>WUUC01042808.1_pt1 | contig 14801 bp, 15 predicted proteins | sample 6278441 | NCBI WGS metagenome assembly WUUC01 (sample SAMN13675441, study PRJNA597444) | soil metagenome | isolation source: soil | place: USA: Washington | collected 2017-10
GAATCTTGGCCATCGTCATGGTGATCATGCCCAGGTGCTCGCGCTTGTCGCACGCGACGACGATCGCCGTATCGGCGAGGTGAATGGCTCGGCAGATCACGAAGGTGGTCGTCTCGCCGATGACGATCACCTCTTTCAATTGTTGCTCGGCATTGTCACCGATGAACGAGCGCCGCAAGCCCGCCCCCGGCATGCCGGAGAGGACCTCGCGCGCAGAGACCGCGAGCAGGTCGACCTCTTCCTGCTGCAGGGTACCCGCCTCGACCGCCACGAACATGCCCGTCGTCATGTCGACGACACCGGCCAGCCTCGCCCCCGGTACGCGGGAGAAGGTGGTCGCAGCCAGGGTGTCCACGTCCATCATTTGCATCCTTCCAAGCGCATGAAATCGTCAGCACCACCAGTACCTCATGCCTTCAATCCGTGCCGGTCGCCCCCCGCCCCCCGCTGCGCGGGTGAGGGACGGTCGAACCCCGGCCAGATGGGCATCCATGCATTTCGGTATTTCCTCTACATCCGGAGCGACGCCCTATCGGAAGGGCGGACTCAATGACCGCGCGACCTGGGGCGCGCCAAGACCAGGGCGGCGAGCTCGGGGTCCCAGTGAGCGACGAGCTCGTGCGACTCCGATTCGTCGAGGTCGAGGCCGCGCAGCAGCTCGCGCGCGTGAATGACGCGATCACCCCTCGCGTTTTTGATCTTCGCAAACGACCCGCCGACGCCGCCGGGTGAAAGCGGGAACAAGGCGATCTGCTCATCGCGCGAGAGCACCGCGACCGAATCGCGGTTACCAAAGAACTCTTCGTAGACCTCCGCGTCCAGATACAGGCTGCCGTTTTCCAGTCGAACGGACGGCGATTCGCTCGATCGCTTCATCGCGACCTCACCCGCTCGAGAAGAAGTTCAACCACACGGGTCACCGCGCGCTCGACCGGCGCGGACAATCCGATGCCCAGCTCGAGCGTTTGCCCTTCGATCAGGTATACGGTCACGTTCGCAGGAAACTCGCCCCCGTAGATCCTCCTGCCGGCGTAGAGCGCGTGATCCCAACGGAAGCCGTGCAGGCCATGGCCCGGCTCCTGCATGTTCTCGAGGCGTTCGCCGGGCACCCGGTAGATGGACCCCGGCTCGCCGTCGCTGGTGCCGGCGTCGACCAGTACGAGCTCGCTGCTGCCGCGGGCCTTGAACATCACCTCCATGCCGTTCGTTCCCGCATCGAAGACCTTCGCGCCCTCGGCGGGCTCGTGCTCGAGCCGGTCCATCAGGCGCCTTGCCACCGCAACGCCTGCCCCGTCGTCACTGCGGTTGGGATTTCCGCAACCGATGATGGTCAGCATACAACCTCCGACCCGAGAGCGATTCTAGACCCGTAGCGTCCGCGCGTCGAAGCGATTCGCCGTTCGTTTCGCACGACACATGTGTTCACGCCGTCCTGAATGTTGCCAGCTCCTCACGCGTTCGCGCGTCATAGGCGTGCACCGTACAGACCAAGCACGAATCGTAGGAACGGGCGACATGCCCGACCTCGACCGGGTCCCGCTGGTCCGCGATCGGCGTACCGATCAATGCTTCCTCGATCGGCCCGCGCTGGCCACCGGCGGACCTCGGCCCGACGTTCCAGGTCGTGGGGGCGACAATCTGGTAGTTCTTGATACGGCCGCCCTTGATGTCGATCCAATGACAGAGCGCGCCGCGAGCCGCCTCGGTGGCGCCCCAACCCTGCCCATCCTGCTCCTTCGGCTTGAGGTAGAAGGGCTCGCTCAGCTTCAGCTCGCGCAGGCAGCGCTCGAGCTGCCGATAAACCGCCTTCAGCTCGTGCATGCGCGCGAAATGACGGAGCAAGACGCTCGCGCCGCCCATCTTCCTGTGCATGTCGAGCACCAGGCCATCCTTATACTGCCAGCCGAGCATGTGGTTGCCTCCGGCGACCACCTGGCGGGCGAGCGGACCCGCCTCGAGGTGGCCGTAGTCGGCGTGCAACACGGCCGTCGCCCACGAGTACTTGTTCTGAAAGTCGACCGTGTTCTTGGCCGTGGGCACCGTCGTGCGCTGGAATGGATGCTTCGCTCCGTCGCCCTCGTCGTACCAGGCGTGTGAGATGTCTTCGAGCGTTCGGTCCTGCTCCATGACTCGGTGCGTATCGTTCGAGCTGTCGTAGACTCCGCTGGGCATGATCACGGCGCCACTGCGCGCGGCGATGGTGGGCTTCTGATACTTGTCCTCGTGCGGCAGGTAGCCCCACGAGACATACTTGCCGATCCCACCGCCGTAGCGATCGAGACCGATATCCTGCCCCATGCGCCACATCAGGCCAAGATCCGAGCTCGCGTGCTCCGGCTTCTCGTCGAGCCAGGCGTTGAAGTCGTCGTACGTCTTGATGTGTTCGTACCGCTCGAGCGAACAACCGAGCCACACCGGCTCCAGCCAGGTCGTACGAAAGTACTCGAGGATCGACCAGGCACGCGTCACGTCCGTCAGCGTGGGCGCACACATCACTCCGCCCGGAACCATGTAGCTCGAATGCGGCCACTGCCCACCGAACAGGGCGTAGATCTCGACCGGCTTGCCCGAGATGGTGACGCCGATCTCGTAGTTCGTGCCCGTGAACGGCGTCCAGCGCTTCAGAGCCTCGCTGTAGTAGCGGCTACTCCGATAGTTCTTGTTGCACATGTCGATCATGAACAGGCCGTAGTGATGTCGTGGCAGGCTCTGCAGAGTCTCCGCCAGTTGGCCCAGGTTGCGCGTGATGATGGCATTGCGCGGCACCGTCGTTTGCCAGGCTGTGTCGAGCGCCCAGGCGGCACAACTCAGGTGCGATGCCCCGCAAATCCCGCACGCGCGCGGCGTGACCACCAAACCCGCTTGCGGATCTTTGTCCCGCAGGATCACCTCGAAGCCCCGAAATAGCTCCGCCGAAGTCCAGGCATTCACGACCACGCCGTCCGCGATGTCGACCCGAACGTCCAGGTCGCCCTCGACCCGTCCCACGGGCGAAATGTCGAGTGTTTGTACTGCTTGTGTCATGCTCCCTTTCGTCCTGGGCCTCAGACCACGAAAATGTCGTCTTCGGCCCACGCGGGCGCCGCCGCTTTGGCGGCTGCACTCAGCTTGAAATAGCCGCTCTTGTCGACGCCGAGAGGTAGGTCTTTCGGAATGCCCATGACCGTCTGCGTCTTGAAGACGGTGCCGGGAGCCAAATCGAAGAACGGAAACTCGGGCTCGGTACAGCCGATGCACGGCATGCCTGCCCGGGTCTTCGAGGACTGACGGTTCCACAAGATGCGGTTGCACGACGAGCGCGTCATCGCCCCGCGGCAGCCGAGGTCATAGAACAGGCAGCCCTTGCGCTGCCCGAACTCGGTCGCCGAGACCTTGAACGCGAAGTGCATGTTGCGGGTGCAGCCCGTCTGCGTGAAGCTCTGAAAGAACGTCTTGGGGCGATGGAACTCGTCGAGCGTCAGATCCGCCGTGCGCCCGGTGGCGATCGCGACCAGGATCTGCGTTATCCAGTCCGGGTGGCTCGGGCAACCCGGGATATTGATCACCGGAAGGCCCGCGCGGCTGCGAAACTCGGCGCCCAGCGCCCCACCCTGCGCACGCTTCAAAAACTGCAGCCCGCGCGAGTCGCTCGGATTGGGCGCCGTCGCGGGAATCCCTCCCCACGTCGCGCAATCGCCGACGGCGACAACGAAGTCAGCCGCGGCGGACAACTCCTTCACCCACTCTTTCATCGGGCGCCCAGCGAAGCGATTCCACTCGCCCGTGCCGTTCGGTGCGTTCACCACGGTGCCCTCGAACACGAAGATGTCGAGCTTCTTGGCGCCCGTCGAGCAGTCGACGAGCAACTGTTTCAGGTTATCGCCGAGCTCGACCCCGAGCGACGGGTGCCAGAGAATGTTGATCCCGAAGTCCGTGACCAGATCACAAGCGCTCGGCTCCTCGGCATTGAGGAATGACATCGTGTTGCCGGAGCACGCCCCGCCCTGCAACCATAGTAAGTTGGCCAATTCTACCCTCCTAGGGATTGACGCGCTCGATCTCGACAGCGCGCGAGACGGTCACCACCTTGTCGACACCACGTGCCGACCAACACCCTCCTTTCCCCACACGCATTATCAAATTCATGAAGCGTGTTCTTTCGTAGATATACGCCGCATCCTAGTCTGTCAATCGCCGGCGCGGTGCTCATCATAACGCTCGATAACGTCGTCGTTCGCAGATCTCTCGCGCTGCTGATGTTCCTGCTCGAGTCCGACGACGAATGTGATGCATCTCACTCGAGACATCCGCGCGCTCGCGTATCCCACAATCCAGCGAGTGCACATTTCTTTTCGCGCGCACTGGCGCGAGTGCGACAAACACCTCGAGCATTCACCCTGAAGTCATCGCTCTTGACAGAAATTCTCATGAGGGTAGCGTTGCCGCGTTGGGGGAAGAGGCGGGGTGGCCTCCAGGGGACGGAAAGCTCTAGGAGAATGAGTGACAGAGTCGCGCGCAGATCATGAGTTCGCGCAGGCGCTGGTCGTTGTCGAAACCAGTGACCACGCTCCCATGCAAAAGGTGGAAATGCTGGTGGAGATGGCGCTCGGCCTGCAGCAGAAGCCCAAGAGCCCGGGACAGTTGCAGCAGGCGGTCAGCCTCTACGATCGGGCGCTCGAGTTGTGCCCAGCAAATGAGCGGTTGATCGGCGCACGCCTGCACGCAGGAAAAGCCGGAGCTCTGCGCTCCATCCCGGGCTCGGGCATCGACCATCTGCTGCTCGCTCGCGCCGAGCTCGAGCAGGCCATCGTCGCCCTTCGCGAGTTCGGCGGGGCCTCGGAGGAGGTTGCGGACGCGGAGATGTCGCTCGGTGTGGTGTTGCACGCCCTCGCCAGCGTGCACGCCGCGAAGCTGACCGACGCCATCGCTGCCTATCAGCGAGCCACGCGCGTCTTCGATCGGACGCGGTATCCGCGGGAGTTCGCGATTCTTCAGAACAACCTGGCGACGGCGTACCTGTCCATGCCGATGGTGGACGAGCGGGCCAAGCTGCGCGAGGCGCTCGCGGTGCAGGCTTTCACGGATGCGCTCGCGGTGGTCACCCTCGACGATGATCCGGTCGAGTACGCCATGTTGCAGAACAACCTCGGGAATGCGTTGCAATATGCAGCGAGCGGGCACCCACTGCACAACGGCCTGCGCGCGCTCGAGGCGTACGATGCCGCGCTGAAGGTTCGGAATGCACGGGACATGCCCGTGCAGTACGCCAACACGCTCGCCAACAAGGCGAACTGCCTACGCAATCTGCCAGACGATCCACAACGACCGGGCATCGGTAACCCGAACCGCCTGACGCAGGCCGCGGCGCTTTATGCCGAGGCGGCGCAGATCTTCCGCCAACATGTCGAGCTCGAGAAGGCCGAGTTGGTCGAACTATCGCGAGCGGAGATTGCGAGCGAGCTCGAACAGGCATGGCCGGCGCGGTCCAACTCCGGCTATGCTGCTCGTGATCCCAACTCGGTTCATCACTCCTCGGACACGGAGTTCGGTGTGCCGAGGATCGGCGATGACGGATGACCGGGGGGGCGAAAATTGACAAGGAGCGGAGGAGGGGCACGTGCAAGCGCTCACACAGACGATCTTCCAGGAGCTCGCCGAGGGCCGAATCTCCTGGTCCACCGGGGTCATCTTTTGCGTAGCGGCGCTCGCCTGCGGCGCGCTCGGGGGCGCTCTCGGTGGAGTGCTCGTCGGTGGCAAGCACATCGGCTACGGGCTCGCTGCGATGATGGGCGTCTTCTTCGGACCGATCGCAGCGCTGCCGGGTGTGGTGGTCGCCCTGGTCGCCCTCGTCCTATCCTCGGGTGCCTGACGTGAGGCCTCTATCCTTGCCGAGTGTGCTCTTGCCGAGCGTTCGTCCGTCGAGTGCCCGAGCTCCGAGCACGAGGTCACCGTGCTAGACATGTTCTGGACGAGTGTGCTGCTCTTCCTGCGCGGCAAGTTGTTTCAGAATCCAGGTCACGTCTGGCTGCGCGCGGGGGTCGGTATGGCCGTCACCGCGCTCTCGTGCGTTGCCCTCGTCAAGTTGATCGGCTCCGTGTGGCCAGCGGTCATCTTTAGCGCGCTCGTTGGCGGGGCGCTTCAGCCCTGGTTGTTCAAGGACCTCAAATACAACTGATCGAGCGGCCGTCGTGGCGCCCCGCCGGCACGCGTGCTCTCCATTTAAAAGCCCATGAGCTCCGGAAAGATAGTCCAGCTGCGCGTGCAGAGAAGCTCGGCGGCTGCCCCGCCCATCACGGCGAGCGGTGCGTCGAAAGGCGCGACGGGCGCAACGACGAGCCTCGCCACCGCAGCCCTCGAGACGTTCTCCAGGGACATCCAGGCGCTACACACGATCGTCGCGACCTGGGGGGAGCACGAGCAAACCACCGTGAGGGCGCTCGAGCGGGCGCTCGATGCGCTGCATAAAGAGGCCTTCACCCGCCTGATCCGAGCCCTCAAGGTCAACCCGGCGGCGGCGCTCGCGCTGCGCGACGCAGCCGCGGACGAGGTGGTGTACGCCGTGCTGCGACACCACGAGATCCTGCGGGCATCCCTGCAGGAACGGGTGGAGGCAGCGCTCGCATCCGTGCGGCCCCAGCTCGCGAGCCACGGCGGCAACGTGGAGCTCAACGCCATCGAGCCGCCCGACGCGGTCAGCGTGCGGCTGCTCGGCGCTTGTGACGGTTGCTCGGCCGCGGGTCTGACGATGAAGGCAGGCGTCGAGAAGGCCATCATGGAACAGTGCCCGGAGATCCGACAGGTACGCGTGGTCACCGGGCAGCTCACCACGCAAGGGTCCGGCGTGCGTTTCACGAGCCCCTTCGCACGCGGCGAGGACACCGGCTGGGTCGCCGCGGCGGCTCTCGAAGACATCCCGGAGGGCGGCGTGCTCGCGCTCGAGCTCTCGGATCATTCGCTACTGCTCAGCCGCAGGGGCGTTGAGGTCAGCTGCTTCGAGAACGCCTGTGCCCACCTCGGCATGCCGCTGGATGGCGGCGAGGTGTGCTCCGGCGTGATCACGTGCCCACACCACGGGTTTCGCTTCTCGCTCGAGTCGGGCGAGTGTCTGACGGTGGCGGAGGTGCAGCTTCAGACCCATGCGGCGCGCGTTTATGGGGAGCGGGTGGAGGTGCGGTTCTCGTGAGCGTCACGACTCAAAGAGTCGGGCTGCGACCGGCACCGGGGAGTCCGTCGCCGGCGCATCGGCCGTTGCTCGGTCGCGAGCCGATGGTCGTGCTGGGCGCGCCCCGCGTGCCGCCCCTCGTCACCGAGGGGGTGCGCCCCGATCGGCACACCTGCTTCGGACCACGGGGTGCGGTACTTCTCGGGCCCGAGGGGTCGCTCTGGGTGTGCGACACCGGGCACCACCGCCTGCTCGGCTTTCGGCGCCTTCCCGAGCACGACGAAACCCCCGCCGACTGGGTGATCGGGCAACCCGCGTTCGAGCGCGAGGGGCGCAACGCCGGAGGCGTGGCGACGGCGCATACGCTGAATGTGCCCACCGGCATCTGCCGTGTCGGCGCGCGCGGGCTCGCCGTGGCGGACGCCTGGAACCACCGCGTGCTCTACTGGAACGAGGCGCCCACCGCATCCGGCGTCGCACCCGATATCGTGCTCGGTCAGAGCGATTTCGAACACGCCGAACCCAACCGCGGTCGCTCGTCGCCCGACGCGGACAGCCTGTTCTGGCCGTACGGCGTCGCCTCATTCGAGGGCCACCTGTTCGTCGCCGACTCGGAGAACCGGCGAGTGTGCGTGTGGCGCGACGTGCCCGAACGCGACGGGCAACCGGCGGACCTGGTGCTCGGACAGGCCGATTTTTCGCAACGCGACGAGAACGCCGGCGCTGCCCCCGATCGGGCGAGCATGCGCTGGCCTCACGGCATGTGCCTCTGGCGCGGCAACACCTGTGTGTCGGACGCGGGCAACAATCGCATCCTCGTGTACCGAGGTCTGCCGGAGCGCTCGGGGCAGCCTGCCGACTTCATCCTCGGCCAACGAAGCGAGCTCCTGGTCGACCACAATCAGTCGGCATACTGGCCGCGTGACAGCACGCTGAACATGCCCTACGGCATCGCCGCCGCCGGAGCCTGGTTGATCTGCGCGGACACGGCCAACTCGCGGCTGCTCGGATTCCACGCGGACGACCTCGAGACGGGCGCAGGGGCGCGCGCGCTGACCGGGCAGCGCGACTTCCATCAGAAGGGCGACAACCGCTGGCAGACGGCCGCCGCCGACAGCCTGTGCTGGCCCTATAACGTGAGCGTGAGCGAGCATGCAGGCGGCGCCCACGTCGTCGTCGCCGACTCGGGCAACAACCGCGTCAGCGTGTGGGAGCTCGCGGCATGAGCCTGCCGCTGCGCAGCGAGCGGATCCGCATTCGGGGTGTCGTGCAGGGCGTCGGGTTTCGCCCGACGGTGTTTCGCGTGGCGCGCGAACACGGTGTGCGCGGTGACGTCAAGAACGACGGCGAGGGCGTGCTGATCCACGCCTGGGCCGAGCCCCTCGCGCTGGACGCGTTCGTCGAGGCGCTGTCGCGTGCGTGCCCACCGCTCGCCGCCATCACGGCCATCGTGCGCGCCGAATCCACACCCGAGCGGTCCGCGCCAGAGAGCTTCAGCATCTCGGCGAGCGATCGCACGCTGGCCCGGACCGGCGTCTCTCCGGACGCCGCCACGTGCGCGGCGTGCCTCGCCGAGACGCTCGACCCGTTCAGCCGGCGCTACCGCTACCCGTTCACGAACTGCACGCACTGCGGCCCGAGGCTCTCCATCCTGACGGCGTTGCCGTATGACCGCGCACAGACCAGCATGGCCTGCTTCGAGTTGTGCGCCGCCTGCCACCGCGAATACGACGACGCGGGCGACCGCCGCTTTCACGCCCAGCCCAACGCCTGCCACGCCTGTGGCCCGCGAGCACGCCTGTCGCGGACGGACGGCCACGCCCTGTGCACGGCAGACCTCACGCAACTCGACGATGTGGACGCGGCCTTCGCGCTCCTCTCGCGCGGGGAGATCGTGGCCGTCAAGGGCATCGGCGGCTACCACCTCGCCTGCGATGCAACCAACGCGGCCAGCGTCACGCGGCTGAGGCAACGCAAGGGTCGCGACCGGAAGCCGTTCGCGCTGATGGCGCGCGACCTGGGCGTGGTGGAGCGCTATGCGAGCGTGAACGCGCTCGAGCGCCCGCTGCTCGAGAGCGCGGCGGCGCCGATCGTGCTGCTCTCGGCGAACGGCCCCGAACGCCTCCCCGCCGAGGTCGCGCCCGGGCAAAACCTGCTCGGATTCATGCTGCCCTACACGCCCTTGCACGCCCTGCTCCTGCGGCGCATGGCGCGGCCGATCGTGCTGACCTCGGGCAACCGCGCGGACGAGCCGCAGTGCACCGCTGACGACGAGGCGCGGCAGAAGCTCGTCGACATCAGCCCCTACATGCTCTGGCACGACCGTCCGATCACGACGCGGGTCGACGATTCGGTGGTGCGGGTCATGGCGGGGGCTGCGCGGCTGCTGCGGCGCGGGCGCGGCTACGCCCCGTTCTCGCTGCCATTGCCCCCAGGCTTTGCAGGTGCCGAGCCGTCGCTCGCGTTCGGAGGCGAGCTCAAGAACAGCTTCTGCCTGGTCCAGAACGGTCAGGCCATTCTGTCCCAGCACATGGGTGATCTGGAGAACGCCGCCAGCTATCGCGACTACCGGCACAACATCGACCTCTTCTGCCGGCTCTATCAGCACGAACCGCGGCGAATGGTCATCGATCGGCACCCCGAGTACCTGTCGAGCAAGCTCGGCCGAGAATGGGCCGAGCAGCGCGGAGTGTCGCTCACCCGTGTACAACATCACCACGCCCACATCGCGTCGTGTCTCGGTGACAACGCCTGGCCGCGGCAGGCGGGCGCAGTGCTCGGCGTGGCTCTCGATGGCCTCGGGCTGGGCGATGACGGGGAGCTGTGGGGCGGTGAGTTTTTGCTCGCCGACTATGCCGGCTACGAGCGGCTCGGGACGTTCAAGCCGGTGGCTCTGCTCGGCGGCAGCCGCGCCATGCGCGAGCCGTGGCGCAACACCCACGCGCACCTGCTGGCGGAAATGGGCTGGGCCAGCTTCAAGCTCAACTTCGACGAGCTCGAGCTCTGCCACTACCTCGGGTCGAAGCCGCTCGAGGCGCTCGCGGCCATGCTCGCGAGCGGAACCCACGCGCCTCGGGCGTCCTCCGCGGGCCGCCTCTTCGACGCCGTCGCAGCGGCAGTCGGGGTTTGCCGAGATGCGGTCAGCTACGAGGGGCAAGCCGCTATCGAGCTCGAGGCGCTGGTCGACCGCGAGGTACTCGAGCGCGAGGCGGACGATCTCGCGTATCCTTTCTCTCTGCCACGGCTGGGCGGCAAGGGTTTGCCGTACATCGAGCCGCTCGCCATGTGGCAGGCGGTCCTGGGCGATCTCGTGCTGAACACGCCCGTGCCGGTCATGGCCGCGCGCTTTCACAAGGGGCTCGCCAAGGCCATCGTGGCTCTGGTGTGCAAGCTACGGCGTCAGCAAGCTGGAGCGTCCGACAGGCGCCCCTTCGACACGGTCGCGCTGAGCGGCGGCGTCTTCCAGAATGCGGTATTGCTGGAGCAGGTTCAGGGGCGTCTCGCGGCCGAAAACCTGCGCGTGCTCGTGCACGAACGGGTGCCAGCCAATGATGCCGGGCTCGCGCTCGGCCAGGCGCTGATCGGCGCGGCGCAGCAAGCGATCTGAAGGGGATTATCGGCAATGTGTTTGGGAATACCGGGTCAGATCGTGGAGGTCACGGATAGACGGCGAAAGCTCGCGCTCGTGAACGTCGCCGGCGTGAAGCGGGTCATCAACGTGGCCTGCATCGCTCGAGACGACGGCGAGCTCCAGGACTGCGTGGGTGCGTGGGTGCTGGTGCACGTGGGCTTCGCGATGGCGCGCATCGACGCGGCCGAGGCGCAAAAGACGCTCGACCTGCTCACGGCGCTGGGCGAAGCGCAGGCGGAGGTCGCCGCACTCTCGCAGCCCATTGCGAACGGCAATACTTTCGGCAGTGGTATATCCGACGGTGATACTTCCAGCGGTGGGGAGCCGTCATGACTCAGCCCTGGCTGCAGGACGCCTATTCCTTCCTACACGGGGGCGGGCCCGCCGGCGTCCGCACACCAGCCGACGCGGAGGCAGCGCTGCTGGAATCCGTGCGCCAGAAGAGCGAGCACGGGCGAACGGTGTCGCGAGAGTTTTTCTCGAGCAACGAGCGCGGCCTGCTCGGCGCCGCGCGCGCGCTGGCCAGGGTCTTCGCTTCCGGCGGAAGAATGTTCTCCATGGGCAACGGCGGCTCGAGTTGTGACGCCGCGCACTTCGCCGTCGAGTTTCTGCACCCCATCACGACCGGCAGGCCCAGCCTGCCCGCCCTGAACCTGGTGATGGACACGGCCATGCTGAGCGCGGTTGGCAACGATATCGGCATGCGGCACGTCTTCCGTCGTCAGGTCGAGGCCCACGCGCGCGCCGGCGATGGCCTGATCGGTTTCTCCACGAGCGGCAGCTCGGAGAACCTGCTGTGCGCCTATGAAAAGGCGAAAGGGCTCGGTCTGGTGACGCTGGGGCTCGCTGGAGGCAACGGCGGTGCCATGAAAACGAGCGGGCTCGTCGATCACCTGCTGGTGGTGGAAACCGACTCGGTGCACCGCGTTCAGGAGGTCCACGTCGCCGCGTATCACCTGCTCTGGGACCTGACCCACACGCTGCTGGCCGAGAGCCGCGGCCCGGTCACCCGAGCGCCCGGGAGCGGCTCGTGAAGTACGTGGACGAGTTTCGCGACCCGGTGAAGGCCAGGCAACTGCTGGCCGCCATCGAGGGCCTCGGCCGCCACCTCCACCGCCCGAACGGAACGCCCGTTCAATTGATGGAGTTCTGCGGCGGGCACACGCACACCATCTTCCGGTACGGCCTCGCGCAGCTTCTGCCGGACTGGCTCGAGCTCGTCCACGGCCCCGGCTGCCCAGTGTGCGTGCTGCCCATGGGCAGGGTCGATGACTGCATCACTCTCGCGGAGCGGCCCGAGGTCATCCTGACCAGCTTCGGTGATGCGCTGCGCGTACCGGGGTCGCGCGGCAGCCTGCTCGCCGCCAAGGCCAAGGGCGCGGACGTGCGCATCGTGTACAGTCCGCTCGACGCGCTGGCGCTGGCTCGCGATAACCCGGCGCGGCAGGTAATTTTTTTCGCGCTCGGGTTCGAGACGACCATGCCGAGCACGGCGCTGACCGTGCTGGCAGCCGAGCGCGACGGGATCGACAATTTCTCGCTGTTCTGCAACCACATCACGACGCTGCCGACCATCAAGGCCATCCTGGATTCGCCGGATATGTCGCTGGATGGGTTCATCGCGCCGGGGCACGTGAGCATGGTGATCGGGGCGGAGCCCTTCGGCTTCGTCGCAGAGCGCTATGGCAAGCCGATCGTCATCACCGGTTTCGAGCCGCTCGACATCCTGCAGTCCATCTGGATGTTGCTCGAGCAACTCGCTCAGGGCCGGCCACGGGTCGAGAACCAGTACGCTCGGGCCGTTCGGGAGCGAGGTAACGACGTCGCCCTCGAGGCGATGGCGAAGGTGTTCGAGGTGCGCGAGTTCTTCGAGTGGCGCGGGCTCGGGTCGATCGACCACTCGGGGGTCAAGATGCGACAATCCTACGCTCGCTACGACGCTGAACGAAAATTTGGCGTGCGGCACCTGAAGATTGCGGACCCAAAGGCCTGTCAGTGCGGCGAGGTGCTCAAGGGCGCCCTCCGGCCCTGGGAGTGCAAGGTGTTCGGCGGTGCCTGCACGCCCGAGACACCGATGGGAGCCCTGATGGTGTCGTCCGAGGGCGCCTGCGCCGCGTACTTCAAGTTCGCCGACGTCGAGGAGCTCATCCTCCGTCGGGGTCGCGCCACGGCACGCGCGAGCGAAGGACAGGTCGGATCATGAGCAGCCAGACCTCGAACGGGGAAGTCGCGAGCGGCCGATTCATGAACGAGGAGGGCGGCATGGGCGCCACCCAGGGCGGCAGCGACGTCACCCGCCCTGACGCGCCGCGAGCAGTGCGTCGCCGTGCTCGCCTCGGGGCGAAGACCATCGCGCTCGCCCACGGCAGCGGCGGCAAGGCCATGCGCGACCTGATTGAAGACGTGCTGGTGAGCACCTTCGACAACCCCCAGCTCGCTGCGCTGGAGGACCAGGCGCGGTTTGATCTGGCGAGCCTCACCGCGCGAGGCGATCGACTGGCTCTGACGACCGATTCGTACGTCGTCGACCCGCTGTTCTTTCCAGGTGGAGACATCGGCGCGCTGGCCGTGAACGGCACGATCAATGACCTCGCCGTCGGCGGAGCGATTCCGCTCTACCTCACCTGCGCGTTGATCCTGGAAGAGGGGCTGGAGGTCGATGTGCTGCGCCGCATCGCCCGGTCGATGAAAGCGGCGGCCGACGCGGCGGGTGTGCAGATCGTGACGGGTGACACGAAGGTCGTCGGCCGGGGCGCCGCGGACAAGCTCTTCATCAATACCTCGGGCGTTGGGGTGATCCCGGTGGGGGTCGAGCTCGGAGCGCATCGCGCCAGGCCCGGTGATGTGGTGATCTGCAACGGCTTCATCGGCGACCACGGTGCCGCGATCGTGGACGCGCGCGGGCAGTTCGCGATGGCAAATACCATCGTGACGGACTGCCAGCCGCTGCACGGCCTGGTTCAGGCGATGCTCGCGCAGAGCCGCGCCATCCGCTGCATGCGCGACGCGACGCGCGGCGGCATCGCCGGAGTCGCCAACGAGTTCGCGGAGCAGAGCGGAGTCGGCATCCGGCTCGACGAGGCGAGTATTCCACTCAGAGCCGAGGTTCGGGGCATGTGCGAGTTGCTCGGGCTCGATCCGCTGTACCTGGCCAACGAAGGCAAGCTCGTCGCCGTGGTGGCGCCCGCCGATGCGGAGGCGGTGTTGCGCGTGATGCGGGCGCACCCAGCGGGCTCCGAGAGCGCCGTGGTAGGGGAAATCATCGGCAAGAGGCCGGGACGGGTCACCCTGCGCAGCGTGCTGGGTGGCGAACGCGTGGTGGATGTGCCGTTTGGCGAACAGCTACCGCGAATCTGCTGACGATCGAATGGGGAGGCAACACATGCATGAGCTCGGGATCGCACGCAACATCGTGAGCATCGTGACGGAGCATGCTCGTGGAGCACGCGTCAAGCGGGTTTCACTCGAAGTGGGCAAGCTGAGCGCGATCATGCCGGACGCTATTGTCTTCTGTTTCGACGTGTGTAGCCGTAACACTCTACTCGAGGACGCGACCCTCACGATCTCGGTCGTCGAGGGGCGGGGGCGCTGCCGGGTGTGCAACCACGAGATGGACATGGACCAGGTGTTTGGGCGCTGCATCTGCGGCTCGCGCCAGGTTCAGTGCATCGCCGGGGAAGAACTGCTGATCAAGGAAATGGAGCTGCTCTAATGTGTACGACGTGCGGCTGTTCGGGTGACGCTCGGCCTCGGATCACCAATCTCCAGACCGGAGAGGTTTCATTCTTCGACGAAGGCGCTGCCGCCCAGGCGGCGTATGACCACCATGGATACGACCACTCCCATGGGTACGGCCACTCCCATGGTCACGTCCACTCCCATGGGTACGGCCATTCTCATGGGTATGCCCACTCGCATGACCACCCTGGGCACGACCATTCCCATGGTCATCCGGGGCACGACCATTCCCATGGCTACCGGCAGTCGCACGAACAGGATTCCTCGCATGGCTACCGTCAGTCCCACGCC
>WUUC01054991.1_pt1 | contig 14801 bp, 8 predicted proteins | sample 6278441 | NCBI WGS metagenome assembly WUUC01 (sample SAMN13675441, study PRJNA597444) | soil metagenome | isolation source: soil | place: USA: Washington | collected 2017-10
GGCTTCGATTGGTTTCAAATAGAATAAGCGATTCATGCTTTGAGGAGGATAATCTAACGCAGGCAAAAGATCATTCTGCATTAGGTGAAAGATTTCTTCATAGATCTGTACAGTCACTTTTAAGAAATCATCAGCATCATGTGGGTTTCCATCGATCAATTGCTTTTTGATCTCTGTTTTGTTTTTTTCAATAAAGTTAAGCAGTAATCTACGATTTAGGACAGCTAGCGCTTTTTTGGCATCCTCTTTATCACTCATCGCAATTTTGTCGAATAACTCTCTCACCGAGAGTTTATTTAATCTTTTAAAATCCTCTTGATTCGTTAGGATGTTGTTGCTCATTTTGCTTGAAGCTTCATATAATCCCAGAAGTGCTCTAGAGCGAATAGAAGAGGGTAAACCTTCTCTTAAACAAGACAATGCTCTTGGTTTTAGGGGAAGAGAATATTCTCTTGGTCCAGGATAAGAAACAAGTCCTTGTCCAATTAATTCATCTTCTTTTCTTCCCTCACCGTAAATAATCAGGGAGCGTTGGGGATCAGCAAAACAGGGGGTTGATGTAGTAGCTTTATCCATACAGCGTTTAACAGAAAGAAAATCTTCAGCGCTAACTACAGGCATAACAGGTATAGCTGTTTGGGACAGCGTAACTGCTTCATGAGAAGTCAAGGGTGCGCTTTTCCGCGTGATAATCAACCGTATGTTGGAGACATCTCGAAGTTTTTGATATTTAGATAAAGCTTGAGGTAGATCATCGGCAAAAATCACCTGTTCGCTAGGATTTGTGATTACAGCTGTGCTGCAATTTCCTGAAAGCAAAGTGGAAGCATAGACTTGATGTTCTTTTTTGATATGCCTTACTTCATCAAGTTTAAGAAAAGTTGGTTTCATTTCTTCAGTAGAAAGTAAAGGACGAATTTGCAAGGGATAAATAACAGGGAATCTTTCAGTTTTTTCAGAATTTGGAATTTTTCTTTCCCTAAATAATATGGTATATTCCATATCCATTGGTTTTACTTTGCCTTCTCCGTACATCTTTCCATAAGCCGTGCTCAACGTTGCAAGATCTTGAGCCATCCTATCAGTAAGTGCAGGCGGTTTTCTCAATCCATTGCTTGAATTGGCAATGGGTCCCACATGGATTCTTTGTGTGGACTCGTTCCGAGCCTGTACAAATCTACTTTCTTTGTCGCGGATGATTTTATAGAGCCCCTTAGGATGCACAGAATAAGTATCGACCACAACTTGACTGGAAACAACACCTTCATTGCTTCCTAAGGCCGAATTGATCACCACCACATCTTCTGAACGTCCGCGCTGACTAGTGAATAATACCCCAGAACGAGGAATGTCAAATGTCGTTGAGCCAACACCTCCCAAATTTGGCTCGCAAACCATCTCTTGCACAAGAACCGGCAAGAAAGGCTTTTCTGTAAATACTGTTTGGTCTCCTGCCTGTAGTCGCTGCGTAACAGATTTTTCTCCAAAATACGAGGCAAGAACCGCGCCTATTGCTTTTGAGATGTCTTTTTCATTTGGAACCACAAAGGGGATGCTGTCATTTCCGCCGGCATTTGCGGCCACATCGGAATCTTCTTTTCCAGTACTTCTAATGATCACAAATTGGGGATTTACATTCTTGAGCCATTCTTGCAATAGAAGGGAAGAATAGGGCTTTTGACCTGCAAACTGATTTTCAATCAGTTCTCTGATTTCTCTTAAAATTTGTTCGCCCTTGAGCGAAATTTTTATGGGAACTTTTTTGGCTTGCTCAGCGCTAGCTGCACTCACAAATGGTTCCCTATCTCGATGATCAAAAGTGCTTAGAAATTCTTGCCATTTCTGCTCCAAATTTGGAATGCCGGCCTTAAGAAATTCAAACATTTCAAAATGGCTGATTCCTTTTAAAGGAGGCACTTTAACTTGGCACACTTTTAGTCCCACGGCAGCTTTTTGCAAGTTCGCATCCATTAACTCCAAGTTAGCAGTTTTGTATCCCAAACCTACTTTTAGGGCATGATGGTCTAGGTTTTGAGGAATCATAGGCAGCTTCTGGGAAATAAGTTTGAGCCAGGCTATTGCTTCAGGCTTTAATTTTATCCCAAAATCTTTGCCCTCTAGGAGTTCCCGGTTCGCTCCATGATGCACTGCCCAATGAGCCAAATCCAAATCCCCTTTCTGAAGCGCCTCTCTTAACAAGAGATCATGCGGTTTTTCTATCGTCTTTTTCAGTTCGGACAGTTTTTTTTCTAATGTTTCTATGCGTGTCTTGGTTTCGGAACTCTCTGCGACTTCTTTTAACTTGTTGAGAGAAGATTCTTGTACACTGCAAATTTCGAAATTTTCGGCTGTTGATTTTTTACCTGCAAAACAGGACTCAATCACTATTTTTTGAATTTTTTCTATTTCCTTGTTCAAGGCATCTGCAATGGAATCAATCGCTTTATCCAATTTGGTTCCTTTCAAAGGAACTACAGGTGTGGCTTCGGGTTCCAAAGCCTTACTTTCTCCTAGAGCATTTTGGATTTTGCGGATTGATATGCGTTCTTTTTCCTCGATTATCTGATATGCGCCTAATTTTTTACCCGAAAAGTCGGAATCCTCGCTTTCCAGCGCTTTAAGCATCTCTGGAGAAATATTTGGTGTACCGATTGGATGAAAACTCATACTCCCCCCTAAAAATTAGGTATATTTAACAAGCATTCCCTGAACCTATTTTACTAAATTAAAAATATTATTACACTAATTTTTGATTTTAGTAAATAGTGGTACAAAATGGTGATTTTTAGATCTTATAAAATTGTATTAAAGTATTATTAAGGAGTCATTTTTAAATGGATTTAGTCAATGAGGTAATGCATAAAATAAGTTGAAACCTATAACATATCCATTTATAATTAAATACTTTAAAAGGAATGTATCTCAAAAAACATGACTAAGTAAGATTTAGGTCTGCTCTTCATATATGAAGAATAATTTCCTATAGTCTGCCGTCTCCGACTACAAGCTGCGGTAATAGCGAGGGTCGCCTTGACATCTTGGAGTTACTTCCAGAAGGAAGTTCTTTATGGTAGCAGCTCTAAAAGAGTGTCCGAAAAGCCTTTGCCTCCTTCCTTTCGGAGGCAAGAAAACTCGCTGCCGAGAATACTGAATCCAAGATATCCAAAGGGTTGGCATTTCATAGCCCAGGCCGAAAGGCCTGGGAATATAAGACTTAAATTAGGAGTCAAAAAAAACGATATACTCAAGGTTTATTCCTGTTCTAAATAATGCTAAGGATGACATCCCCTAGTTTTAATTTCTTTTAAACAGTGGACTACAAAAGGCTTATGTTTTTGTATTGAATTTCATATCAACTTATATTTTTATTTTTTATAATCGGCTTTAGGTGGTACACCTATAAAAAAGTATCGAGGACAGTTCTTTCCAGATGCTACAAAAGGGAGGTTATTATGCTTGTTTTGTCACCATATAAATTAATCCTATTCACCATATTTGCTGTGTTTCTTTCCTTCAATATTTCATTTGCTTCAGAAGAATTATTGTCTTTAAGAGGTGGTGGAGGAGCGGGAATGCACGGAGGAGAAGGAGGCGCACATGGAGGACAGGCAAGATTTGATCAACATCCAGGAGGACAATATCATCCAGGAGGACAAAATCACCCAAGATATAATGAAGATGCATACCGTCGTGGTTATAATCGCGGCGTGGACCAGGTAGCGCCTTACGGCGAGGAAGTTCCTGTTTACGTACCACCAGTTGATGAAGAGGTGGAAGAGTATCCAGGAGAACCGGAAAACCTGAACAACGAAAACAAAGATCCATTTTTCTTTCAGTAATGTGGTAATGTGAGTTAAGCCGCCGCAGTTTTGGGAGTGAGAAGGTCGTTACTTATATGGCTGAGCAACATCCCAACGAAGAATGAGCGATCCATTAGGGAGGCATCTGCCATATCTAATGGATCTTTCATTTCTATCTCTAAATTGGCAATTTCAATATCGCCGCTTGGACAACCCTCTACGCATATGAAACCATTAGGGTAAAATTGTTGTTTCGCCTGTTCGGTTAAAACTTCATTCACATTTTTTTCAAAAGAGGATTTATCCCCGACAAATGTTTTTGGTTCGCTTTTGATTTTTGCTGCCAGCTTTGCTTCATCAATACAACCAGGGCCTATTACCCTTAGGATATGATGAAAGGCGGGTACTACGATTTTCTTGGGGCCATTCTTTCCTTCAACTTGTAAATAATAAGAGAAGGGAGATGAACTGGATGTTAACCAGCGGACGCGGAAACCGGATTCTTGAAGCAAAACCCCACAGACACGCATACATAGGTTTAATGAGTTGATATCCAATTCTATTGTAGGATTCGCATAAAGCTGACACCAGGTGGAATTTGGCAGCGCAGACTTGAGATACATAGAATAAAGAGGTTCAATCCTAGTTTTTACTATTTCTTCCAGCTCTTGGATCGAGGCAGATGGTGCTTTCTTATCTTGCTCGTGTTGAGAAGCTAAAAGCATTTCGATGGACGCTGTTCGAGGTATGTGGTCGCTTTCTTCAATGATTCGTTCTACAGCAGCACGTGTTCCGGCTCCAAGATGAGAGCGATACTCAGGTTTAAACACATAAAGGGTATCCATGAGTCCAATCATCTTTTTTTTCGATTCCGGATTGTGTATCCAATAAGATTCGAATGGTTTTATTCTTCCTTGAACATTTAAATAAAAATCCTTGAAGTCCTTTGTTGTCCCAACCAATGCAGGCGGCAATTGATACCAAAATAACTCCAGGGTCCTTTCCGAGCGGTAAAAAAGTTGTTTGTATGTAGGATCTATATACAAAGGGGCTCCATAAGAAGTTGGAATGCGGATAAATGCATGATCCTTTCGTGACGAGCCGGTCAACTCCGCAGGCACGCCGCATAAGCGCAGAAAAAAAGTTAAAACACTCGAAGTGGGTCCGCAGCAATTATATCCAATGAATTTCTTAGGGTTGTTATTATCCTCGCAATAATACGGCTTGCGATGTTGTTGATCTCCCTTTTCAATCATGTCCCTGACCACTCTAATTACAGAGGGCATTAACTTGTTAACTAACCGCTCAATTTCTTTTTTGTATTTTTTCAGCGCAATCCATTGGATTCTATTAGCTGTCCTTTTCAACAAGTGCACTTCTTGGTGATTTTTTGGAAAATCTCCAGCTCGAAAAATGCTTTGAGGCAGGAATGAAAAATGTTTCCCTGCCCAATTTAAAGCAGGGTGTGTAAAAGTCCAATCGGGACGCAAAGCCAGGACAATGGACATATTTGTGACATCTGCTCTGCTTTCCACAAGTTTTTTTATAATATATAATCTTTCTAAAAATATATTTTTTTCTTGTTCTGAAAATGACTCAAGAGAATGTTTAACACTGTCGATGTCCCATCTTTGTATTGTTTCTTGTAGATTACTGCTAATTTTCTGATTGATCTTTTCACAGCACATCAACCAACAAAATCCAGGATAGGAGAAAGGATTTGTTTCTTCGATCTCGAAATTCGAATAGAACAAATGAAGATTCACTGCTCCTTTTGATGTTGCTGAATAGGAGAATTGAAGAGCTTCTACCTCGTGTGTTCCAAGTAAGAGCAGAGATATCAATAGCGTTTCAAAACTATGGTCAGATATTCTAGAATCGAAGAGTTTTTTGCTTGCCCTAGTGAGACCGCTCAAATCCACAAGATTGCGGGTCATTTCGGAAGATTTACTATAGCCGCTGTTCAATTCCTCCAAGAGTTTCTGCTGTTCTTGCGGCAAGGTGGAGATAGGAAATGGCTTAACACGGGGCAGCGTTTGTAGCAGAATGTCGAAGTTGACAGCTTGCGGGAGAGTATTATCTTGCGCGTTGTGCAAAATGGCTTTTAATAAAAAAAGGGGATTTAGTGACTCTTGCGCATTAGGTACGATGAGAGCTTCGCTAACAATTTTTTCAAGTGACAGTTTTTCTTTCTGACTTAAATTTTGGATTGCTTTGACTGCGTCTACAAAACTTTTGCTCGCCAGTATTTTGCCGGTAAGGCAAGTGTAAGTATCAAAGTGTTTGGGACCCGCGGTAGATGAAAACCATTGTTCAAGTTGAGTGTTGATTTTTACGGATTTGATCGAAGGTAAGAAGGTTCCTACTCCAAGTTTTCCAAGAAGCGTGCGGATCGCAAATTGCTTTTGAAAGGGAGTGCAGTTTGTTTCCAAAGGCTTCTGTCTGAGCAAATAATGCCCTCCAATATTGGCGTACTCTACTTTTTGATCATTAAATACGAGAAATAAGGGTGTCGCGCCAAATGTTGGCCTTACGATTATTTCATTTAGCAATTTAAAAACAGGCTTTGTGAATCTGGGTTGCACAAGACCTGTTAAAGCTATTTGTTTTTGGGCTGCTTCGCTAAGTCTTGTAAGTCGTTCAGCCCCTGTTTCCATGGGGCATTTTTTTTGGTGCTTTCGAAATGCGTTTTGAATAACCCTAGCTGCTCGATCTTGCTGCCTTTCATTAGCTAATGGAGAAGGTATCATTTTTAACCTATTTATGCCGTAATGATCAATTTTAATGTTTAAATGTTAAGATTTTATAAAAAATAAATTAAAATTTTTAATAAAAAATAGTTTATAAATGCTCGCTTCATGATAAAATCCGGTTATAGAAAGAGGAGGGTCTTCCCATGAGGTGTGTATCTTACATTTGTGTGTTGATGATTGCTGTATTGTCTTCAATCACAATGCAAGGGGAAATTGCAAAAGCTAATGGTAACAAGATTATAGATCCCTTGCCGCGTGAATTGGAAATAGAACTGGCATTAAGTGCTCTTCCCAAGCATCTAAGAAACGATGCCACAGTCTATGTTTTAGATCCTGAAAAAGGATTCGAAATGGCTCGCAAAGGGACAAATGGATTCCATGCCCTAGTGGAGCGGACTGATGATTCTGCGTTTAGAGGGTCATGGGATTTTACTGAATACAGAGATGATCTTCTCATACCAATTTCTTTTGATGAGATAGGAGCGCGTTCGCACATGCCGATGATTTTTGATGTGGCAGAATTACAAGCTAAAGGTATGCCTGCTGCAGAGCTTAAAAAAATTGCCTTAGAACGAGTCAAAAATAATTATTATAAAATCCCAGAACGCACAGGTATTTCTTATATGCTTTCTCCTGTTTTGCGGACATATCACAATCCTGATGAGAGCGATAGAGTCGCGACAGTGAATATGCCTCATGTGATGATTTACGCACCAAATGTCACAAATGAGGATATCGGCGGAAATCCTGCAAACTGGAGATTTCCATTTGTGATCAATAGCGGATCGCATGGATTTATCATTCTTGCTGCTGGAGAGAAAGAAAAAGAAACAATTAATAGAGAATACAAAGAAATGCTGGAAAAGCTTTGCAAACTCAACAAAGATTGGTGTTTGCAAAAACCCAAAAGGGGATAGGGAAAAGGGAAGAATCATGGATTTTGTGTATGTACCTATATCAATTCAACACCTGAAAAAATTTGGGAGGCTTTAACGAATCCTGACTTAAGCGAACAATATTGGTTCGGACGCCGCGTCTCTTTCAGCGATATGAGTAAAGGATCGGATATTACTTACAAAGATCTCAAAGGAAAAATTGATATCCAAGGAGAGATCCTTGAATGGGATCCTCCATCAAAACTTTCTTATGTATTTAATACCCCTGAGTATGAAAAGCCAAGAGAGAAACCTTCATATGTTATTTTTAACTAAACCAATTGAATCCGCTGTAAGACTGAGGATGATTCATAAAAATCTTCTGTCAAAAGATATTATGGACAATTATGACACTTTTAAAGGTGTTAATAATGGCTGGCCTGCAATCCTATCAAGCTTGAAAAGTTTACTTGAAACTGGGGAATCCCTTGCTTTTCGTGATCCGCAGAATTAATACATTTCGGGGTTTGCATCCAGGCGATCTCATAGTCCGGGTTTAAATATCTTCCGAAAAAATTACCCTGGAGAATCGGCTAATCGATAGTACAAATCTTATTAAGTTGACTTTACATCATAAAGAATTGATTAAGTTATTCTTTGCTTTTATTGTTTTAAATTGACTTTTTTAAGTGATTAATTTATAATTAATAATGTTAGATATCGAAAAGGAGATAGGATGGGTTATTCATATGTGAATCAAGAAATTCCTTTAATGCCGTCTACATATGATAGCTTAATCGGAAAACTTTATCGAGGCACCATGCCCTGGGGTTTACATGATGAAGACAGTCAAAAAAAATATCTATCGTTGTTGAACAGTAATTCGATCAACAAAGTCATCCTTTTAGTGACCGATACTGAACTAGACTTTGCAAGCGAGGGAAAATCTCCAGATGCGTTGGAATTCTATAAAAACCATCGTATCGATCCTATCCATTTTCCTATGAATGATGGAGGAATTCCTCAAGACACAGCAGCATTTAATACGCTTTTAGATACCCTGGTCACCACTCTCAATAATGGGAATAACGTCTTAATCCATTGTATGGGTGGGGTTGGGAGAACAGGTTTGGTCATAAGCTGCCTGGTAAAAAGAATTTTAGAAAGAGAATTATCTTTAAAACCAGGGAAATCGAAATCTAATAAAGAAATCAATGAATCTATTTCAAATGCAGCTTTGGAGCATGTGCGTCGTAAAATCCCAAAAGCGCTCGAAACGGATGCTCAGGTTAAGTTTCTTAAAACTTATATAACACCCCTAAAAACGAATTATTTGTGCAGAGATAATAGTAATACATGTCCTAGGGGTAGCTAGGTAGAATCTCGTTCCAAAGATAATAGCGCAGATTCCAATACTTCAGTTCCATTGGAGTTCTTTTCAATTTCATTTTCTCCTAAAGACACGGGTGGTCCCAGCTTCACTTGTAGTGTAGAGAAGGGTTTTGGTAGAATCATGCCATCCCACGTTGGAAGCTTCCAATATCGGTTAGAAGTCCAAGACAATGGAAATACTTCAGCCTTGCTTTTTTTTGCTGCTAAAACAATTCCGGGTTTAACCTTATAAGCAGGTCCGCGAGGACCATCAGGTGTGATGATAATTACGTCATTATGTTTGCGCATTTCATTAATGAGACCTTTTAGAGCTGCAGCGCGTCCATCGTGCGGGACGCGGATTGTACGGCCATGCCTATAACTATTTGTCAAGACAGCGATGATCTCTCCGTCTCGACTGTTACTTATAAGGGCAGCATAATAGTTTTGGGGCGCGATCCTTTTTAAGATTTCGGCAGTCATCATAAGTCGGTTATGCCAAAACATTAGGATGCATTTTTTTTTGCCTGCTGTCATGACAAAATTCTCTACCCCATCAAATTTGAAGCGGCATGTGTAGCCAATAAGAGTCAGAAGGCATCGTCCCAAATATCCGAAAAGGATATACCGCCATCTTTCCTTTATCTTTTTTAACAGCGTTTTAGACATTTAGCAGTTCCCGAATAGCTACGGCTGCATTTTCACTAGCGTGATTTTCCCGAAGAATTTCCGGGAGTCTTTTACATTCCTGAATGCATTGCTCCCTTTCTTTAGTATCTCCATAAAGAGCTTTAATATTGCTAAAGATGTTTTGCGAGCTCAGCCCTTTTGCAATCATTTCGGGAAAGACGGATTTTCCATTGAGGATATTAACAATGCAATAATAGCGAAGTTTTACTCGAAGAAAATATTTTACAAACAAGCGATTAAGAAAAGTTAATTTATAGATCACAACTGAGGGACATTGATGGAGGGCAAGCTCTAATGTCACGGTACCGGATTTTGCAATCGCACACCGGCAGTCTCGCATTAATTCATAAGAATATCCCTTTGGCAAAAGGAATATATCCTGATTTAATTTAAGGGAATTATTGCGCATGATCTGGTGCATGACGGGCATAATTTTATCATGAGCGCAGGAAATTACAAAACGAACAGAGGGATCTTCTTTCTTCAACATTTCTGCGGCTTTAAGTTGGGGGGGGAGGTTAAGTTCGATTTCACCCTTCCTGCTGCCTGGAAAGATGGCGATAAGATTTTCAGGCTCTTTTATACCGAATAATTTCGTCCAATCTTCGTCGTAGACATGCTTGGTCACAATTTCCTTAATAGGATTGCCCACGTATTTCACATTTAAAGATGATTTTTCAAAACACTTACTTTCAAAAGGATAAATGGTCAACAGCAAATCGAGTGTTTTTTCCATGTGCTTTGTGCGATGTTTGCCCCATGCCCAAACCGTAGGGCTTATGTACTGAATGAGTTTTCCCTTATAACCAAACTTACGCAGGGATTTTGCCATTTTTAAGTTGAAGCCAGGATAGTCGATGAAGATGACGGCCTCAGGTTTAGATTCCAGGATATGATTTCGGACGGCATGAAACTGCCTTCTAAGTTTAGGAATGGAGCGTATGATATCGGAAAAAGCCATCATTTCAAATTCTTCTGAACGCATGATGCATTCGAAACCTTTGGAACGCATTTCTGGACCGCCGACTCCTTCCAGAGCGTATTGAGGAAGATGATTTTTTATGGCCTTTAATAAGTGGCCTCCTAGAAGATCGCCGCTTTTTTCACCGGCAAAAATGAAAAGTTTTTTTTTCATCCTATCTCTCGTTCGATTTGGTATTGTAATTTTCGCTTACGCATCCAACTGACAGCGAACATGTCAGCCACGGTGTTGAAGGAGCGATTTAGAAAATTGTATTTCGTTTTCCCACTTACACGCTCTCGGTGTTTTACAGGAACCTGTCCCACGCGATAACCTTCGATCTGGAAAAGGGCAGGCAGGAAGCGATGCATGCCCTGATACAGTTTGATCGTCTTTAAGCATTCGCGGCGATATAGTTTCAATGAGCAGCCAGTGTCAGCAATGCCATCTTTGCAGACCTTGCTGCGGATTTTATTGGCTACATAGGAAGTGATTTTTTTTATGGGCGTATCTTTTCGCTTTTGTCTAATTCCACAAATCAGATCATAGTTATCGGACATCTGAATAAGTTTTGGAATATCGGTTGGATCATTCTGCCTATCACCATCAAGAGTTATAATTAACTCGCCTTTAGCTGCTTTAAATCCTGCATCGAAAGCGGAGGATTGTCCAAAATTTTTAGAAAAAACTATAGTGCGAAGATTCTTTCTAGTTTTCGAAAGATTTTTGAGGATGGGAAGTGTTTGATCTGTGGAGCCATCATCAATGCAAATAATTTCCCATGTTTTATCTTGGGAATTCATAATCGGTTCGATCTCCTCAATTAACTGACGAATGTTGCCTTCCTCATCCTTAAGGGGAATGATTACAGAATACTTAATTGTCATCCTTTACCTATGTAGTTGAAATACAGAAATCCGATTTCTCGGAATTATATCTCCACATCAATAAAATAACCATTGGTAATTGATATAAATTAATTATTTTATTCATTTGTATCATTTCAATTTTAAGTCGAATGAACGTGCCAGTACCAAAAAGGAAAATGAGTAGAAAAATACAAACTTTTCTTACAAAAATGGTTCATAGTTGTTGTTGATTAAGTAAAGTAATATGTAAACCAAGATCTAAAATAACTCCTCACTATTCGGCAAGGGCACCTTCACGAAAAAAGTTGGGGATTAAATGGACAGTGTTAGACGTGTTTTTGTCCATACTGTCCATTTAGCCCATTCTGACCATTATAAAAACATCATGCGAACACCTAACGGAATATCATCATCTTTTTTATTGCGTTCCCCTAAGGCTTTTTCAAAATCAGCCATAGTGATTTTCCCGTCTTTGTGGTCTTTTAATTTATCTTTAGCGCCCTCTACGCCATTAAGCCTCTCTAGTGATATTTGGGAAGCTTCTTCAACAAGGCCTTCGATATCTGCGCCAGAGAAGTTTGGGGTTTTTTCCGCTAATGCTTTAAGATCCACGCTTTCATCGAGAAGTCCTCCTAAAGCAACTTTTTTTGTATGGATTTCAAAGATAGATTCTCTATCTTTAGCGGTTTCAGGAAGTGGAATTGTAACATGTACACCCAATCTGCCATGGCGCAAAGCCGCAATATCAATTTCTTCTTTTCGGTTTGTAATGCCGATTACAAGCACGTTATTTAGTTCATTGAGTCCATCCATTTCTCCCAAAAATTGATTTGTAATGGAATCCCTAATGCCTTTCTGGGTGCCGCCTCTTTTGGGGAGCAAGGCATCAATTTCGTCGATGACGATGACATATAATGGACTTTTTTCTTTATATTTCTCCTGCGCGTCTTTCGCTTTGGCAAACAAACCGCGAACGTTTTCTTCAGATCCCCCAAACCACATATTAAGTAATTCGGTAGCCGTCAACATGATCAGCCGTTCTCCCGAGCAGCCGAGCATTTCTCCAATATGTCTTGCCAGTGTGGTCTTTCCCGTACCCGGAGGGCCCTCAAGAAGAATGCCTTTGATGGGTTTGGTTCCTCTGCGAGCCACTTCGTCTGCTAAACGTTCGCTTCTTGAATAGAAGACGCGCATTATTTTTTTGAATTGCTCGTCGATGCCTCCGATTCCAAGTTCTTTCAAGTACTTAATAGGATCTTTCATTTCGAGGATTTTAGGTGCAGTGCGTATGGCGAGTTTGCCATCGTCTTTGCCTATCAGACGAATCTCGGTATCCGCTGTGACTAATCCAAACGCTTCGGCCATTTCATTCTTGTTGCCTGTAACAGGTTCCATTCCTTTGATTTCAAGCCGTAAAGTGTTATTGCTTTCTGTATTAATTGAAATGACGTTGCTTTTGATGAGAGACAATGGCAGGTTTTCTTTGATTGCTTTAAGTATCTCTTCATCTTTTAACGAGAGGTGCTCTGAAGCTTGTTCAGGATAAACGATAAACTCGATCTTTTTCAGAGGTTCTTTTTTTCCAGTTTTTACTTTCTGCAAATCGAACTTCGGATCAAGCGCAAGATTGATTTTGGTCTCTTCATCCATATTCCACCTTACGTGGCGCAATCCCTTAAGAGAAGTTGTTTGAGTATCGCCTTTTGCTGAAGAAACTTCCAAAAGGAATTTTCCGGATTCCAATACGATGACGACCCTTTCTTGATGGACAAATGCCTTTGAAAGCTGCATCAAGGCCCTCTTCGTTTCTTCAATGTTAATCGAGTTTCCTTTAACGAACATGTCATTGTCTTTATTAAAGTTATCTAAAATTTCGATGACTTTAAAGTTCAAGTGCGACGCTGTGACTGGATCGCCCTTAGCCAGTACGACATCTTTGATATGAGGAATAAATTCAATCGGAGTTTCCGTCGTAACGGAAAATCCCTTTTTCGAGGCAATAGAAAAGCGTGTTTCAGAGGTAGCTCCAGCTAATTGTTTATTTAAAACGCCGCTTACAAATTTTGCGTCGATATCCCATCCCTCTCCATATGGAATGGAGAAAGTAAATCCTTCCTGAACGAATTTGTATGTAATCAATTCCTCTCGTATCTGGCGCAAGATTTTTTCGTAATCGAGAACCAAGGGGGCACGAGCAATTTTATCGACACCTTTTCTTCGGATGGGTATTAAGGTAAATCTGAGCTTTTCAATTTCTTTTTCATAAACATTGTCGATGACCCTGACTTTTTCGTTAGCTAATGTTGAAAAATCAAGCTTTGTCCCTTCATCGAGTTTTACAAAAGATGCTCGATTTTTCAAGAAGCTTTCAGAGTCCGGAAAGGCAACATCGATCAATTTTAACTCCAGCCACAGATCACGCTCGGTATGAACCCTAAAACTCTGATTCTTGACAAATCTCTGGGGCCCTTGGGTGGCAATAAGTCCAGTAAGCTCTGCTGCGCTGATGGTAAGCCCTTCGTCAAGGACAGTAATGGCTTTAACTTGTATAGTAGCCTTGGTAAGCGGACGCACCACTTGATCTTGGATCAAATTAACTTCCAACTCCTTCTCGGCTTCGACCAAAACATTAGTTTCAGACGTGATTTTCCAACTATTGAGATAGATTTCTCTTGTATTTCCGCCTTTAATCTCTTTAGATCTGACATTAGAAACTTGAATTAAATAGGTTCCAGAGGACAAGTTCAATTCAATCGTTTCATTCAATACGAAGGGATGCGGCCAATGCACCAGGAATCCTTTCAGTTCATCTATATCGACCCATCGTTCTTTATCCATGTCAATAGTTGGATGAGTTGCATTTCCTGGGATATCGGCTACCTTAAAGGTGATTTCCTCAGGATTTAACGCGGGAGATTTGGTGAGCAGTACTTCGGATACATTGCTTTTTAGGCGGATGTCTGAGTTTTTTTTGATCACAAATCCATCTTCCAATTCTTCATCGACGAATTTATCCCGCCTGCTTAATAGAAAGTTTTTATTTAAATCTGCTTTCATCAATCTAATATGTATGTTCCATCCGGATTGATGAGGAATGACTAGTTCGTAGCCCTTGCAAATCAATTTACCAGTCAGATTTTCAATAATTTTAGCCTTTATATCATCTGATGACAAAACAATTGGAATCGATGTGCTGCTGGCGGTTGAGACTCTCTTCTGCATTTCAATCTTAAATTCAAAATAAGTCACTTCGTCAGAAAGGACTTCATCAACGACAACTACTTGTTTCGACAACGAAGGGCAGAGCTTGATTTTGGTTTCGCTACCTACGACCCCATAAGTAATCTGTTGATTTAGATATACGTTAGATGGATTTAAGGAAGCGATTTCACCTTTCACTTCTCCCCAAGGGAATCCGATAGTAAAAGTGCTGTTTTTCACCAAAAATTCAGGCTTTAGCATTTGTTGGATAATCTTCCTTA
>WUUC01126722.1_pt1 | contig 14795 bp, 14 predicted proteins | sample 6278441 | NCBI WGS metagenome assembly WUUC01 (sample SAMN13675441, study PRJNA597444) | soil metagenome | isolation source: soil | place: USA: Washington | collected 2017-10
TATCATGCTGTGATGCTTGGTAAACTATAAAGAATTTTATATCATACTTTATTTAATCATCAGAATATTCAACTAGATTTAGCGGTGCTGGATTAACAGATATGCGAAAGAGCTTTCAAGGACTGGTGGCGGTGGTCGAAAGCACACTAAAAGAGGCCCCATTGGCACTGGCTACCGGGCGCAGCAAGACCTTTTACGCTCGTAAAGCTAGCTTGGAGCACCTTGACGATTTGGAAGATCTTTATCTAGCCGAACAGCGGTTAATGGGTATTCTGGTTGGGCGGTCTAAAACCACCTCGTTTGAATAGATGATGAAAAAGTATGGCATGGCAGATTAAGTTTGGTACCTCTACAGCAAGCCTCTAATGGTCTCAGGGGTGAGCCTCATCACCGTGGTTTAGCGGTATCGGGTAAGGAACATGGCATCTCCATAGCTGAAAAAGCGATAACGCTGCTCAATGGCGCTTTGATAAGCTAGCAAGATCGCCTGGTAACCGCCAAAGGCACAGACTAACATCAATAGGGTTGAACGTGGGAGGTGAAAGTTGGTGATCATGGCATCCACAATCCGGAAAGGATAACCGGGGTAGATAAATAGCCGGGTTTCGCCATCAAAGGGGGTCAGAGGTGGCTCTCCCCGGTGTAGTGCCGCTGCTGCTGCACTCTCTAATGCCCGCACAGCAGTCGTGCCGACTGCCACCACCCGGCGACCACGTGCTCTACAGGCGAGTATTGCTTCAACCGCTGTTGCAGAGATTGTTACCGCTTCAGCATGCATCACATGGTTTTGGATCTGCTCAGCACGTACCGGCTGAAACGTGCCCGCTCCGACATGCAGGGTGATGGTCGTGATGAGCACCCCTTTGGCTTGCAAGGCTGCTAGCAGCGGGCGGTCAAAGTGTAAGCCAGCCGTGGGCGCTGCGACCGCGCCGGGCACACGGGCATAGACGGTTTGGTACTGTTCGCGATCTGCCTCTGTCTCTGGGCGCTGCAGGTATGGGGGCAGCGGGATATGGCCGATGGTGTGCAAAATGGTCAGTAGTGGACGGGAGTCCTGTAACTGCAGCCGGAATAGTGCTCCCTGGCGGGCGATGACGATCGCATGAACCGGTTCATGCCCGGGAGGGGCCTCTAGGGTTAACTGGCTGCCGATCTTCGGTGTTTTAGAGGCTCGTAACTGGACGAGTAACTGTTGCTCTGTGAGTAGCCGTTCTACCAGCAATTCAATCCGCCCGCCACTGGCTTTATGGCCAAATAGTCGTGCGGGGATCACTTGGGTGTCATTGAGCACCAGCAGATCACCTGGCTGCAGCAGCTGCAGTAGATCGCTGAATACCTCATGGTAGATCTTGCCACTGCCGCCATCAAGCCGCAGCAGACGACAAGCGGTGCGCACCGCTGCAGGGTGCGAGGCGATCAGCTCAGAGGGTAGATCAAAGTTGAAGTCGTTAAGGTGCATAGTAGCGGGTGTAGTATTAAGATTTATCCCTGCCTGCTAGTCTATCAATTGCAGCTAACTATTAAAATAGAGAGAAGGTTACTGTGCCCAGCGCCTAGCGCTTTAAAAAGGCATACTGCGGTTTCAATGGACTCATTCTATTCTCAATAGGATCTGATATGGTAGAGCAATACTCAAAAAACTTGTGGGCATTCATCGGCTATTTCTTAAAAGACTATAAGCGCTTTGTGATACCGTTTGTTGGCCTAGCGCTACTGTCTGGATTCTGGGCGCCATTGAATAGTCTATTCATTAAGCTCCTCATCGATAGGTTAACCTTAGTGCCAGGCGAGGGGGCCACGGTGCAGATTGTCTGGCCGGCAGTGCTGTTTGTGGTGAACTTTGAAGTGCATAATCTGTGTTGGCGTGGGATGGGCTACATCAACTATAAACTGCAGCCTCTGCTGAAAAATAGAATAATCAGTGAAACGGTGAGCCGGGTTCATCAACACTCCCATCAGTTTTTTCAAGACAGATTAGCTGGCCGCATTGCAGGAAATATTAACACCCTGGCGGATAATATAGAGCGTATCGTACATGAGATCTCTCGGCAGCTGCTTCGAACAGCGGTATTAGTAGTGGGCGTGTTCATCACTTTACTCTTGGTGCACCCGAAATTTTTTATTGTCTTGCTCAGTTGGTTTCTGATCTTTGTGGTGGTATCACTGAGTCAGTCTAAACGGTTAGTGATCTTATCAGAAGCCCAGGCAGCCGCGGAATCGAATGTTTCCGGACAATTAGTTGATAGCATGGCCAACAGTCATAATGTCAGAGCTTTTACGAATGCTGCTTATGAGATCACTCATCTTAAACAATTTTTATTCAGGGCTAACCAGGCTTTTCAAACAAAAGAGAGGTTTGCCCTCAAACTGCATTATCTGCAAGGGCTGTCGGTTTCTATCATGCTGGGATTCATGCTGTATTATCTCAGTCAATTATACCAAGAGCACTGCATCACGCTCGGTGATTTTGCACTGATTATCACCATCAGCCTAGAGATCAGCATTATGGTTTGGTATGCCATGGAGCAGGTGGATGCCTTAAACAAAGCCATCGGCCACTGTCAGCAGAGCTTGTCAATGCTGTTTGTTTCGCAGGCGATCAGTGATCAGCAACCGAAGAGAGCGTTGCTGGTGACGCGAGGGGCTATCACTTTTTCGGAGGTCAATTTTCAGTATCCTGGCAGAAGGGTACTCTTTAAAAAACTATCGATCATGATTCAATCAGGGCAAAAAGTCGGACTGGTCGGCTACTCAGGCAGCGGTAAATCAACCTGGGTCAATCTACTCTTAGGGCTGTATGAGATCAGCGCTGGCCAGATTATGATCGACGGTCAAGCCATTCATGAGGTGATACAGGACTCTCTGCGACAAGCGATTGCGCTGATCCCTCAAGATCCAACGCTATTCCATCGTTCGTTAAGGGAGAATATTCGCTATGGTCGGCTGGAGGCGAGCGATCAGGAGATCAGGCTAGCCGCAAAGCGCGCAGGCGCTCATCGGTTTATCACCCAGCTGCCGCAAGGGTATGACACCCTGGTTGGAGAGCGTGGGGTTAAGTTATCTGGCGGGCAGCGTCAACGGATTGCGATGGCCCGGGCGATTTTAAAAGCGGCTCCCATTTTGATTTTAGATGAAGCGACCTCTCAGCTAGATTCTCTCACGGAAAATGATATTCAAGAGACGTTATGGCCATTAATGCAGGGTAAGACGACGATAGTGATTGCACATCGTCTGTCGACTCTGCTACGGATGGACCGAATTCTTGTTTTTAAGCGCGGGCAGATTGTCGAAGAGGGTACCCATACAGCACTACTCCAGCAGGGTGGATTATACAAAACGCTGTGGGATACCCAAGTTGGTGGCTACTTAAAAGTTAACGGTCAGCACCAGCTTTAATTCTGGAAGAGCAGCCGTTGCCCAGGCTGTTGACCGGTCAGTTGTTGGTGCTGATAGACGATCACCCCATTGACCCAGGTGGACTCGATGGTGCTGTGAAAGATCTCTCCAGTCAAGGGAGACCAGCCACAACGATAGAGCAGATCTTCCTGGCGTACTGCGGTTGGCCGTTGTAAATCGACCAGGACTAAATCGGCCCAATAGCCTTCACGGAGGTAACCGCGATCGACAAGCTTAAAACGCTCAGCCACGGCATGGCTGGTTTTTTGGACGATGAGCTCTAACGATAACAACCCACGCTGGTATAACTCGAGTAGCATCAATAGTGCCTGCTGCACTAAGGGGAGTCCAGAGGGTGCTTTAGCATATTCCTGCTGTTTTTCTGCCCAGGTGTGTGGGGCATGATCGGTGGCAATGATATCAAGGGTCCCCTCTTTTAATCCCTGGATCAGTGCCTGTTGATGCTGTGCCGATTTAATTGAGGGGTTACATTTGATCTGATGCCCTAAGCGCTGATAATCCTGCTGGTTAAAGAACAGATGATGTACACAGACTTCAGCGGTAATCTGCTTATTCCGCAGCTCAGCCAAGGTAGGGGCCGGGGTAAATAGCGCGAGCTCATCAGCGGTGGTCAGATGCAGTACATGCAGGCGTGTTCCATGTTTTTTTGCAATGGAAACCGCTAAAGAAGAGGAGCGTAGACAGGCTGCGCTCGAACGGATTTCTGCATGCGCTTCTGCGGGGATAGCGCTGCCATAGCGTTTTGTGTAGGCTGCTTCGGCTGCTTGAATGGTTGGGGTATCTTCACAATGGGTGGCAATTAATAGGGGTGCAGCAGCAAAAATTTGATTGAGAATGGCTTCATTATCCACCAACAAGTTGCCCGTAGACGATCCCATAAAAATTTTTAGACCACAAGCTTGTCCAGGTTTTAAGCGCTGCATCTCATCAAGGTTGTCATGAGTTGCTCCGAGATAGAAAGCATAATTGGCAACTGAGCTTGCGGAGGCACGTGCATATTTATCCTCCAGGGCTTGGAGCGTTGTGGTCGGTGGATTCACATTGGGCATCTCCATAAAACTAGTGATGCCCCCTGCCACTGCAGCGCGTGATTCGGTCGCGATTGTTCCTTTATCGGGGAAGCCGGGCTCACGAAAATGCACTTGATCATCAATCATCCCTGGAAGCAGATATTTCCCGGCAGCTTCTAGTACGACTGTTTGCGGCGGCGGGCTAATAGTGTGAGCAATCTGTTGGATACGTCCCTGGGAGATCAACAGATCAGCTGGATAACTGCGCCCCTCGTTAACCAGCATTGCCTCTTTAATGAGTAGAGAAGTCATAATTTTCAGCATTAGCCCCATGGAGTCTGCAGTGCATAAAGCAGTTGCTAATAAGCACGACAGTGATCGATACTGTTTATTGATTGTAGTATACGCTGATTATTGACAGAGAGGAAAGCATGAGAACAGAGAGTTCCCTATTTATGCAGATCATACAGCGTCAGAGAGCGGCAGACATTCTCTACCAGGATAAAGAGGTGACCGCTTTTCGTGATATTGATCCACAAGCCCCTGTTCATCTGCTGATTGTCCCCAATCGTTTGATCAAAACTCTGAATGATTTACAGCCTAGTGATACAGCATTAGTGGGTCATATGGTGCTGGTTGCGACCGAATTGGCGCGGCAACAGGGGATGGCTAATGATGGTTACCGTTTGATTATTAACTGCAATCAGCATGGTGGACAACTCGTCCCACACCTGCACCTCCACTTAGTGGGAGGGCATCCATTAGGGCCTATGCTAACCCATTCCAATTGAGCGGCTCTGCTTTAGCAAATGGTGCAGCCTCTTTCATTTAGAATATCGCAGTAGAAACGTTACAATCCATCAGTTGCACTACTGGGTTCGAGGCCTTATGGAGACTTACTCTAACAACGTTCAACTACCAGGAATAATGCCTAGTTTAGCCGGTATTTTAGTACGACCATCAATTATACGACCTATCGATTAAAGGGAATAAGAACTGGTAGCGCCTGTTTGATGATTTGGTACAGCTTTGATTGCCAACCGTTATTAGAGGCTTATGATGCTTCTTAATTTTTAGTCAGTTTATTGAGATAAATTTTAATTGTTTAAAAAATAGCATTAAAATCTTGTTGTCATCAGTAAAACCAGTCACAATAAGAAGAGAAGGTACAGTGATTTTGTAATTGATTTCTACTTATTCCTTTGTGTGGTAAGTTTTCTATAAATTAATTCAATCATGGAGTTTTTATGTCTGCTGAAATTTTTAAGATTCTTCACAACATTCGGACGCTAAGGGCGCATGCTCGGGAACTACCGATGGATGCTCTGGAAGAGATGTTGGAAAAAGTCAAAACAGTGGTTGATGAGCGTCGTCAAGAAGATATTCAGGCCCAAGCACATAAACAAGAGCATGAACAAAAACTGCAGCAGTACCGTGATATGTTACTGGCTGATGGGATTGATCCTAATGAATTGCTCATGCCGACTGCTGTTAAAGCTGGAAAACGCCGGGCACCACGACCTGCAAAATATCAATATCTAGAAAATGGTGAGCAGAAGACTTGGACCGGACAGGGCCGCACCCCGGCTGCTATGAAGCAGGCCATTGAACAAGAAGGTAAAACTTTAGAAGCCTTTTTAATTCAATAGGCGACTGTTCACTATGGCAGAGCTGCTTCTGTTAGCTATTAAGAAGCGCCCTTAGATTGTTCGGTTTAACGAGGTATCAGGGAGCATGGGTACTAGCCACTGATTTAACAGTTGTATATCTTGGGGCCAGTTATGATGTAACTCATCGACCCACTGCTTTACCTGAGGCCACTCTTGCGGTAGATTTGCCTGTTGAATTTTCTGGGCTAGTTCTCCTAACCGTTTAAAGCCTAAACTACTACAGGCATTTTGAATTTTATGAGCTACCCAGCCCAGCCCTTGCGCATGGTGTGCAGTGAGCTGCTGTTTAAGTTCATTGAGGTAAGTTGGCAAGATTTGCTTAAAGAGTACAAGGTTGTCTGTTAACCCTGCAGGGCCTAATAGCTCCAAATACTCATTTAAGCTGTCCCTATCCAAGATGTGCATAACAGCTTCCTGGTGGATATCAGCTTGTACAGGGCTAATAGCATTTTTTAGCATGCTATAACCGTAGTGCTCAATCAGTTCTGCTAAAGCCTCTACTGAGAGAGGTTTATTCAATACAGCGTCCATACCTTGCGTTAGATAGCTGTTTTTATCACTCAATACATTAGCAGTCAATGCCACCAGCGGTGGTAGCAGCTCGTTCGGATAGGTGGATCGTAATCGCTTAACCACTTCAAATCCACTCATATCGGGAAGCTGAATATCTAATAAGATGAATTGGTACTGGTTAGGAGAGAAGTGTGCTAAAGCTTGTACACCACTCATGACAACTTCCACCGTATGCCCAAGCTTTTCTATGATGTTTTTAGAGATTTTTATGTTTAAATCCATATCCTCAACTAACAACAGGTGAAGTGATCTTGATAAACAGGGTAGGGTGGGAACCACTGGCTTACCTACAGACTCTAATGGAATGCTTAGGGTGAAGCAGCTGCCCTGACCAAGCTGACTGCGAACAGTGATAGTGCCCCCCATGACTCCAGCTATCTGTTGTGAGAGTGCTAAGCCTATACCTGCTCCTATTGGATTATTAAGTTCCGCTTCTCCCTTCACTCGGTAGTACATAGAAAATATTTTTGATTGTTCGAGATCTGAAATTCCTATTCCAGTGTCTATCACCTCGAAATTGAATAGAGATGTCGTGGTGCTGTCTTGATAGATCTGCAATCTCACACCACCTTTTAAAGTAAATTTGACCGCATTACTCAGCAAATTCCACAAAATTTGCCGTAATCGGGTGCCATCTACTAATAAACACTCTGGTAACGGCTCAGTGGATTGTAGTGAAAAGGTAATTCCTTTAGGTTCTACTAGAATTTGGCCTAAATCTTCTAACTCTTCTATCAGGTCGCGGAGCAGTAAAGGTGCAGCAATTAGTTTTAAATTACGCTGCTCAAACCTATTTAATGTCATGATATCGTTGAAAATATTGTTCAATGTGAGCGCGCTGAGATAGATAGTTTTTAGGTAACGTTGCTGAAGAGATTGATCAAGCTGCTCCTCTCTTAACAGTCGACTTAAACCGACAATACCGCTCAATGGTGTACGTAACTCGTGGCTAATGGTTGCAATAAAATGAGTTTTGCTATGATTGGCCTCTTCTAAGGCCAATTGTGAATTTTTATGTTCAGTAATATCTCGCCCAAAGCCTAATAAACCCCGCTGTTGTGTCATTCGATCATAAAATGGCACCTTGCGAATTTCAAAATAGACCTGCCTTCCATCAGGATAGGGCAACCAGTGTTCATAGGTTATTGAACGATTAGTTTTGAAGAGTTGACTATTGGTTGCACTCTCCTGCTGTGCAATGATGTCACTATAGAGTTGCTGCGGGGTTAAGCCAATGATCTGCCGCTGACTTTTGCCGGTGAGTAATTCCATCGCCCGATTGCAGCCAAAAAATTGGTGTTCTTCATTGCAGTAATACAACAAATCTGGCGAAGCCTCTAGAAAAGAGTGGAGTAAGGCCTCTTTATGTGCTAAATCGTGTTGTATTTGTTCCCGTTGCGCCACGGCTAACTCTAAATCAGTGATAGCGTTCTGATGCAGTTGCTCCACCTGATCTTGCATTTTAATCTGGTGTTTCAGCTGGTGTGTATGACGTTGCCGTTGTGTTATAATGCAAATACTTAATAGCGCTACGATGATGTTTCGCCAGCCACCACGATCAAAAGATAGAAATCCATCCCAAATTAACATAAGCAGTAATGGCAGCAACAGCCCAAAGGGTAATAGACTCCGAAGGCATGGACTCCGTTGTACCATCGTGCAGTAGATTTTCTGGTAAAGTTTATGCAGCGGTTTCATGGCTCTTCTGTAATTTTTTAGCAACCTGAATAGCCAGGGGTGATCCGCTGCAATAGTGTTGCTTTTTTCAGCCGCTGTATCCATCGCAAACGTAATAGTAGCAAGCTAGCAGCACTGGCAATGGCAATAATAAAGCTATACCATATTCCACGGGCTCCCATGGCTGGGACTATCCAGTCGCTCAATCCCAACACATAGGCGCTAGAAAACCCTAATAACCAGTAGGAGACGAGGGTGATTAAGAATACAGCAAGGGTATCTTGATAACCGCGTAAAATGCCGTTAGCAATAACTTGCAGAGCGTCCAAGCATTCATAGGCAGCAGCAAATAACATCAATTGCATCGCCATCGACTGCACTACACTATTACCATTGATGCATCCCGCAATAGAGGAGCGCCAGATAACAGTGGTTGAGGAAGCCAGGAGTGCGAGCAGCAGCCCCATGGCTAATCCAGTGTGGGCCGCCGTTTTTGCCTGATCTGGTGCTTGCTCTCCTAATCGGTTACTGACACGAACCGAAACGGCAATACCTATTGAAAAAGGCACGGTAAACACTAAAGAGCTAAAGGTCATGGCGACCTGATGGCCTGCAACCCACTGATCCCCAAAAGGGGTGATCAGCAGGGCAGCTACGGCGAAGAGCGTCACTTCAAAAAAGTAAGAGAAGCCGATAGGGACTCCCAACTTAATGAGAGCAGCTAAAGTTTTAAAGTGTGGCCACTCAAATTGCGTGAATAGTTTTAGTGGTTTTAACGCCTGACTGTTCAGTACATAGCAGAGCATGGATAGAAATAGAATCCAATAAACAGTCGCAGTCGCAACACCACAGCCAACCCCTCCCAACGCAGGTGCGCCAAAATAGCCATGTATAAAAATATAATTAATGGGAATATTAATTAAAAGTCCAATGACTCCGATAAACATGGTGGGGCGTGTCTTAGATAGGGCTTCACAGAGGCAACGAAATACCAAATAGAATAAGTAGCCGGGCACGCCGAAAATCATAATACGGAGGTAATGTAAGGTCATCTGGGGTAATTTTGAATCACCTGCTGGCCTATGTGCAATAACCCAGGCAAGAATCCCATCGCTGCAGTGCAATATCCCAATAATAGGGAAGGCGATGAACAGTGCCAACCACAAGCTCTGCCACACCTGGTGTTTAATTTTATGATAAGCACCGGCCCCCTTCAGTTGCGCAATGATAGAAGAGGGGGCTTGTAGTAGTCCATGACCAAATAAAATAACCGGTAACCAGATAGAACCAGCCACTGATACAGCAGCCATATCAGTAGGACTGACTGTACCCGCCATCACCGTGTCGATGAGCCCTATACAGACTTGCGTCAATTGCGTGATCCAGACTGGAAATGAGAGCTTTAAGAGCTCACGCGCTTCAACATAATATTTTTGCACCGGATATCCTTTTATAGCATGCCTTGAGCAAAGAGAGCGGAGAGTTGCCGCCGATTAGCCTCTCTTTCATGGCCTTATTCTACCGGAAGTTAGAAAATAATTTAGGGTTATTTGCTGAAAGAGAGTGGCAAGAGGGTATTATTGTCCAGTATTGTAGCCACCCCGGTGGTGTTGAGGAGGAGGATTAGGCACCTATTCAACTGGCCGATAGCGAATCCCTTCAAGCTGGAGGAGTTGCTGTTTAACCTTAATCCCCCAGTGATAACCGGTTAGCTGCTCTTTTGATCCTAATACACGGTGGCAGGGGAGCACGATCATCCAAGGGTTAGCTCCGACGGCTGCCCCGACAGCACGGCAGGCCTTAGGCTGGTTTATTGCTTGCGCCAATTGACCATAACTAGCCTTGCCACCATAAGGAATGTTCTGCAATTGCTGCCAAACTTGTTGCTGAAAACAGGTCCCTCGAGAGGCTAAAGGAATATCACTAAGGGAGACAGCTCTGCCACTGAAGTACTCCTGCAAACGCTGTAACAGCGCTTGCAGGAGGGGCAATTGGCTACCGTCCTGATAAGTCATAGCGAACTTCTCGTGGTTGCCTAAACTGATTTGCCATACACTGTGCTCATCCGCGAGTAAACAGAGTGTACCAATCGTTGAGACGTAGTCGCAGTGAAACATATTAATGCCAGCTGATTGAGAGGTAGGGTGATTATAGAGGATTTTGGTGAAGCTGGCGCGCTCTCTAGGTCGCTGAAGGCCTTCACGCATCGTGCAGCCCAATCACAGATGGCAGATGCAGTCGTACAAACGATTCAGCGGCAGGGGGTGTTGGTGGTTGAAGCGGGAACCGGCACGGGTAAAACGTATGCCTATTTGGTTCCGGCGTTGCGTTCTGGGCGCAAGGTGGTGATTTCAACTGCTTCGAAAACCTTACAAGATCAACTCTATCAACGGGATCTGCCGGCGATTGCTCAGGCGATCAATTTTAGTGGTCGGGTAGTGGTATTAAAGGGACGGCGTAACTATCTGTGCCAACAGCGGTTAGAGCAGCATGTCAGCCAGGCAGCCCAGTTCGAAGAGCACGTCGTGGCCGATCTTATACGCTTACGTCATTGGTCTAGCCAAACACGTTCAGGGGAGATCAGCGATTGTGCAACGGTCTCGGAGGAGAGCGCTGCCTGGCCACTAGCGACCAGCAGTGAGGATAACTGTTTGGGCAGCCAGTGTCCGCATTATCAAGGCTGTTTTGTGGTTAAAGCGCGGCAACAAGCGCTGGAGTCTGATATTGTGATTGTGAACCACCATCTGTTTTTTGCCGATAGAGAGGTGCAGGAAGAACATCATGCAACGCTGATTGCGCCATCAGAGGTAATTATTATTGATGAGGCGCACACCTTGCCGGAAATTGCTGCGTACTATTGTAGTGATTCGCTGAGTAGCCAGCAGCTCACCACGGTGGCTAAGGATGTGATCCAGAGCGTTCAACAGGAGTGTAATGAGTTTATTAGTTTAGGAGAGGGTGCTGAACAACTCTCCTACAGCGTGCAGCAGTTGCAGCGCACCTTAGGGACAACCCGCCATCGGGCCCATTGGCGGCAAGCTCTACAGCATGAGTCGATACAGCAGGCAGTGTTCCAATTGCAAGAGGCCTTAGGAGACTGTCATTCACTGCTCGGATTGGTATTGAAGCGAAGTACGCTACTGGATAATGCCTGGGAGAGGGTGACAGCTTATCAAGCCACACTGCAGCAGCTGCAGCAGGTTGAAGCCCCTGGTTATGGCTATTGGTATCAAGCGACCCCATGGAGTTTTACCATCGCTCGGACACCACTGTCGGTGGCCACCTCGTTCCAGGCCATCATGCTCTCTCAGCGGGCAGCTTGGATTTTTACCTCAGCCACCTTAGCAGTGAATCAGCAGCTGGACCACTTTTGTCAACAGTTGGGCTTACGAGATCCGCAAACACTGCTGCTCTCTACCCCTTTTAACTATTCTGAACAGGCCATGCTCTGTATTCCGCGCCATCTGCCCTCCGCTCAGAATTCGGATGGCGCTACCCAGTTAGTGCAGCTATTGTACCCACTCCTTGAGAAGCGCTCGGGAGGATGCTTGGTGCTGTGCACCTCTTACCAGCGGATGCATGAGTTGGCTAAAGCATTTCAAACACGACTGGATTACCCGATATTTGTTCAGGGAGCTGCCAGCAAATCGCAGTTGTTAGCGGAGTTTATCCAAGCGGGTAATGCACTTCTATTGGCCACGAGCAGTTTTTGGCAAGGAGTCGATATTCCGGGTCCAGCGCTCTCCTGCTTGGTCATCGACAAATTGCCTTTTACCTCTCCAGATGATCCGCTATTACAAGCACGCAGTGCCGAGTGTCGTCTCCAGGGCGGTGATCCTTTTATGGAGCTACAGATCCCAGAAGCGGTGATTGCTTTAAAACAGGGGGTTGGGCGACTGATCAGAACCAGTAGCGATCGGGGGGTGTTGATCCTGTGCGATGACCGTCTCGTTTCACGACCTTATGGTGCGCTGTTCCTGGGTAGTTTGCCACCGATGCCTCGCACACGAGATCTACAGCGGGCCATTGATTTTTCTCTTTCTATCAAACAGCTACGCGAGATCTTTACATGAGTACAGTAATATTGGCACTTGAGAGTGCCACGGAGGCCTGCTCTGTCGCCTTATGGATCGATGGCACCATTGAGAGCTGCTATCAGCTGGCGCCACAGCAGCAGCGACAACATCTGTTACCCATGGTGGCAAAACTCCTGGCGCAGGCCGGGTTGTCATTAACCTCACTGGATGCTTTAGCCTGTAGTCACGGGCCAGGAAGCTTTACTGGCGTACGGTTGGGACTGGGTGTGGCGCAAGGTTTAGCCTTTGGAGCTGATCGCCCGCTCATTGCGATCTCTACCCTGATGACGTTAGCTCAGGGTGCCTACCGCTTATCTGGATCAGAGCAGGTTGTGGCAGCCATTGATGCCCGATTACAACAGGTTTATTGGGGCTGTTATCAGCGCCAAGAGGAGCGTTGGCAGCTGGTTGAAGCGGAATCACTGTTCACTGCAGCACAGGCAGTTGCCTTTTTGGCACGTTATCTAGGCAGTTGGGAGCGGGTTGGGAGCGGTTGGTCATTCGTAGAGGAGGCGCTGGGATCGCAACAGAGCACTGAAAAGGTTCTGTGCTATCCTCATGCCCAGGATCTACTACCATTAGCGGTCGCGGCCTGGCAACGTGGGGAGGCCGTAGCGGCGCCTCAGGTTCGTCCCTGTTATCTCCGCGATCAGGTGGCTTTAACCAAGCAGGAGCGTGCTGTGCTGGGATCACTCCCTAAACATTAACCTCCTCAGTAGGAATTAAAGCTTATGCAGTACATGATCATCCAGGATGATCAACAGCTTGCACAGTGTTGTCAAAACGCCCGGCAGGCTGCTCGCATCGCCCTCGATAGTGAATTTGTGCGAAGGCGCACTTTTTACCCGCAATTAGGCTTAATACAGCTTTATGATGGCGACCAGATCTCACTGATTGATCCATTAGTTATCCAAGAGTGGCAGCCACTACGAGAGCTATTGCAGGATCCGCAGATGGAGAAGGTGCTCCATGCCAGCGGTGAAGATCTTGAAACCTTTCAACATCACTTGGGTGTTGTGCCTCAACCCTTATGGGATACCCAAATTCTGGCAGCCTTTGTCGGCGGCGCATTATCCAGCAGCTACACTGGCTTAGTGCAGAGCCATCTGCAGGTGCTATTAGATAAGCAACAGCAGCGGACTGATTGGTTAGTACGCCCATTGCAAGAGAAACAGCTGCGATATGCTGCCGCTGATGTTTACTATCTTCTGCCACTGGCTGAGAAGTTGCTAGGCCAGCTCACCTCAAGCCCTTGGCAGCTTGCCGCTCAAGAAGAGTGCCAATGGTTGGTAGAGCAAAGAACAGCCACGATCGATCCCCAGCAGCTCTATCGGCAAATCTCGCACAGCCACTGTTTGACGCCACGATCGTTGGCATGTCTCAAAAAGCTAGCGGCCTGGCGTTTTTCTGAAGCGGTTACTCGTAATATAGCGCTGAATTTTGTGATCCAAGAGCCTGTTTTGTGGCAAATTGCTCGAGAGTTTCCGAACTCGTTACAGGCGCTGCGGCAGTGTGGTTTACCTCCATCGGTTCTGCACTGTTATGCGCAAACGCTGTTAACTTTAGTAGCTGAAGCCCAACAGCTGCCGAATAGCTTTTTACCTGTACAGCTTCCTCGTTTGATAACAGAGAGTCGCTATCAGGCCGCTGTCACTGCAATTAAACAGCTGATCAACAGTGTTGCAGCGCAGCATCAGCTTCCCCCAGCGCTGTTAGCCTCGAAACGCCATATTGATCACCTTCTGTTCTGGCATTGGTATGCTGAGCTGCGTGATCAGCGGCGTTGTCCAAGATTACTCCAGGGTTGGCGCTCGATGCTAGTAGGTCAATCACTTAATGATTTACTGGCTGCTTATTAAGGCACTAAATCCTTTTTCTGGACCAGAACACCGCAATGGCACTATAAGGTTCAAGAACAGGGCAAAGAGATCAACCAAGTTCTGAGAGGACAGTATGCTTATTATGGCCTTGGAGGGAATCATAGATCTTTATGGAAAGTCTATCGATCTACAACGAGGTATTGGCATGAAATGCTTTGTAGCCGAAGCTGGAAAGGGTATATCACTTGGGAAAAATTCCATTTACTGATCGCAAAGTATACCCCCCTACAGTTGCCAAACCTAAGGCTAACCTTTGCAGGAATGCAGAAGCTAGCTGAACTGTGAATCAAATCTTGAACAGCGTAGTGCGGGAAATCCGCACGCTACGTTCCGGCACCAAGGTAAATTCGAATGGTAACGATTCATCCAGAGATCAAACACATAATGCAAAAATAGATTACTCAGCAGCGGACTTATTACTCCCCCCTGTGGAATGCCTTGGGTTCTTTCAATTAATTCTCCCCCTAGTATTTGCATGGGGACTGTCAGCCA
>WUUC01088937.1_pt1 | contig 14792 bp, 7 predicted proteins | sample 6278441 | NCBI WGS metagenome assembly WUUC01 (sample SAMN13675441, study PRJNA597444) | soil metagenome | isolation source: soil | place: USA: Washington | collected 2017-10
AGGCCTCGCGCACGGCTGCGCACAGGTCCGGGTCCATCGTGAACTTGGTGCGCGACCAGTCGGCCGAGGCGCCCATCGTGCGCTTCTGTGCGAGGATGCGGTCCCCCGCTTCGGCGCGCCACTCCCAGACCCGCTCGATGAATTTCGTGCGGCCCAGGTCATGACGCGTCAGCCCCTCCGCCTTGAGCTTGCGCTCCACCACAACCTGCGTGGCGATGCCCGCGTGGTCGGTACCCGGGATCCACAGCGCGTTGTAACCGCGCATACGATGGTAGCGGATCAGCACGTCTTCGAAGGTCGTGCGGCAGGCGTGGCCCATGTGCAGACTGCCCGTCACGTTGGGCGGAGGCATGGCCACCACGTAGGTCGGGCGCGGGTCAGCCGGGTCGCTGTTGGCCCGAAAAAGCCCTTTCTCTTCCCAGAAGGCATACCATTTACGCTCGGTCAACGAAGGGTCGTAGGCCTTGGGCAGCTCGGCGGAAGTCATGACGGGCGCAAGGCAAACACGGGTGGGGGGGCCGCGCAACCTGCCACCCCTCCGCGGGGCCAGCGGCTCGGAGCCGCCGGCTACCCTCAGCCAGGGTCAGACCTTTGCTGCGCTGCGCCGCGACTGACCCCTTCGCAACGCCTGTTCACCCCGTTTTTTCGGCTGTTCACCCTGTCGCGCGCGGAACCGGCGACCGAATAGGGTTACGTCGCAAGACTTATGCAAAGTTGGCGGGTGATGGGAGTGGTGTGGGCCGTGCTTGCGCTCGGCTTGGTCGGTGGCTGTGGTTCGGACGGCGGCGGCGGCGCAAAGCCCGATGCCGACGACGAAGAGGAGGACGGCGGCAAAGGCGGCGGTCCACGCCCCGATGGCGGCATCGACGGCGGCGGCGAGGATGACGCGGACGTCATCTGCGTGCCCAAGGGCTGCGACGAGGTCGGCGAGGAGCTCGGCTACGAGCTCGAGTGCGGCACCCCCGACGACGGCTGCGGCGAGCCCCTCGACTGCGGCGAGTGCACCGAGGATTACGCCACCTGCGGCGGCGGCGGCGAGGACTACAAGTGCGGCTGCACGCCCAAGACGTGCGACGACGCGCTGGTCTGCGGCACCGCTGGGGACGGCTGCGGGGGTGAGATCGCGTGCGGTGACACCTGCGATGGTCCCGACAGCTGCGGCGGCGGCGGCACGGCCAACGAGTGTGGCTGCGCGCCGAAGCTGGACGCATGTGGCAACGCGCAATGCGGAACCGCGCCGGATGGTTGCGGTGGCACAGTGGAATGCGGCGATCACGCCGGCGGCTGCTCCGAGGCGCGGACGTGCGGTGCAACGAGCAAGCAGTGCGCGTGCAAGCCGCAAGCGACGCTGTGTGAAGGCAAGTGCGGGCTCCAGAACATCGATGGTTGCCCGGCCACCTGCCCCGCCTGCGCCGGCGTGTGCGGTGCCGGTGAAGCTTGCTCGAACTGCACGTGCCCGGGGGATGGGGCCGTGTGTAACAACGAAGCGTGCTGCACGCCTGACCCTCTTACGACCACCTGCGGCACCGCGGTGTGCGGCACCAAGGTCAACAACTGCGGCCAGACCGTGACTTGCGGAACCGGCACGTGTGCGGCCGGATCGGAGTGTACGGCGGCTGGCCAATGCGTCGATCCGAAGACTGCTGCATTGGTTGGGAAGTACGCAGTGAGAAATGTCTCCTTTGCCACAGCGGTCGGCATCGTGACCCGCAGCGAAAGTCTCGGTCTAGTCGATATCTCCGTGAACTCCTCGGGCAAACTGGAGATGCGCGAGCAAGGTTGCTGGACTGCGGCGTACAAGAAGGGTGGCTCGGGCGAAGAGAGGATCACCAAAATCGATCCCGGGTATTCGGCCAACGTCTTTCCCGTGGTCTCGGAGCTCGATCTGACGCAGGCGCAAACTCTCCCTGGTCCCAAGGAATGGGTGCGGGGCAAGGCGCCGCCCCGCTTCAACGCGATCGGCTGGCGCCGCGGGCGACCGTTGTATTGCCCCCTGCGTGCTTCTCCCACCGACCAACCGGCTGCTAACCCTGCACACGAGGCGTTCGCGCCGCCGTCGGATCCGCACTCTATCGGGGCGAAGAAGCCGTGGCTCGCCGGAGCCACCTGCTTGTGCCCCGAGCAAGAGGTGGAAAAGCGCGGCTTGTGTCCGGGGATGTCTGGCGCGGCGAAGGCCGCCTGCATTGACACGTGGGCGCAGGATACGCTGCCCTATGCGCCCGGCGAGCCCAGCGCCGACTTGGACGTTTCGGACTGCCGAGTTGTGGACGAGGAGATCGACGGCAAGCCTGGTATGACCGTTGAGACCACGGTCAATTTGCTCGGCGTCAACAAGGCAACAATTCGATCTGCCTCCATCGTGTCCAATATCTTCTGGGGAAAGATCGACCTGTCGGGAGCGAAGCAGCACTGGGGAGTGTCTGAGGATCAGCCCGAGGTGCGCAATTCCGCAGTCGCATGCGTGGACACAATGGGCGGTCTCGCGTTTACGTTGTGCGATACCAGCTCCGGCAATTTGTGCCCGCCTTACCCAGCGAGCGCGTCCAAAGACACTCGTATCAACCCAGTCGATTTCGCCCCGCTTGACAGCAAACCGACTCCGAGTACCGGTTGGACCTGTCAGGCGATCTATGACAATAAGGCGTCGCTGTTTGGCCCGGAGCCGACGTGGTCTAGCCGCTATCCGACGGCTGCCAGTTGCGAGTGAGGCGATTGGCGCAAAGCGCGCTTGGGCTACCACCGCCCTAGCGCTACCCGTTTTCGCTCGTGAGGTGTGGTCGCCACCCAGACGACGAAGGTTGAGTAGGAGCGTTCCATCGCGCTTGCGTTCCGAGAGTACGAGATGGCACCCCTGCCGCTAGCTTTCCTGCGTTGCCCAATGGACCCAACAGCCGGCTCCTCGAGCTCGCATCCAAGCGCTGGAGCCAGACTATCGCGACACAACCAGTCGAGTTTCAAGGCGTCTGAGGGAACTTGACCCACTGCATTTCATAGTTCCAATACTCGCCTAAACCACACTCTCCGTCACGACTCGGCCCCCAGCACCAGAGCGTCCCATTGGAGGCGATGGCGCACGTATGCGTGCCCCCAAGCGCGACGGATTCCCAAAGGCCGGGTACCTGCTTGGGCTCGAGCGTGATAGAGGGATCGGAGCTCCAGGACGGACTGCCGCCCCAGCACCACAAGGTCTTGTCGCTGCGCAGTCCGCAGGTTGCGCTGTCACGCGCGGCGACAGAGATCCATGGTGAGGTGCTCGGATTCGTCACGAGCTGTGGGACCAGCTGCGTCGTGTTAATGCGTGCCACGCCGAGACCCAACTGACTTCGTGCGTTCTGTCCCCAACAATACAGCTCACCATTGCGGATTCCGCAAGTGTGGTCTTCTCCGCGGGCCAGAGCCGTCCAACCGGCTTGGGTGGATACAGTGCTGAGCATGATGCTGCTAGCGCTTGTCCACTCTACGAGACGACCACCATAGATACCCATGCTCGTTCCGATTATTTCCCAACCACCTCTCACATCTTCGCTCTTGCTGACCCGGGTGATACCCGACCAATCATGGCCCCAGCAGGAGAGACCATCGAAATCCAGCCCGCACGCGGAATCAGGACCGGTGGCCAAGTCCTCCCAACCTCTGGGCGCAGTTGACTTAGCCAATGGAACAGGGTCGCTGCTTGGCGCTGCGCCTTGCCCGGTACCCAGTTGGCCCTCATGGCCGTCGCCCCAACACCAGATCGACGACGAAGCCTCACGCTGTAAAGCGCAGGCATGGTCGGATCTAAAGTTCATGGAAACGAGGCTCCAGTTATTGGCGGAACCAACCCTTTGGGGCGAGAAGGTTTGCGATATGACTGTTCCGTGACCGTCGACGTGAGACCGCATCGTTCCCCAGCAGAACAACTGCCCAAGGCGGAGGCCGCACGTCGAACTACTTCCAGCCGCAATGTCCAACCAATCATCCGCCTCGCCGACTTGGGTGGGTTCGTCGGCCACGGCCATCGGAACGCTCTCGGTGCCCAGTTCGCCGCGTGCATTCAATCCCCAACACCCAACTTCACCGTTTGCCCGAACTGCACAGGCGCCGTAGAGACCTACATCTACAGCAACCCACTCGCCTGTATCCTCCACACGCTTGGGGACGGGATTCAGGCCGTCGTAAAGGTCAGTAGCGCGCAAATCTCGGACTCGAGTGGCGCCCCAGCAATAGAGCTCGCCATCGCGAATGCCACATGCCTGGCTGGCTGACGCGTCGACGAATGTCCAGTCCTCAGCAACGCCCACTTGGGTGGGCGCCTCGACCCACTTGCCCACGCCCGCGGCCTCGATTCCCAGCCCTAACTGGCCGTACAAATTGTAACCCCAGCAAAAGAGCCTGCCCGACCGGATGCCGCAGGTATAGTCCGAAGCTCCGGCTACGTGCGTCCAATCGCTCCACTCGTTGATGGACTTCTCAATGGAGTCGCCGCCGAGCATTGTCCAGCAATAGGCGGAGCCGCCCGCAATGCCGCAGGAAGTCCGCACGTCTGCACTTACGCTCGTCCAATCATCGCGGGTGCCCACACGAAGAGGTGTAGTGGTGGCTTTCGTCGCGTTCGTGTGGCTGCCCCAGCAATAGAGAGCGCCGGCACGGATGCCGCAGGTCACTGCACCGCCGATGGATAGTGCTGAAGTGGACACACCGCTCCAATCACTGCCCTCTCCCACTCGCAAGGGTTCTGGAGCTAGGGATGGCTGAGCGGACCCGATACCGAGCTGGCCGGCGTTGTTCTCCCCCCAGCAGTACAGAGCGCCCGAACGGATGCCGCACGTGTGATTGCCAGGGGTCTGGTTTCCTGTCTCCTCATTGACGTTGGCCGTGGTGCTGACGACATCCCAGTCGCTGTCCGTACCGACCTGCTTGGGCAGTCGTGGTCCATGGACACCGCCCCAGCACCACAAGGTGCCGTCGTCCAGAATCGCGCACGCCGGCGCGCCGTAAGCAATGTGCGTTGCACGGCGGCAGCTTTTCGTACGCTCGCAGTTGCTCTCATCGTCGCCGGCGTCGTGACCAGCATCGAGCTCGCCTTCGCCGGCTTCAAGCTCGGGACCACTGGGCTCGACTTCAGCGTCATCGATCGGCTCCTCATTCGGATCCGGCTCGGCGCCGTCATGAGTGCCGCCCTCCTGGAGAGACCCGGCATCGGGCCTTTGCACGCACTTATCCCCATACCGGAGCTCACTTTCAGAGCACGTCTCGCGGCAGCCCGGGGCAGCGAGGCTGACAAGAAGCAAGCAGGACCAAACAATCGCGTTCCTCACGGATCACCACCTCAGGGGTTGTATCGGTCGTGGCATTGCAAGGTTGCTCGAAAAGTGCCGGTGCGCCATGGGTCCCGTGGGAGAGCCGCTCTTGACAGGCCGTGTTCCGCAGATCCAGGTGTTCGCGCAGTCACGTCGGTGGGCAAGGAAATCAAACGTCATACGTTGGACCCGCTAGACCCAGTCATTTCGCGGAAGTTTCGATCGCAGACGTTGCAACCCGCAGAGCGAAATTTCCTTTGCGGTTTCTGTTCATCCACACGGGTCGAGTCCTGTGACGAAAATTCGACCTGTTTCTAAGCGCGTTGTGCTTGGAACAGCTCTTCAACTGCGATAGTCAAATGGAACTGATCGCCGCCAAGGCGGATTTGATGAAAGCTCTAACCTCGATTTCTGTACTTGCGGCGCTCGTCGGGCCATTCCACCCGACTTTGGGACCAACGCACGCATCCACGGTGAGTTCCACGACGCCATCTCTAGCTTGCGCGGTCAACGACACGGTGACTTCGTCCCAGTCGGCCTGCGAGGCTGGCAAGAAGCCAGATAGAATGCAAGAAGCTGTATGCGCGTTTTGGTGCGACTGAATGGACCAGCGCAATGACGGCCATCTGGCGGCACTGGTAGCCAAGTGGCTCTGGAGGGCCAAGTTGGCATCGGCGACAAACGTGTCGGAAATCGCGGTGATTTCCGCGGTCAGCACTTTTCCGGAAGGTTCCTGTCCCGAGACGACTTGGTGTTCGGATCGACCGTCTGCACGGGGACTCCTTTGGCAGCTGCACTTCTCGGCCGGCGAGCAGACAGGGTTTTTCATAGTGTGCTAGCTGGTCATCGTGCTCGATGACGGCAAGCGGGGCCGCCGCCTTCCCAATCCGATTTTCCGTGCCTCCTGTGGCGAGCACACTGGTCAACGTTGTCTGCGAACCGTCGCTGAAAGTTGATCTGGTTTGGATCCTCAGTCAGCAAAACGCTCGTAGAGTGCAAACGTGTCGTTCACAGGGGCACGGCCTAGACTACCTCGGAGAAGAAGTGCTGAAAGACCGTAGAAGGGGCACTGTCGAGTTCAGTAAAATGTCCTGGCAATGGTTCTTTCTGCTGTGAGGCGGAGACCTCGCCAAAGCCCTCAGAGCTCAGTATGGCGCCGATACTCTTCACTAACTCCTGCTCTGGTGGAGGCACTTCGTCTTCTGATATCTGAACCCATTCGTTCGGAGCGATGCTTCGCATAAACACGCTGGTCCACAGCGGAGCTCGTGAGCTGATCCAAATCTGTGCACGAATGTGCGAGCCTGGATCGTAGTGCTCGAGCACCTGGCCGGAGGAGTAGTCCATCGTGTCCTTGTGGGCCAGCGTAAGGCTGAGCTCGCCTTGAATCCTGCTCCTCATCGCCCGAACGCGCTCGGTAAAGGCGGATGAATAGTCGGGAGCGTTGTGGGCAAGCTGATCAAGTGACATCGCAAGGCCTCGGCTAGGTGGGAAACTGGGTGACCACTTCGTCGGTCCCATAGGTGGACCATGACGAGGGGTTTGCTCCTTCGACGATGGCTGTTCCACCTCGGACTGGATTTCCATGACGATCGTATCCCGTCTGTCTACCTAGATCGGAAACTTCGTACTTTACGCGGCCATTGCCTTGGTGCGTGACCTGTACACCGGGATGATTCAGGACCTCGTCAGTAAACTTCTGCCCGCCTTCACGAGGTTTGAAGCGGCTCTTGTTCGGCAATCGGGGCGAGTTCGCTGCGTGACCGTGCGAGAAGACATGTCCGCGCGATTGCTTGGTGTATCGTGCGGACCGGGTCGAGCCACAACCCTGCGACAATCCGAGCGGGTCGGTCCAAAGATTTGGATCTCGTGTATATGCGTAGAACTCGAGCCCTGCGCCAAGACGAAGTGGATCCTGACTCGCATATTGCCCACTCTCCGGGTCGTAGTACCGAAACCGATTGTAATACAACCCCGTCTCAAGATCCTCATATTGCCCCGGCCAGCGGAACGGGCACGCATGCCGCGCGCCCTTCAATGAGCGCAGCTCGCCATAGACGGAATACTGCGTCGACCACACGGTTTCGCCCGTGGCATCTGCCATGAGCACCGGCGTGCCGAGGTGGTCGGTGAGGATGCTGAATTGCCGGCCCGCAACGAGCTTGGCCAGCGGTGCAAAGCTCTCGGGCTCGAACAGCCAGGTGACGGGAGACTGCTTGGTGCCGCGCTCTGGCGGCCCCTGCGCCAAGAGCGCTTCGAGCTCGGCCTCGCGCTTTTTGATCTGCGGATCGGCGCTCCACACGTAGGGCACTTCCGGCTGCTCGAGCGGCTCGAGCTTGCCCTCGACCCACTCGTGCAGGGGCACGTTGCCGTCCCAGACCCACCTGGTGTTCTGGCCGCGGTAGCTCTTGCGCACGCGCCGTCCGAGCGCGTCGTAGCCAAACGTTACGTCGCTGCCGTCGGGGCGCACGACCTTGCTCAGCATGCCGGCGCCGTTCCAGCTGTAGCGCCAGATGCGCCCACCCGGCTCGCGCTTCTCCACCAGGTTGCCCTCGGGGTCGTAGGCGTAGTGGATCTCGCCGCGCGCGGTGCTCTGCACCAGGAGCTGTCCGGCGGGGCCGTAGACGCGGTCCTTGCGGTCCTCGCGCTTGAACAGGTTGCCGACGGCGTCCGGCATGCGCATCTCGCCTTTACCGTCCGCGTAGCGGCCCCAGGCGAGGTTGCCGAGCGCATCGTGGCGGTACTCTGTGGGACCGTCGAGCGCGTCGATCAGCATGTGCAGGCGGTCGTTGTGCTCCCACTTGAAGCCAATGCCGCGCAGCACGCCGTGTTCGTTGGTGACGGTGTGCTGCACGGGCCGGCCGAGCTTGTCGCGCTCCCAGCGGCTCTTGACGCCGCCGGGCAGGCTGCGCTCGAGCTCCAGGCCGAGCAGGTCGCGGGTAAAACGCGCCTGAAAGCCGCCTTGCTCGCGCAGCTCGGTCACGTCGCCCATGGCGTTGCGGGCGATGTCCACTTCCGCACCCAGCGAGGAGCGCATGCGCGTGCGCAGCCCGAGCAGGTCGTATTCGCTCGTGACCCAGTGCTGGCCCTGGTGCTCCTTCGAAATGCGCCCGAGCGCGTCACGCTCGAACACCAGCGCGGCCTCACTGTTACTCGCGTGCATGAGCTCGCCGTCCAGGCGGTAGGCGTAGCGCTCGATGCTCTGATCGGAGTGAGTGACGCTGATCACCCGGCCGGCGGCGTCGTATTTGTAGCTGCTGAAGCGGCTGCCGGGCCGCTCGATGCGTGTGACGCGGCCGGCGCGGTCACGTGTAAAACGGCGCATCAAGCCATCGAAGCCGTGCTCTTCGTCTACCTCGCCAGTGGGGCCCAGCTTGAAGCGGTAGACGAGGCCGTGCTCGTTCACGATGCCGGTCAGCTGCTCTTCGGTGTCGTAGTCGAACCTGACGGCGGTGCCGGCCTCGGTGCGCGAGGCGAGCCGGTTCATGCCCTTGTACGTGAAACGCACGTCGTGCTGCGCATCCTTGGCGTGCAGCACGTTGCCTTCGGCATCGTAACGCAGGCTGCGCAGGTTGCCGTCGGGCTCGTGTACGCTGACCACGCGCCCGAGCAGGTCTAGCTCGCGGCGCTGCACATTGCCTTTGGGGTCGGCTATGGAGACCACGCGTCCGAGCAGGTCGTGCGTGTAGCGCGTAGTCGCGTTGTCCGGTGTGGCCACCGCATCCAGGTTGCCGGCGCGGTCGTAGCCGATGCCGGTATAGCCGCCGGCCGGGTCGGTGACGCCGACCAGCCACTGGGCGCGATAGTGGAAGCGCGTGACTCTCCCCAGAGGGTCCTTGCGCTCGACCACGCGCCCGCGCCCATCGTGTGTCCAGCTCCATTGGCCACCGATGGCATCGAGGGCATGCACGGGTAAGTCGTGCGGCCCGTAGGCGATGCTGAGCTTGGCGCCATCGGCCCCCATGCTCTCCATCAGGTTCCCGCGTTCGTCGTACTTGAAGGCCGTGCGCTGGCCCAGCGCATCGATCTCCGCGGCCACCCTGTAGCCCGCGTCGTAGTCCGTCTGCGTGCTGTTGCCGTAGGCGTCCACGGTCTTGAGCACCATGGCGCCGTCGTGCAGGTAGCTGGTTTTGTAGCCAAGCGAGTTCGCGACCACGGTGAGCCGTGGTTCATAGCTGAGCTTGTGGTCGTAGATGCCGTCGTCGCCCCAGGTGCGCACGCAGCGCGCCGCGTCGTCCTTTGCATCCCATAGGAAGTAGAAGGACAGACCGTTCTTGTTCGTCTCGCGCACCAGCAAGTGGCGCTCGTAAGCAAAACGCTGACGCCCGCCCAGCGCGTCCTCTACCTCGGCCAGGTTGCCGCGCCCATCGTACGTGTACGACAGGTACGTGACGCGTCTGTCAGCTTCGCTGGGGTGCGGTCCTTCGAGGGTCTGCAGACGCTCATGCGCGTCGTAGCGAAAGCTCCACGTGCAGCCAGCGGAGTCTTTGAGGTGCTCCAGCCGTCCACGCGTGTCGTAGCCGAACTGGATGGCAAAGCCGTTGCGGTCTTGGATGGACGCCAGCGGCTGCACGCCGCGCCCGCGCAGCTCTGTGAAGCGGTACGTCAGCCCCTGCGCGTCGCTCAGCGCGTAGCCATGGCTGTCGCGGCGCAACGTCAGGCGCTCGTTAGCATGGAAGTGCTCGCCGCCCGGCTTCAGCTCCGGAAACAGCGCGGCGCGCCCGTCCGCAAGCCGGATGGCCACCACCTTGGCGTCGACCGCCAGCGCCATGTCCAGGTTGTGGTGCCAGCCGTGGCCCAGCGGGCCCTGATACGTGGAGGTGCTGTACCAAACGCGCTCCAGCTTGAACGGCAAGGGCCCATGAAACTGCAGGTCCTCGAAGTCCGTGAACAGCTTGCCCGTAGCGATGTCCACGGGGTGGCCGGTGACCGCGCAAATGCCGCGGTGCACCTTGTTGCGGATCAGGCTCTTCTTCTTGAGCTTCAGCTTGTCCAGCGCCTTGTCCGCCTGCTTGTGCAGCTTCTTGCTCAGCGCCTTCATCGTGCGCGCGAACTTCTTGTTGCGCTTGGCCAGGGCTTTGAGCGCCTTGCCCAGGCCACCGGGCAGCCGCTTGACCCCGTCCATGGCGCCCGGGGCTTTCACGGTGGGCGGTCCGCCCACCAGGACTGGCAAGCCCGCCGGGATCGGCAAGACCGCGCTGGTGGGCAGCATCAGCGACTTGGCGACCGTCTTCTTCTTTGGCCGCGGCGGCGCTGGCATGCCGACGTCCGTACAGCTGAGCACAGGCAGTCCCGCGTAGCTCAGCGGCTCGCCGTCTGCGTGCACCGTCAGGCTGCCCATGAACATCTCCGACTCGTTGGTCGGAGGTTTGGCAAACGGCCCGCCCATCGGGATGTGCGGCGGCAGCGCCTGTCCGGAAGTGCCGGCGACCGCACGTGGCAGCCCGTTCACTTTCACCGCCGTGCCCAGCATCGGCACGTAATCCATCGGGTCGAACAGCATGCCGATGTACGGGTGCGGAATGGGCGTGGGAATCGGGCCCGCGGGTGATGGGATCAGGACGATGTGGGTGTCGATGCCCATCACCACATCCAGGTGCTTTGCCGCAGGCGGACCCATGCTCGAGTCGAAGCTAGCAGCTAGCGTGCGCGGCAGTTGTGACAGGGCGGGGTGACTCTGGAGCTCGCCGCGGTAGGCAGTTGGCGGCGCAACGTTACGCGTTCTGAAACGCCGCGCGTATTGCCGCCTCGAGCGCGCCGACCTCTTCGTCGCTGAGCTCTGCGAACAAGCCGCGCTTTGCTTTGCTGAGCGTGTACCCGCGGCCGGCCGCGAAGCTCTGCATACAGATGCGAATAAGCAGGTTCTCGCGCTGGTCGGGCAGTTCGACGATGGCGCGCATCGCCTCCTTGGCGTCGTCGATCGCACGTAGCGTGTGGAGCTCTTCGACGAGTTCCGTGTTCACGGCGGACTCGAACCATTTGCAGAGCGACTCCACCTGCAGCGTGAGGTCAGGGTATCGGTGCAAATCGGCCGTGTCGTTGTGGACGGCCATGCTGCCGTCGGACTCGTCGATGGTGTAGTCGATGAAGGGCATGATGCGGGTCGAGAAGTCTTCGAGGGCGACGTCGTAGCCGGCCAGGTCGTGCAGGATCGCCGCGGAGGTGGGGATCACGAGGCCATTCGGTGTGAAGCCAGTCACCGACAAAATGCGATGAAGCATGAGGCGGTGCAGGCGCCCGTTGGCGTCATCGAATGGGTGGATGAAGACGAAGCCGAAGCTCAAGCATCCGGCCACCACGAAGTCGACGAACGCACCGCACGAGCGGCGGAACCCGTAGGCTTCGCCGTTGACGCCGGCCATCGCGCCAGGAACGGGCTTGGTTAGCTCCACCAGGTGATGCGCTTGCCAAGCTTCGATCAGCCCCTGCATGAGGGACGGGACATCGGCGTGTCTCGCTCCGACGAAATGGACACGCTCGCGTCCAGCAAGACCGCGCTGTTCGGATACGCGCACGTCGTTCTTGCGATAGCCCGTCGGGGCGAAGCGTGGGTCGTTGATGATCACGCCGGCGATGTCGACGAACTGACTTTCGTTCCACCACACGGCACCCGTTTGTTGAGCCCCATGCGAGAAGAGAGCCTCCACGAAACGTTCCATACGGTCGGACGAGGTGGCGCGCTCAATCTCGAAGCTGGCGCGCGTTTCCTTCACGTACAGGTAGCGGATCGCACGCTGCAGGTCGCGCGGGCTCAGGTTCATGACGGCGGACTTGGCGAGCGCATCCAGACCAGCCGCCTCGTACGCCTTCAATGTCTCTGTTCGTCGGACGATCGGGCACCAACGCGCCGTGGGACCAAGAAGGTTGAAGTTGATGCGATAGCGGCGCACCTTTGTCCCGGGACGAGTGATGTACTCATCGGGATCGAGCGCATCGACGTAGGCGCCGGCGTCGACATCGGGCAGGTCGAGCCGTTCCCCCATGAGGAACTCGTAGAAGAACCAGAGGCGGCGTAGGTATGCCGAGCTCGGCCGGTCGCGAATGGCCGCCACCAAGGGGGCGCCACCGATTGCGGAGAAGATTCGCCGAAGCGCAAGAAGGTCCACCCCGTCGTACTTCAGCGCGAAGACGAGCTGGCCGATCTCGGTGGTATCTCTCTGAAACTGCTCCGGAAAGGACTCGTGCACCCCGTCTCGAGTCGGCGTGCTGGCTCGCGCTCCTGAGCCGATACTCGATAAATGTCGGGGACTTGGAGCATTCCATCGCGCGGCGGCCATAAAGGCCGCGTAGCCCACAGGGCGGTGCATATTTTCATCACGAGCCACATAATTTTATAACACGGACGAGGTCTCCGAATAAATTTCGAACGGAGAGGATGTGCGTCGTCTCACGACCCACGTGAGGCTGCCTCGGGCCTGAGCTTCACGGCTCCAAGTGGAAATCAGCGATCTCCCAGGGCGTGCAGGGCGCGCTCCACGCGTTGCAGCCGCAACGTCCGCGCGAGGTGCACCGCGAACACCGGCACAGCCGCGATGGTGAGCACAGCGCCGACCGGCATCATGATCAGTCCCGCTCGGTCCTTGGCGACGCTGTACTCTTCCTCGTAGCCGCTCCAGGCACTCGCGAACACGATGCCGCCGACGATCAAGGATGTGATACCGAGTCCGAGCAAAACCCCGGGCGGCAGCAGACGCCGACTGGACTGGTGCAGCAGGTCTGCCCTGACGCGCAAGTGGACGATCTCCTGCGCGCGAATGTACTCAGCCCACGAATCGTACGGCGGCGCGGCGATCGGTGGCGGCGCTGCTGAGGGAGCCGGCGGCGCACGCTCGGCGTGCTCTACGGCAGAAGGCGCGCTCAATTCTGGGAGACTGGCAGTGGCCTCCTGCGCTGACGCCAACTCGGGCGGCAGCAGGACCATGATCACGGAAAGAGCGGCAGCAGCGAGTGGAAATAGCGCGATCATTGCTCCGAGAGCATGAAGGAAGACCGTACGAGTCGCACGCGGTGGTGTGGCGTCGGCTAGCGCCCGTGGAGCAACCGTTCAAGGCGGCCAAGGCCGAGGGCAAATCAACCGACGAGTTGCTGCAGCTCCACGCGCTGGAAGCTTTCGCGGAGGAGCGTTTCACGCACTCGCGCCGAGCCCAGGACTTCGTGCTCAAGGGCGGTGTCTTGCTGTCCGCATACGATGTTCGCCGACCAACGCGCGACTTGGACCTCTCCTCGCACACCCTGCCCGACAGGCGCCGGCGGACTGGAGCTGGTGGTGGCCGAGATTGCCGCACGCCCGCTCGACGAAGGTTGGGTCTTTGCCACTGCTGGCGCTGAGGTCATCCGCGAAGAAGCGGCTTACAGCGGAGTGCGGGTATGTGGTCGCAGGCCGCGTCGCTTCGGCGCTCCCCAAAACACCGATTGACCATCGGTTTTCCTGCGCCTAGCCTTTCAGCGTGCCTCAAAGCCCAACCCGGCCGACCGTCCTCGGAGAACTCGAGCACGCCGTGATGCGGCATTTGTGGCGCCGCGGCGCTAGCGACGCCAAGGATGTGCACAGCGCGCTGGGCAGGCGGCGGGGCATCACGCTGAACACGATCCAGTCGACGCTGAAGCGACTCTACGAGAAGGGCCTGCTGGAGCGGGACAAGGTCAGCCACGCGCACGTGTACCGTCCGCTGTCGACGGAGGCAGCGTTTCACCGTACCGCGCTGTCCGAAGTCGTCGCCGGGCTGATGGGCGGTCACGCGGAGGCGATGGTGGCAGCGTTCGTCGACCTCGCCGATGCCGCGGGTCCCGAGCACCTGGATCGGCTCGAACAGCTGATCGCAGAGCGGCGGCGCGTCAGGGATGGAGGCGGCTCATGAACGTTCTCGGCGAGATCCAGCTGTTGGGCCTGACGCTGCTGCTCTGCATGATCGTAAGCGCCACGCTTGCGCGGGCACTCGCGGCGCTCGCGCTGCCTCGCGTGCTGGCTTGGTCGCCTGCAGAGCGACATCGGGGCCTTTGGCTGCTCAGCGTGTCACCCGCTGTGCTTTCGCTTCTGCTGTTGGGCTGCGCGGTGTTGCCCTCTTTGCTGGCGCTCGTGGTGCCTGCGTTGGATCATTGCGCCCATCACGAGGACGACCATCCTCACCTGTGCTTCGTGCACTTGCCGCACGATGCCGGCAACGCGCTGGTTTGGATGGCGCTCGCGGCGCTCGCGAGTCTGGCGCTCGTGGTCGGTGTCCGGTTCGCCGTGCGGCTCATCGAGAGCACGAAGATCGCGGCGCGGCTCCTCGCCGCCAGCGGTCACCCGGGCTCGCGAGGTTTCGCGGTTGTGCCGTCCGATCAAACGCTGTGCTTGGCCGTGGGCCTCTGGTCGCCGACGATAGCGATCTCCGATGCGTTGTTGGCCCAGCTCGATGACGCGGGCCTCTCGGTGTTGCTGGCACACGAGCGTGCCCACCAGCGTCGTCGCGATGCAGCCTGGCAGCTGATTGCCAGCGCTCTTTCGGTCCTCCACACACCGACGATGCGCCG
>WUUC01160044.1_pt1 | contig 14791 bp, 14 predicted proteins | sample 6278441 | NCBI WGS metagenome assembly WUUC01 (sample SAMN13675441, study PRJNA597444) | soil metagenome | isolation source: soil | place: USA: Washington | collected 2017-10
CAACAAGATCGTCATGTGATGTGTATTCGTGATTCGTGATTCGTGATTCGTGATTCGTGATTCGTGATTCCTGATTCGTGATTCGCGATCGGTGATTCGTGATTCGCGATTGGTGATTGGCGATTGGTGATTCGCGATTGGTGATTGGTGATTCGTGATTAGCATCGTCGAAGCTTCGGATCGGAAGCGCGTCGCGGCGCTGTTGTCGCCTGTGCGCATTCGCGACGCCGCGACCGAGCGGACGGTCGCCCGCATCGTGGGTGACGTGCGGCGGCGCGGCGACGCCGCGTTGCTGACGTACGCGCGACGGTTCGATGGATTAGACGGCCCGATCGAGATCACGCGCGAGGAAATGGCCGCGGCATCAGCGACCGTCGCGGCGACCGTCCGCCGGGCGCTCCGGCAGGCGGCGACGCACATCCGGAGAGTCGCGAAACGGCAGATCCCGCCAGCCTGGCGCACGCGCGTTGCGCCGGGCATCACCGTCGAACAGCGGATCGTCCCGCTCGACCGCGTCGGGTGCTACGTGCCGGGCGGCAGGTATCCGCTACCCTCGACGTTGCTGATGACCGCAATCCCGGCCGCCGCCGCCGGCGTAGGCGAGGTGATTGCTGTATGCCCGAAGCCGGCGCCGGTGGTCATGGCTGCGGCGATGGAGGCTGGCGTGTCGCGCCTCTTCCGCATTGGAGGGGCGCAGGCCATCGCGGCACTCGCTTACGGCACTCGCACGATCCCGCGCGTGGACAAGATCGTCGGACCCGGGAATCGATTTGTTGCTGCGGCCAAATCGCTCGTCGCCGCGGACTGCGGTATCGATGTGTACGCCGGGCCAACCGAGATCGTGATCGTCGCCGCACGGGCGGACGCTGCCTGGATTGCGGCGGACTTGCTGGCGCAAGCCGAGCACGACCCGGATGCCCGCGCCGTGCTGATCACGCCGAACCGGCGCCTGGCCACGCGCGTGGCGCGCGAGGTGGAACGCCAGGCGCCGCATGAAGGGCCTGCGCGTGACGCGCTCCGTCGTCACGGCGGCGTCATTGTGACCGCGAGTATGCGCGAGGCGATTGCACTGGCGAACGACGCAGCGGCCGAGCACCTGGTCGTGGAGAGCGAACAGGTGGCCAGGCAGGTGCGCTGCGCCGGCTCACTCTTCGTGGGTGCGTGGACGGCACAGGTCGCCGGCGACTATGCGATCGGGTCGAATCATGTCCTCCCAACGGCGGGCGCCGCACGAGCCCGCGGCGGCCTCTCGACCGCCGATTTCGTACGGCAGTTCACCGTGCAACGCATGACGCGCGCCGGCTTGCGCCGGATTGCCCCGACGGTCGCGGCACTCGCGCGTGCCGAGGGCCTCGAGCTGCACGCACGGTCCATTGAGATACGCCGATGATCATCCAAGGCTTTCCCAGCCCCGGCCCGGGCCTGCGGCTGCATCTGAACGAGAACACGGGTGGGTGCTCCCCTCGCGTCCTCGAAGCAATACGCGCACTGACTGCCGAGCAGCTGGCCGCGTACCCGGAATACCGGGCCGCAGTGCTCGCGTGCGCACGGCATCTCGATGTCGATCCCGAGTGGGTGCTGCTCACTAACGGTCTCGACGAGGGCCTGCTGCTCGTCGCCGTCGCGCGTCTCGGCTCGGACAAGACACCCGACCGGGAAGCCATCGTGCCGGTGCCTGCGTTCGATCCCTACTTCGCCGCGATCCAGGCTGTGGGCGCCCGCGCGATCCGGATACCGCCCCTCGCCGGGTTCGGTTTTCCTCTTGACGCGGTGCTGCGGGCGGTGTCGCCGCGCACGAGCCTCGTCTACTTGAACACGCCGAACAATCCGACCGGCCAGGAGATCTCGCGGGACGGGGTGCGCGCGGTCGTGGAGGCGGCGGCGCACGCGCATGTACTCGTGGACGAGGCGTACATCGAATTCGCCGGCCGCAGCTTCATCGACGAGCTTCCGCGCCACCGCAACGCCATCGTCGGTCGAACGTTCTCGAAGGCCTACGGTCTGGCGGGGATGCGCATCGGTTGTCTTGTCGCCCACCCTGATACGCTCGCGCCGATCCGGGCGGTCACGCCCGTCCTGAACCTGAATGTCGTTGCGGTTACCGCGATGCAGGCCGCGCTCGCGGATACCGCATTCCTGCCGCGCTACGTGGCGCAGGTGAAGGAATCACGCGAGCGGTTGTATGCGGCGTGCCGGCGCCTTGGCCTCGAACACTGGGAGAGCTCGGCGAATTTTGTGCTGGTGCGCGTCGGGGATCGCGTCGGAGACGTCATGAAGGCGCTCGAGGCGCGTGGCGTCCACGTCCGAGACCGCTCACGCGATCCGCATGCGGCCGGCTGCATACGCATTACGACCGGCATCATCGCGCACACCGATGCGGCGATCAGCGCCCTCGAGGCGACCTTCGTATGAGGGCCAGGGCGCGCGCGGCCTCCTTCGATCGGCGCACGACAGAGACGCAGATTCGCGGCCGTCTCACGATCGACGGGCAGGGGCGGTATGAGGTCCGGACAGGGATTCGGTTTCTCGATCACATGCTGGAGCTGTTCGCGCGGCATGGCGGCTTCGACCTGGTGCTGCAGGCCACCGGCGACCTCGACGTCGATCAACACCACACGGTGGAGGACATCGGGATCGTGCTCGGTGAGGCTGTCCTCGGCGCACTCGGGAACCGGCGCGGGATCAATCGCGCCGGCTATTTCGTCATGCCCATGGACGAGACCCTCGCCGTCGCCGCCGTCGATCTTGGCGGGCGTCCTCACACGGTGGTGAACGTCAAGCTCAAAGTAAAACGCGTCGGCGATCTGCAAGCGGAGCTCATTCACGATTTCTTCGAAGGATTTGCCACCGGCGCGCGCGCGAATGTGCACGTGAATGTTCTCTACGGTCGTTCCAGCCACCACCACGTCGAAGCCCTCTTCAAGGCCTTCGCCCGCGCACTGCGGGTTGCGTGCTCGCGCGACGCGCGGCTGGCCAAAATGCTCCCGAGCACCAAAGGGTTGCTGTGATCGCGCTCATCGACTACGGGGCGGGGAACCTGACATCGGTTCGCAAGGCACTCGCGGCGTTGGACGCGAAAGTGCAGACACCCGTCACGCCAGCGGAACTCGAGCACGCCGCGGGCATCATCGTTCCCGGCGTCGGGCATTTTGCGGCGACAACGGTGCTGGACGCTGGCTGGCGTGATGCGATCTTGTCGCGAGTGCGCAACCACGTACCGCTCCTCGGCATCTGCCTGGGGATGCAGTGGCTGTTCGAGGGCAGCGCGGAAGCGCCAAGGCAGCCTGGGCTTGGCCTCATCACCGGCCGCTGCGCCAGGCTGGAAGGCCCGGTGAAGGTGCCGCATGTCGGGTGGAACAGCCTGGAGACGAAGAAACCGTCGCGCCTGCTCGCTGGCGTGGACGACGGCGCGCAGGTGTATTTCACGCATTCGTACGCAGCGCCGGTTACGCCCGATTGCGCGGCGGTCACGACGCACGCCACACCGTTTGCGGCAGCGGTCGAGCGGGATTTCATCTTCGGCGTGCAGTTTCATCCCGAGAAGTCGTCCGGCGCAGGGCTTCAAATTCTTCGGAATTTCCTGGATGTTGTCGAAGCGCATCATCGCGTGTCTTGACGTCCGCGACGGACAGGTCGTCAAAGGCGTGCAGTTCCAGCAACTGCGAGAGGCTGGCGATCCCGCCGCGCTGGCGCGGCGCTACAACGTCGAGGGGATCGACGAGGTGGTCGTCCTCGACATCACCGCAACCCTCGAAGGCAGGCAGGCCCTTGCGCGAACGATCGCTTCGGTGGCGCGTGAGATCTTTTTGCCGCTCACCGTCGGCGGCGGCATCCGATCGGCAGCAGACGCCGCAGCGGTCATCGACGCCGGCGCGGACAAGGTGAGCCTGAACACTGCCGCGCTGCGGGATCCGTCGCTGATTTCATCGCTCGCGCGACGGTACGGCAGCCAGGCCGTCATCGTCGCTGTTGATGCGAAGCGGCAGGGCAATGGCTTTGCGGTGTACGCGCGGAGCGGGCAGACCGAAGCGGCTCGTGACGCGGTCGAGTGGGCACGCGAAGCCGAGGCACGTGGCGCCGGCGAGATCCTGCTCACCTCGATGGACCGCGACGGCACCAGGGCCGGCTTCGATTGCGAGATGACAGCAGCGGTGTCGAGCGCGGTGGACATTCCCGTGATTGCGTCGGGTGGTGCCGGTGCCTTCGAGCACTTCGTCGATGTGTTCACGCGTGGCCGGGCCGACGCTGCGCTCGCGGCCTCGATATTTCACTACGCCGAGTCGAGTGTCGGCGATCTCAAGCAGCACCTGCGCGCGCACGGCATCCCGGTCCGTCTCTAATGCTGATTCCTTCGATCGATCTCCAAAACGGCCGGATAGTCCAGCTCGTTCAGGGTGAAAAGCTGGCCGTCGAGACCACCGACCTCGAAGCGTGGATCGCGCGCTTTGCCGCGTATTCGAAGGTGCAGGTGATTGATCTGGATGCCGCGAAGAGCGCCGGCCACAACGGCGAGCTCGTGGCGAACATCTGCTCACGCCTGCCCTGCCGGGTCGGCGGCGGTATTCGGTCGGTCGAACGCGCGCGGGACGTACTCGACGCTGGCGCGCACGCGGTCATCGTCTCCTCGGCGTTGTTCCGGGAATCCACGGTGAACCTCGACTTTGCGCGATCGCTGTCAGAAGCCGTTGGCGCGGACCGTGTGATCGCCGCGGTGGACAGTCGACGCGGACACGTCGTGATTCACGGTTGGAAAACGCCGCTCGCCTTGACCGCGGTAGACGCGGTCAGGGCGCTCGAACCCTGGTGCGGAGAGTTCCTCTACACGCACGTGGACACGGAAGGGCTGATGCGGGGCACCGACATGGACGCAATCATGGCGGTCCGCCGCGCCACCGCGCGGCGGGTGACGGCGGCCGGGGGCATAACGACGCAGGCGGAGATCGATTCCCTCGAGGCCGCGGGGATTGACGCCGTGGTTGGAATGGCGATCTATACGGGCCGGCTGAAGGTGTAGTGCGACGCGGCAACCTCTGGACCTTCCTTCCCGTCTATCAGGGTGCCATGACGACCAACCTTCGCCCGATTGCCGCGGCCCTGTTCGCGCTCGCCACGTTCGCGGGCCCTGCGGCCGCGCAGTCCCGTGAAACCGAGCAGGTGGACCGCACGATTCCGATGCAGCCAGGCGGGTCTCTCCGCCTGAAGAACTTCTCCGGCGACATTCGCATAACTGGCGCCGACGCGTCGGAAGTGACAATCCATGCCGTCCGCCGGGCCACCCGCAGCCGACTGAATCGCATCAAGCTGAGCATCGAATCCTCGGGGTCCGAGGTCGTCATCAACGCAAACGACCGGCCGGACGACGACGAGGATGGCGACAATGTCGTGGATACCACGTTCGAGATCCGCGTGCCGCGTCAGACGAACGTGGACGTTACGTCGTTCAGCAGCGGGATCACCGTAGCCGACGTTGACGGCCGCCATCGCGTGAACAACTTCTCCGGCGACGTGCACCTGTTGAATGTGTCGGGGCCGCTCCGGGCGAAGACGTTCAGTGGCGACATCGAGTTGCAGGTGCCGGCGGCCGAAGGCGCCGACCTGCGGTTCAGCACGTTCAGCGGCGACATCCGAACCGACCTGCCGATGACGCTGGTGAGCAAGAGCCGCAAGCAGCTGCATGCGACGCTCAACGGCGGCGGCCGTGACGTCACCGTCGAGACGTTCTCCGGCGACGTGCATATCAACAGGTAACCGCGGGTCCTTTACCCGGCACCGCGCTTCTGTTACGGTAATCAACGTAATCATTACGTCGATTAACGTAACGCGATGCAGAACCCGTTCATCTACGGCGAGGTTGTTGCCGACGAGGCGTTCGTCGATCGGGAGGTCGAGCTCGACCGCCTCGTCACTGACCTCGGCACGAGCCAGAAAATCTTCCTGATTTCTCCGCGCCGCTACGGCAAGTCCTCCCTCATTCGCCAGGCGCTTGGCGCGTTGTCGCGGCGCGGCGCACTCACGGTGGAAGTCACGGTCAGTGCGTACAGCTCGTATCTCGCGTTCCTCGAGGGGTACGCGCGGGCCCTGGCGTCGGTAGAAACAAGATGGGACCGGGCGCGCCAGTGGCTCACAGACGCCATCACGTCCACTCGGCCGGAGATTCGCCACGAGCCCGGCGATACGGGCCGCGGCCGGCTCTCCGTCGCGTTCCCGGCGGTCAGCACGAGCCGAGACGTGAACCGGCTCGCCGTCGAGGTGTTCGCAATGCCCGGGCGGCTGGCCGCCGAGCGGTCGCGGGCCGTCATCGTCGCGCTCGACGAGTTCCAAGCGGTCGCCGAGTTCGATGGCGGCAGCGTCGAGCACACGCTCCGTGCTGCCGCTCAGCAGCAGCGGCAGGTGGGGTACGTCTTCGCCGGTTCCGAGCCAACCCTCATGGAGCGGATGATCGGACCGCGGCGTCCCTTCTACAAGGCCGGCCCTGTGATGCGCCTCGAAAAAATTCCAGCGGATGTCTTCGCGGCATCCATCGAGGAACGATTTACGAAGACGGGCCTGCGACCCGAGCCGGGCCTTGGCACCGCGATTGTCGATCTGTCCGGCAACCTGCCGTACGACGTCCAACGCCTCGCGCACGAAACATGGGACGACGTGAAGGCCGGCGGCACGAAGCGGGCAACGCTCGAAAGCCTGCACGCGACGCTGGCTCGACTTCTCGCCGAGCAGGACACGATGTTCGAAGCCGTGTGGCAACGCCTCACGCTTGCGCAACGCGCGGCGCTGCGCGCCGTCGTGCTGCAGGACGGACGCGAGCTGCTCTCCGCCGACACGCGAACGCGCCACCGCCTCGGCGGTCCCTCGAGCGTGCAGGCGTCGGTTGCCGCGCTCGTCAAGCAAGATCTGCTGCTCAAAGAAGATCAACGATACGTGGTCGTCGACTCGCTTCTGAGGGAGTGGGTGGCGAGGAAGACGTACTAAGCACGAAGGGACAACGGCAAAGGGCGCACGGCAGGGTGGTAGACTCGCTCCACCTTCTGCCATGTGCCTGTTGGGATGCGCGTTCTGCCTTGAGCCCTGAGCCGTGAGTCCTGTCCTGTCCCGTCTCGGTCTCGATCGTCGTGAGTTGCGTGCGTGGGCAATGTACGACTGGGCGAATTCGGCATTTCAGACGACAGTTATCACTGCGGTCTTTCCGAATTTCTTCAGCCGCGTGGCGACGGCGAATCCGGTGGAGGGCCAGCCGCCACTGTTGACTCCGGCGGAAGCGACCGCCGTGTTCAGCTGGGGCACGACGATTTGTCTCACCTTCATCGCGATCCTGGGTCCCATCCTCGGCGCCATCGCCGATTATCGCGCGGTGAAGAAGAAGATGCTCGCCGCGTTCATGACCGTCGGCGTCATCACGACCACCGCCATGGCGACGATCGATCGCGGCGAATGGCAGTGGGCGCTCGCCCTGTTCATGATCGCGAACGTCGCCATTGCGGCGAGCTTCGTCTTCTACGACTCACTGCTGCCGCATATCGCGGCTCGCGACGAGATGGATCGCGTGTCCACGACCGGATATGCGCTGGGGTATCTCGGCGGCGGGGTGCTCCTCGCGATAAACCTGGCGTGGATCCTGAGCCCGGCCACGTTTGGACTTCGCGACACCGTGCGTGCGATCCAGCTTTCGTTCGTCAGCGTCGCTGCGTGGTGGTTCTTCTTTTCGATTCCGTTGTTCCGGCGCGTGCCTGAACCGCGCAGGACGCTCGAATCCGACGAGCGGGAAGATGAGAACACGATCGTTGCGGCGTTCGGGCGACTGCGCGATACGCTCGGTGAGCTGCGCGGCTACCGTAATGCGTTCGTGATGCTCGTCGCCTTCATGCTCTACAACGACGGCATCCAGACCATCATCAAGATGGCGAGCATCTACGGCGCCGAAGTCGGGATCGATCTCAACGCCCAGATTGCCGCATTCGTTCTCGTCCAGTTCGTCGGCGTGCCGTTCTCGTTCCTGTTTGGCGCACTGGCCAGCCGCATTGGCGCGAAGGCCGGCATCTTTCTCGCGCTGGCGGTCTACACCGGGATCAGCGTGCTCGGGTACTTCATGACGACGGCGTGGCACTTTTTCATGCTGGCGTTCCTCGTAGGCACGGTGCAGGGCGGCAGCCAGGCGCTCAGCCGCTCGCTCTTCGCGCGCATGATTCCACCGCACAAGTCGTCGGAGTATTTCGGGTTCTTTTCAGTCTTCGAGAAGTTTGCCGGGATCGCCGGACCCGCCATCTTTGCGCTTGCCGTGACGCTCACCGGGTCGAGCCGTCCGGCCATCCTGTCGGTCATCGCCTTCTTCCTCGCTGGCGGCGCGCTGCTGTCAAAGGTCGATGTGGCGCAGGGCGAACGTGAGGCAGCGGTAGAATCGAAGCATGTGGCCACCAGTCCTGCTGCTGGCGCTCATCGTCGCGACTGATACGATCTCGACCAAGGCCTGCGGCAATCGCCCGCGCGACCCGGAGCCAACCCCCACACCCGCGCCGACCGGTGAAGTGTTCGTCACTGCCGATGGCGTGCGGTTCCGCGTGGAGGTCGTGGCCACCAGCCTGCAGATCCCCTGGTCGCTGGCGTTCGCGCCAGACGGGCGGCTGTTCGTCACGGAGCGCCCGGGACGTGTGCGGATCCTGAACCTGGCGGCGGGAACGTCGGAGCTTGCGCTCACGGTGGAGGATGTCCGCGCGGAGGGCGAAGGTGGGCTACTCGGCCTGGCGCTCGATCCCGACTTCGCGCAATCAAGGCTGGTGTATCTCTATCACACGGCGACGGCGAGCGGACGAGCGGTCAACCGCGTCGTGCGATACCGCGAGGTGTCGAATCGCCTCACCGAGCGCATTGTGCTGCTCGACAACATTCCGGCAAGCGCGATCCACGACGGAGGGCGGCTGCGGTTCGGGCCCGACAATCTCCTCTACATCACCGCCGGCGATGCGGCGAACACGTCGCTCGCGCAGGATCTGGCGTCGCTCGCCGGGAAGATTCTGCGGCTGAACCGCGACGGGACGACGCCGCGCGAGAATCCGTTCGGATCGCCCGTTTACAGCTGGGGCCATCGGAATCCGCAAGGCATCGACTGGCATCCCACGACGGGTGATCTGTGGGCGTCGGAGCATGGCAACAGCGGCAACGACGAGATCAATGTGATCGAGCGCGGCGTCAACTACGGCTGGCCACGCATCGAGGGCAGCCAGAGCCAGTCCGGGATGGCGACGCCCATCACGTTCTTCTCGCCGGCGGTGGCGCCGTCGGGCGCGTCGTTTTATCGCGGACAGCGGTTTCCGCTGTTTGCGAATAACTTCTTCGTCGGGACCTTGCGTGGGACGCACGTCCTCCGCGTACGCGTAGAGGGCCGGCGCATCGTGTCGCAGGAGCGGTTGCTGGACGGCCGATACGGCCGTATTCGCGACGTGGTCGCCGGACCCGATGGGTTCCTGTATTTCTGCACGAGCAACAACGACGGGCGCGGCGGCATCGCCGAGGGCGACGACCGAATCGCGCGCCTCATCCCCGCGTCCTGACACGCCGCGTCCGTAACTTCCGCCTTCAAGCGAAAGGCCCGCGCTTACGCCAGTCGTTTCGAGGATCGCAGGGTGGCAAGCAGCAGGATCCCGACGCCCCAGGCGCAGAGGGCCAGCGCGTTCGGCCAGAGTGTCTCGAGGCCCACGCCCTTCAGAAAAATGCCGCGCAGGATTACCAGGAAGTAGCGCAGCGGAATGAGATAGGTGAACGGCTGGATCGGTTCCGGCATGTTCTCAATCGGGAAGATGAAGCCCGAGAGGAACACCATCGGCAGCAGGAAGAAGAACGACGTGGTCATCATCGCCTGCTGCTGCGTGGCCGAAATGGTTGACACGAATAGCCCGAGGCCCAGCGTCGTCATCAGGTAGACGCCGCACATCACCAGCAGCAGCAGGACGCTTCCGCGCAGCGGCACTTCGAACCAGCCAATCGCGACGGCGATGACCAGCAACACGTCGAGCATGCCGAGCAGCGCATACGGCAGGAGCTTGCCGGCGATGAGCTCCCACCGGCTCAGCGGCGTCACGTTGAGTTGTTCGAGCGTGCCCAACTCTTTCTCGCGGACGATCGCCATCGACGAGAGATTCGTCGTGACCACGAGCAGGAGCAGGGCGAGGATCCCCGGGATCATGAAGTCGCGACTCTCCAGGCCCGGGTTGAACCAGACGCGCACGTCCGCCTCGATCAACTGCGCTGACGTCCCGCGGCCATTCGACGCGGCCAGTTCCCTTCCGTACGCCGACACGAGGGATCGAGCGTAACCGAGCGCCACGTTCGTCGAGTTCGCGTCACTGCCATCGGCCACTACCTGTATCGTGACTGGATCGCCGCGGCGAACGCGCTCGCTGTAGTCGTTGGGAATGTTCAGCGCCATCCACGCGTCGCCACGATCCAGGTAGTCATCGACTTCACGGCTCGACGACGCCGCGGCAATGACGACGAAGTTAGCGGACGCCTCGAAGCGGCTCACGAGCTCTCGACTCTCGGCGGATCGATCCTGATCGACTACGACGAGAGGGACGTCCGTGACGTCGGTCGTCGCCGCATACCCCAGCATCGTCAACTGAAGAATCGGCGCGACGATGACGATGCCGAACAACTTGGGGTCCTGTCGCAGCTCGAGGAACTCCTTCCGCATCAGGTGCCGGACGCGCCTCATGCCCACTCCCGTTTCAGGCGGATCGACGCGAGCGTGATGATGATTGTCGCGAAGACGAGGAGGGCAACGAGATCGCGCCAGAACACCTCGATGCCCACGCCCTTCAGCACAATGCCGCGCAGCGCCACCAGGAAGTACCTCGCCGGCACGACATGCGTCACGACCTGCAGGAATGCCGGCATGCTGGAGATTGGGAAGATGAATCCCGAGAGCATCAGCGTCGGGAGGTACGACGTGAGCAGCGCGATCTGGAATGCCACCTGCTGGGTCTCGGCCAGCGTCGAGATGAGCAGCCCGAACGCGAGCGCGCCGATGAGGAACAGCGACACCGCCAGCAGCAGCATCGCCCACGAGCCGCGCATCGGCAGGTCGAACAGCAGCATCGCCAGGAACACGATGCTCATCGACGACATCAACGAAATAAAGAAGTAGGGCACGGTCTTGCCAACCACGTAGGAGAGCGGGCCGACTGGCGACATGCGTACCTGCTCCATCGTGCCGACCTCCTTCTCGCGCACGATCGACAACGCCGTCGAAACCACCGCGGTGAGCATGGCGATGTAGGCGATCAGCCCGGGAACGAGGAACAAGGCGCTGCGAAGCTCGGGGTTGTACCAGACTCGCGGCTCGAGGTTCAACGCGGGGGCGGCGATCGAACCACCTCGCGCCTGGACCTCGTAGCGCGATGACACGCTGGACACCAGCGTGAGCGCGTATCCCATGACCGTTGTCGCGGTGTTGGCATTGTCGCCGTCCACGATCACCTGCACGCTGGTGCGCCGGCCCGTGGCAGCATCGCGTCCAAACCGAGGCGGGATTACCAACGCCGCACGCACCTGGTTGCGATCGATGAGCCTGGTCACCTCCTCGTCGTTGTCAACGTAGGCGACGAGATCGAAGTAGCCGGACTGGGTGAACGCGGCGATGACCTCGCGGCTTTCCGTGCTGCGGTCCTGATCTTTCACCGCGAGTCGTATGTTGCGGATGTCGAAGTTCAACGCGTAGCCGTACAACAGCAGGAAGAAGCCAGGCACGAACAGCAGGATCATCAGCGTCAGCCGATCGCGGCTGATCTGGCGCATTTCCTTCACCGTGATCGCCCACACCTTCCGCACGGATGTCACGACGCGCTCCGCTCCGCGACGTCGAGGAACACGTCTTCGAGCGACGGCGCGACGACCGCGCACGACACTCCGGCGAGACCCTCCTGGCGCAACCGCGAGGCGATGTCATCCAAAGTCGTGTCTTCCGATTTGGTAACGGCATGGAGCGCGGTGCCGAAGATGCTCGTCCGGGCGACCCCGGGCATGGCGTCGAGGATGCGCATGGCCTGCACCGGTTGCGGCGCGCGCACCTCCACGATTCGGCGGCCGGCAAACAGGTTCTTCAATTCGCTGACCGTGCCGAGCGCGGCCAACCGCCCCGCCTGGATCATCGCGACGCGGTGGCAATGCTCCGCTTCGTCCAGGTAATGTGTGGTGACCAGCACGGTGACGCCGCGGTGCGCAAGGTCGTTGATCAGCGCCCAGAACTGCCGACGCGACACGGGATCGACGCCGCCGGTCGGCTCGTCCAGGAACACGATCGTGGGCTCGTGCAGGATGGCGCAGCCGAGGGCGAGGCGTTGACGCCAGCCACCCGACAGTGCGCCGGTCATCGTATTCTCGCGGCCGCGCAGTCCGGCCATGTCCAGGACAAATGCTCGGCGCGCGGCAAGTCGCTCGCCATCGAGGCCGTAGATGCCGCCGAAGAATTCGATGTTCTGATCGACCGTGAGCTTTTCGTACAACGAGAAGCGCTGCGACATGTAGCCGATCCGGCGCTTCACCCCTTCCGGATCGCGGCCCACGTCGATGCCGCCCACGCGCGCGGTGCCGGATGTCGGCCGCAACAGGCCGCAGAGCATCCGAATCGTCGTGGACTTGCCGGCGCCGTTGCTGCCGAGGAATCCAAAAATCTCGCCTGTTTTTACCGAGAATGACAGGTCGTCGACGGCCACGAACGCGCCAAAGCGGCGCGTCAGGTGTTCGACCTCAATCGCCTTTCCCGGGTTCATCGGCCGGTCGCGCGGTCGAGGCGCGCCTCCGCCAGCCGTACATTGGCCAGCGCACGGGTACGATCGAGCTCGGCCTGCAACAGCGCGAGCTGCGCATCGAGCACTTCGGTATGCGTCACGACGCCTGCCGTGAAGCGCTCGGCAACGACCCGCCGGGCCTCCTCGGCGCTGCGCACGGCATCGCTCGCGGCAGCCACCGCGGCGCGACCCGATTCAATCTCGAGGAGTCGCTGCCGCACTTCCAGCGCGACGGTGGAATCGAACTCGGCGAGCCGCTGGCGTACGACGGTGACCGCCGCTGCCGCCTCCGCGACTTCCGCCCTGGCGCGGCCGCCATCCCACACCGACCATGTCACGTTCACGCTTGCGTCCCACGAATCATCCCAACGTTCCGCACGCGGAAAGATCTTCGCGTTCGGGCGCGCGTAGTCGTATCCACCTCCGAGCGCGATGGTTGGCCTGGTCGCGGCCGCGGCTGCCGCCTGTCGCTCCTCGGCGGCCTCGATCCGATGTTCGAGTCCCTGTCGTTCGCTTCGCGACGCTCGTGCCTCCGTCACGAGCGCTTCGAGCTCCGCCGCGCGCACGGGGCCCAGGTCCAGTGTCTCCACCGGGTCGATGGGACGCAGGACCGTTTCACCAATCAACCGCGCGAGCTCGGATGCCGCGATGTCTCGTTGGTTGCGCGCGTCGATGAGCAGCATCCGCTCGCGTGACTGCTGGGCCTCGGCCGACGCCACTTCATTTGGCGGCACCAGGCCGGCTGCCAACCGTTGCTTGACGTCGGCGACGTGAGTCTGCGCGCGCTCTACGGCTCGCTCGAGAACGTCCACCGCAGATCGCGCCGTCACCACGGCCCAGAACGCGCGGGCAGCCTCGAGCCGCAGGTCGGAGCGCGCCGCGGCGAGCTCGGCCCCCACGGCAGCGGCTTCAGCCCTCGCCGCGCGTTCGAGTGCGTCGAGACGCCCGCCCGTGTAGATGGGCCACTGCAGATCGAGCCGCGTCCGCCAGTTGTCGGGAACGTCTGGATACAGAACCCGCGGCGGACCACCAAGGGGGCTCGGCACGGTGAACTCGTCAACGTGATTCGTGCGCGTGTAACCGGCCTGCACGCCGACGTTCGGCCGGTCCGCGGCAGCCCGCACGTCCACCGTGGCGCGGGCTCCGATCTCACGTGCTTCGAGTTCTGCCAGCCGATGGCTTGCCTGTTGCGCGCGTGCTTGCGCCTCCTCGAGCGTCAGGCGCAGCGGCTCCTGCGCGGAGACCACGAAGACGGTCGCCACGAAGACGCCAGCCACAAAGGGCACACAAGACACAAAGGCAGACACCGGCCGCCTCACGATACGGTCTCCTTCTCACCCAGTCGCGCGATGAAGACGTCTTCGAGCGAGGGCGGCACGGTCCGAACACTCGCCCCCGCCAGCGGGGTACCCTGCAGTGCCGCAACGAAACGCTCCACCGCTTCATCCGCGGTGTCGTGAAGGCGCACGTGCACGCGCTCACCAAACACCTGTGCATCGTCCACTCCTGGCATGCGCCGAACCATGTCGAGAAGCCCTGGCGTCGCGCCGGTCATCATTTCAAGCATCCGGCCGGGCATCAGGTCGCGCAGGCGCTCCGGTTCGTCGATCGCCAGAAGACGTCCTTCGTGCAGCAGCGCCACGCGCGTGCAGCGCTCGGCTTCGTCGAGGTACGGGGTGGACATCAGGATCGTGATCCCTTCCGCGAGGAACTCGGAGAGCAACTTCCAGAACTCGCGACGCGAGACGGGGTCGACCCCGGTCGTGGGCTCGTCGAGGACGATGAGCTGCGGCTGGTGGACAAGCGTGCAGGCGAGGGCCAGCTTCTGCTTCATGCCGCCAGACAGGCGAGCGGCGAGACGCTTCCGAAACGGCGTCAGCTGCGTCATCTGGAGAAGCTGATCGCGTCGGGTGTGATAATCGGCCACACCGTGTATCTCGGCAAAAAATGCGATGTTCTCGTCAATCGTCAGGTCGCCGTACAGGCTGAACCGTTGCGACAGATACCCGACGCCG
>WUUC01188797.1_pt1 | contig 14787 bp, 10 predicted proteins | sample 6278441 | NCBI WGS metagenome assembly WUUC01 (sample SAMN13675441, study PRJNA597444) | soil metagenome | isolation source: soil | place: USA: Washington | collected 2017-10
TGCGAGGTATGGCAAAGATAAAAGTCACACTCTACAAGTTCGTTTGCGAACGATGCGAGCATGAATGGATACCGCGCGACGTGGAGAACGAGCCGCGCGTCTGTCCTAAGTGCAAGTCACCTTACTGGAACAGGCCACGCCAGTCGGATAGGGCGAAAAAAAGCTCCTAGTCGTTGGAGCTGCCTTCTTCCTCTAAAGGGAAAAGTTCTCCCTGAGTTGGGGCGTTAGGATTTGCAAAAGCTCTCTCAAAGAGGCTTTTGAAGGCTCTCCAACTAGGCGAAATTTTCATTAGCGTTGTAACAATCGCTACTTGCTTCGTAAGATGTGGATCACCGACATCTTCAGAAAGAAACCGATAGAGTTTCTTACTTCTCTGATAGTTGTCGTTAGTCGGACACTTCTTTCTTAACTCTGCTCGCACATTAGGCGGAAGCTGCTTATAGATAAGTTCATCAGTTAGCTTGCCAGCATAGCGCGGGCCTCTCGGCGATACTTTGCCTGAAGACAAGCCATGATATTGCCACCCCCTCAATCGAAACAAATTCTTCCAAAACTCTTCGGAGAATCGCATTGTGTAGGGCATCAAATTTGGTGCTATGTAAGCTGCAAGAATCTTCTGCAACTCCTCTTTGTCCCGATCTTCTTGATAGCCCGTGACCTCATCAATAACGGCGATTATGCCTACCTTTGCGAATGCTCTGATTACCACATTGCTCTTAGCGGCTAAGTTTTCATTACGCGGACTAAGAATATCTAAGTCATGGCATTTAAGTATGAACTCACATAAATCAATAAGTGTCGTAGCTTCATACCCGTAAGCCGGTTTACCGCCACCCTTATAAGGCATGAAGACCATCGGCTTAAACATGCGCACGGATAAGTCTTGTGGTTCAGGGAACTTAGCCTCTAAACTGCTCACAAATTGGGCCGTTCTATGCGCACCCTTTGTGCCGCCGCTAGTTGACATGCCGATGGTCTTTTGAATACCTCTTTGAGTGATGAGGCGCGTTTTATCCTCAAGGACGTAGCAAGGAATCTGCACGCCCCCTATCGGCAGAAAACCTTTATGAGTAGCGCGAACGATTTTTTCAGTCATGCTAGCCTCCCTAGCACCTCATCTGCAATCCGCCGCAGAAGAAGGAACTCTCTCTCTCTTTTAGTACTTATGCGCATGGCTAGATAGCAAGCAGTATTTTTGTTTACATCAAGAGCCAAAGCTAAATCACGAACGGTGGGGTCTTCTTCAGGACTCATCATTACAGCTATCGTAAAAAACCACTTTCTGAGATCAACGTGAGTCCTGTGGAATATCGTTTTCACCGTGACGGTATACGAGCCGTTACAGCTATTACAGTGATAGCGGAATCCCTCACCGATGCGCGAGTGCTTGCGTGAATTACAATGCGGACACATGGGTTTGCCGTCCCACCTGATTTTTTCAAGGAACTCAAGACAATCCTCATTAGTGGGGAAGACCGCACAAACACGTGTGAGGGATGCATCCATTAACCACGCTGCAATATATTCTCGACGCTGATTAAATGTCCCTGACATTAACTAGGACAAAATGATATTGGCTAGTACAAGACTGACATTAGCTAGTACAAGGGGTATTCAGAGCGTTTTGTAAGGTGTATAAGAGAGGCGGCTCTCGGAGGTCTTTTAAACAGCCTTTCCGAGGTTAAGCGAACCGGCTGCCGGGACGGTCGCTAACCGTCGGAAAGGAGGTGGAAGGCCATGGCAGCGAAGCGTAAAGCAAAGCTGGTAGTTCCGAAGGGATTCCGGCTCATTTTCAGAGCTTGGAAGACCGACAAGAACGGCCACCGACTGTACGCGCGTGACTATGGGTTAAGAGGATGGCCCCTCTTAGTCCCTGCATCTAGGTAGCGCACCACGGCCTCCGAGAGCCACTTATACACCTACCTTTGATTATAGGCAATCCGCCTTATTCCAATTTTTGAAATTATATTGGCCCGTAGGAAGGAGTGGCTTAGGGCCTCGCGTGCTGAAACAACCGTCCTCTGAATCCTGCCCAGCAGAACGGGCTGAAATGGTTCCGTTAGATGAGCCCCCAACTAGCAAAAACTATTGCATTCCGACACTCACGGCGTTAATCTCTCGCCGTGGGCGTCACCTCCGCATTCCGGCTCACATAGACACACAAAACCCTAGCCGCCAAAGGGCAGCTTTTCACGGCTAGATTAGGGCGCGAGTTAAGGCAGCGTGAGCAAGTTCAACACGACTTCCACGATGCTAGACAGCACTCCGTTAGGCATATCGCCGTCCGTGGTAGGTGCTTGCAAGGTGCTAGTCATCGGCGGCGGCGGTGGTGGCGGCGGCTCGGGTGCGCCGTTCGGCATATCGCCAGCATAGGCCGAACAGGTTAAGGCCAAAATCAAGGCCGAGACGCTGATAGCTTTACGCATTATCTTCCTTCTCACTTTGTTGTGGGCTAATCAAAGATGCCGCCGGAATCCGTAGTTCCGGCGGCATCGCCGTGTATGCCGGAAATCCGTCATAGGCAAGGAAAGGCTTTCCTCACATGACTTTAGCAGATGCCAGACTGAAGGAACTAGATAACCCTTCACTGACCGCTAACGAGCGCACCTTACTACGCTGCCGCGTGGCGGCGGACTTCATTCATACGGGGCAGTATGAAGCCGCGCGTGAGTCTTTAGGCGAACTCTGGCGGGGCGTCGGGGAAAGACCCGACGTGAAGAAGCTGCCGCCCGTGACAGCCGCCGAAGTTCTGCTTCAGTGTGGTGTGCTTACGGGTTGGCTCGGCAGCGCGCGAAAGGTGTCAGGCGCACAGGAAAAGGCCAAAGACTTACTCTCCGAATCCCTCCGCAAGTTCCACTCTCAAGGCCAGTTTAAGAAGGTGGCAGAGGTTCAATACGAACTCGGGATGTGCTACTGGCGGCTCGGCGCATACGATGAGGCACGGGTGATCTTGGAAGAAGCTCTCACGGAACTTGGCGAGCAAGATGCAGAGCTAAGAGCGAAAGTGTTGATAAGACGCACAATCGTTGAAATCTGGACGGGCAGGTATCACGACGCTTGGAACATCCTGAATCAAGCAGCTCCTTTCTTCGATAGTTGCGGTGAGGCTATCAAGGGCAGATGGCACGGGCAGAAGGGATTAGTTCTCAGAAGACTCGCCACGGCAGAAGGGCGTTCTGACTACGCCGATAGAGCAATCATCGAGTTTACCGCCGCTATTCATCATTACGAACAGGCGAAGCACGAAAGATATTGCGCGACCAACCTCAACAACCTCGCCATGCTGCTCTATAAGCTGAGACGCTACGGCGAAGCGCACGAACACTTAGACCGCGCGCAGTTGATATTCACGCGGCTGAAAGACCCCGGCAACCTTGCACAAGTGGACGAGACGCGGGCGCGCGTTCTGGTGGCCGAACGGAAGTACAGGGATGCGGAGCGCATTATAGCGGGTGCTATTAAGACCTTCGATACTAACGGCGAGTCCGCCTTGCTTGCGGAAGCGCAGACAGTTCAAGGCGTCGCTTGGGCGAGGCTCGGGAACTTTGAAGACTCTCTCAACATCCTCCGACAAGCCGTAAGAATAGCGCAGGACTCGGGCGCTCCGACGAGCGCGGGCCTTGCCGCCTTGACGTTGATCGAAGAGCACGGCGCGGGGCGTCTCTCGGAGACGGAGCTTTATAGCGTGTACCGCAACGCCGACGAGCTTCTAAAAGACACTCAGGATGCCGAAGACATTAAACGCTTGCGGGCGTGCGCGCGGGTCGTGATGCGGCGTCTGGCGGGCGTGCCTCTCGGCGGCGGGAACTTCAGCTTCTTCAGCGCAATCCAAGAGTTAGAAGCTAGGCTCATCGGTCAGGCTTTAGAGGCATCGGAGGGGAGCGTGACGGGCGCGGCTAAACTGCTCGGCCTGAAATACCAGACACTCACATCTATCATTAACACCAGACACAAGCGGCTTCTACGGAAGCGCACGCCCGCGAAGAAGCGCCTGAAGAGCATCATCAAGAAGCCCGAATAATTCCTGCCCCACAATTACTATTCTTGCCTCACAATCCTGCCTCACAAAGGAATCGTGAGGCAAAGCCCTCTATATGGATACTTGGTTGCCAGTGTATATCTTGTAGCCAGTGGGGTCTTTGTTGGTATTTACTGGTTAAAAATAGGGATGTGCAACTTTCGTTGCAGGGGTGGATACGGGGTATCCATTTGGGGGTGTGGTGTGGGTATTAGGGCGTGCGGGGTGTGGTGTGGTGGAAGTTATTTGATTGTAGTGGTTTAGGGGTTGTTGGGGGGTGCGTGTGGGTGGGGTGTTTTGTGGCACGAATATTGATATAGAGAGGGTCAGATCGTTGACAGGGTTTCGATAAGAGTGATGCGGCCTTGAACTCTTAAGCCTGAAGTTACCTCACTATCAGGCGCGAAACCTGTCAGCGATCCAAGGTTCTTAAAAAGTTGCTTCTCTTCCCCATCGTACGCGGGCAGGCGTCGAAGCAGAAGCTAAAATGAAGGGATAGTTAAAATGTTGCGTCAAATTACAGCCAGCTTAATCCTCCTCAGCCTCATCAGCGTTTCCGTCACCCCCGTGACGATTAACGCGGCTCCGGCTAAACAGAGCGAGAACAAATCCTCCAAGCGCCAGTCGAAGCTCGCGCCGGAATTCGATTCCGTGGCGAAGTCTTCGAATCTGGTGCGCGTTATCGTGCAGACCAAGGGCCGCCCGAACGCCGCGCAGGAGAGCGCGATTAAGGGTAAGGGCGGAGCCAAGCGCCGACAATTCGAGGAACTCGATGCCATGACCGTCGATGTCCCCGAGAGCGCGTTGGCCGAACTTGCGGCGCGCGACGACGTGGACTACATCTCGCCCGACCGCATGGTCACGGCGCAGATGGCGGTGACGCGCGAGACGACCGGCGCGGCGCTCGTGCAGGCGGGGCAGAAGCAGAACTCAGGGCTGACGGGCAAAGGCATCGGCATCGCGATCATCGACAGCGGCATCAGCGCCTCTCACCCCGACTTCCAGAAGTCGAAGAACAAATCGCGCATCGTCGCTTCGGTGGACTTCACGGCGAGCGGCCCCGTGCAGAGCAACGGCATACTGATGTCGGACGGCATACTGATGAGCGACAGCGCGACCGGCGACAAAGACGGTCACGGGACGGGCGTGGCGAGCGTCGCCGCCGGTAACGGCGCTGCCTCACACGGCTACGAGGGCAGCTTCGCGGGTATCGCGCCGGAAGCTGATATCATCAACCTCAAGGCGCTCGGCGCTGACGGCACGGGCACGACGAGCGGCACGATGGCGGCAATCAACTGGGCGATTGCCAACCGCAAGCGCCACAACATTCGCGTCATCAACATGAGCCTCGGCACTGCCGTGCGCGAGTCGTATCACACAGACCCCCTCTGCAAGGCTGTGGCGCGCGCCGTGCAGTCGGGCATCGTCGTCGTCGCTAGCGCGGGCAACAACGGTCGCACGGAAGAGATCGTCGGCCACAAATCGAACGGCGACCCCATCTACCAGCCGCTCTATGGGACCATCAACAGCCCCGGCAACAGCCCCTACGTGATTACGGTCGGCGCGTCGGATTCGAATGAGACGTTCAAGCGCTCGGACGACACGATGGCGCAGTTCTCCTCGAAGGGGCCGACACGCACCGACATGCTCGCCAAGCCCGACCTCGTCGCGCCGGGCCGAGGCATCGTCGCCGCGATGTCGCAGGAGAATCCCAACACAGCGCAGCAGCGTCCCGACCGCGTCGCGCAGACGACGGCCCCCGGCGCGCTCGCCAACGTCTACTACACGTACTACGGCACTTCGTTCTCGGCCCCGGTCGTCAGCGGCACGGTCGCACTGATGCTCGAAGCCAACAAGTCCCTGACCCCCGTACTGGTCAAAGCCTCTCTGCTGCGCACGGCCAACGCTCTCCCCGCCTCGCTCTTTGGCAATGTCGCGCAGAGTGTCTGGCAGCAGGGCGCGGGTCAGGTCAACGCGGCGGCGGCGGTCGAGATGGCCCGAGCCATCGTCCCGAACGCAGACAAGCTCAAGGCCGACAGCAAAATCTTCCGCTCGGGCCTGACGCTCAGCTCGGTCGAGCAGGCAGTCAATATCGGCGGCGAGTCGGTCAAGCCTGCGGCGCGCGTGCTCTACTCGAACGGCGTGCTCTTCAAGCAGAATCCGGTGCTGCTCAATGGCATTCTGATGAGCGACGGCATTCTGATGAGCGACGGCATCTTGATGAGCGACGGATTCATATCCGGCACAGGCATCCTGATGAGCGACGGCATCTTGATGAGTGACGGCATCCTCTACACGGGCGGCATCCTCTACACGGGCGGCATCCTCTACACGGGTGGCATCTTGATGAGCGACAGCCTCCTAAAGGGTGACGGCATCTTGTACACGGGCGGCATACTGATGTCGGACGGCATCCTCTACACGGGCGGCATCCTCATGAGTGACGGGATTCTGATGAGCGACGGTATCCTGATGAGCGACGCAATTCGTCTGGGAAGCGACGGCATCCTCTACACGGGTGGCATACTGATGTCGGATGGTATCCTGATGAGCGACGGCATGATTCTCGGTGACGGTATCTTGATGTCGGACGGCATCCTGATGAGTGACGGTATTCTGATGAGTGACGGCATCCTGATGAGCGACCTTGGCTCCCTCTGATGAGAACCTGCGGAGGAAAGCTTACCGTCTGACGATTTACCCGACGCAACAGTCAGACGGATGGAAGAGAGCGGGCGGCGTTGATTTGGGGCAACACCACCCGCTCTCTTATTGCGGGCGTCAACAGTTTTAAGGTAGGGCAGGCACGCCGAGTCGCCTGCCCTATTTTGTTTATCGCGGGCCGAATCGCTCGCGGTACTCGAACGAGGTGATGAAGGCTTCGACCATCTGGGCCTGCACGAAGTTGCCGTTGAACTCGTTGAGCTTGCCGAGCCAGAAATTGAAGCCGCCGAAGTTAGTGTCGGGCGGGTCGTCCGGGTTGCGACGCATGTAGCCGAAGTACTGCATCAGCACGAAAGCCTTGTTGAGTTCGGCGGCGAAGAGGTCTGCATCCTCCGCAATCTTTCGGAGCACCGACGCGCGGCCCGCGTTGTTGTTGCTTGCGGCAAGCTCGTTGATGAGTGCGTTGCGCTCCTCAGCCGAGAGGACGCCGCCCGCGTTGGCGTTGAGGGTATCGACGAACTGCGCAGGGCTCATCCCCGCCGGGTAGCGCGCTATAAACTCCGCACGGCTCACGAGTTCGAGCGCGAAGGCTTGCTTGTTGCTTTCGAGCCGCGCGGGCCAGTCTCCGAGGCCGACCACGACGCCGCGACCGATGCGTTGCGTGTCCGGGAAGAACTGTTGCAAGCGGACGGGCACGGGCCGGTTTGGCAAGTCGCCGAAGGCGGCCTTGTAGAGACGGTAGACGAAGTAGCCCGTCTCTTTGAACTCGATGGAGAGAAAGAAGGCCGCAGAGACGTTGACTCGCTTATTCTGAATGCACTGCTGGTTAGAGCCGCAAGAGGTGATTTCGTTCGTCCAGAAGGCGAGCCCTCCGGCGTCGGGCTCGCGCGAGAGGAAGTCCCTGTAGTGCTGCGCGATGAAGAACTGCGGGTCGTCTATCAGGTTCGTGCTCGCGCCCGCCGTCCCGTTCGGCAGGTCGACGGTCAAGCCGCCCGAGATGTAAGAGACCTGACCCGAGCCCGACTGCAACCTGATGCTGTAGTCGCCGGGGGGCGTCACCACGCTCAAAGACACGTCGAAGCTGAGGACAGGGATGCCGAAGCCCGACACCTGTTGAAGATTCGACACGGTGACGAAAGGCGAGTTGACGCTCACGGCGTTGACTACGCCGAGGTTGTCGCCGCCGACGAGAAGCGTCGTGCTCTGTCCGGGGACGAGTGGGACGGGCGTGGTCGAAAGCATCCCGCTGCTTGAGACGCCGACGAAAGTCGGATTGAAGGGGACGACACCTCCCTGCACGCCGAAGCTAAACGGCGTCGCCGCATCAGCCGAGACGTTGACCGTCCCCGCCTCGGTCGTGACGAAGGGCGCGGTGCTGGTGGACGAGAGCCCTTGATATGCGCCGTTGCGCGAGGCAATCTGGTTTGACGCGACGGGCTCGTCCAAGTATTCGGCCACCACCCTGTACTGCCCCGGCGGGAGACTGTCGATGCGATAGAAGCCGTTCGGCAGGGCGATGTTCCCGGCCACGACGCGGCCCGTCGAAACGTCTTCGGCCCAGACATGCGCGCCGAAGGCCGCCGGGCCGTTGGCATAACTCACAGTCCCTTCGATGCGTCCAAGACCTTGGCGCGGGCCGTAGATGGAGCGGATGCCCGCAATGTCGTCGCTGGAAAGAGTGCGGACGGTCTGCGCGGGCAGGTTGTTCGTCCCGTTGACTCCTTGCCGGGGCTGCATCGAGGCGGCCAGCACGCCCGAGTGTTCAAGGCCGAGCATGTGGCCTATCTCGTGGACGAAGGTCGATTCGAGGTCGTAGCTGCCAACAGTCCCATCGGTCGAGAAGAAGCTTGAGACGATGCCGCCCGTGAAAGGGTCTCGGCGCGCGATGTTCGGGTTGATGGCGAGGTCTGCCTCAAAGATGCTGCCCTGCGAATCGAAGAAGACGCGCGCGCGTCCGGGCTGCGTGTCGCTGGAAAACTGCGTGGCGTTCCCCTGTGCGACCGTAATCAGGCTCACGCCGTCCTGCCCTATCGTCTGGCTCGGCGACGAAGCGATGATATTGAACTCTATGTCCGCGGCCTGCGACCAGCGCGCCAGAGCCCTGCGCGCGGCCCCCAGCACGTCGCTGCCCTGCTTGATGTGGGTCTGCGGGTCTGTGAGCGAAGAAGAGAGCGCGACGGTGATGGTTCTGGTCGCCCATCTGACCTGAGTGGTGGCCCCCGTCGTCGTGAATTGGAGCGTATAGGAGCGCGCAGGGATGACCGGCGCGAGCGTGATGGCCGCCAGAAGAAGCAGCGTAGCTGTCAGACGCATGATTACCCTCTGAGAGATTGTTGTGATTTCTGAGGACTTATAAATGAGGAGATAAAACTTCGGGGACTGTGCTTTAAGGGGACACCGCCGCACTCAAGCGGCACAGACATCATACCAAGACCGACGCCGACACTTCAAACAGAATATTTTCTTCAAGCCGAAGGCCCGACCGCCGACGTGGGCGCGAGGCCGACGCATTTCGCCGTTCGGTGTTCGCTCTAAAAACCGAAAAGCCCCGTTGGGGGCGTCGAGAGAGAGCGTCAAAATCATTCACGCCGCTACTCTACGCCCCCAACGGGGCACGAAGTTTTTTTTAGGGAGTTCCGGCTCCGGGCCGTAAAAGCTCAGCGTTTCCGCGTTCTTTTGACGGTACGCGGGCTCTTTGAGCCGAAGGTCGTGGAAGGTGCGCCGGTGGTGGAGGCAATGCCGTCGCCGATGGCTGCCGAGTCGTCGAAGGGTGCGGGGACAGCCGCGCTCTGGCGCGCTCCACGGAGGTCTGCAAACGATACGACGGCCAGCAGCGCCGCGACGCTCAGCGTGGCGAGCACGTAGAGCAGGGCTATCTGCTCCTGCCACAAAAGCACGATGACCACTAGGGCGGCGACCACGATGAAGAGGAACGACTTGCGGCTCTTCCGGCGCGGGCGCGCGATGGGCGTTCTATTCGCGTTTCGACTCATAAAAATCTCTCCTGAAAATTTCTTTACTCCGGCAAAAACGGTAATTTACCACACGGCTGAGCCCGGCGGCGAGTCGGCGCGGAGAGCCCCGGCGCGTGCTTCGCTCGCAAAAAGAGGCTGGCCGCTTTGAAACGGCCAGCCTCTCCGGGAGCCTCACGCGCTCGCGCGGCCCTGCGGGCTACTGGATGATTCTGGTGGAACCGACTGAGGCCATGTTGCCCGCGGTAGCCTGCGCCATGCCGAGCAACGTCAGCGGAAGATTCTTGAGCGACCAAGGAGAGCCGTCCGACACGTCGATGATGTCGTAGGGCTTGAGCGCGATGTCCGGCTCTTTGTTCTTCCTGATGGCGTCGAGGTTAGCGACGATAATCTCCGGCTCAAGCTCGCCGCCCGGCTTCGTGCGGACGATGCGCACCTTATCGGTCTTGGCCCCTTTGCGCGCCCCGCCGACCTGCGCGATGGCGCGCGAGAGCGAAAGGTTCTCGCGCAGGTAGAGGCTGTTGGGCGCGGTCACTGCGCCGGTCACATAAATCGGGTAAGCCTCTTGAACGAGGATGATGTCGCCGGGGCGGACGAAAGGATTGGCCTTGCCCATCTTCACGTCGCCGATTCTGAAGGTGGTGTAAGGGACGGCCAGCGCATCCTCGCCCGAACGCTTCTCAGCCGCCAGTTGCGCCTCGTCTTCCGGCTCGGGGCACATCAACTCGGTGGTGTGGAAAATCTGTATGTCGCCGCTCGCCTGCTCCGTGACGCTGCCCGCCGCCGCGAGCACTTCGATGAGCTTCGTGCGCTTCTGCATGAGCACGCGCGTAGGGCTGCGCACCGCGCCGTAGACGATGGCGGGCGGACGGCTCCGCATGTCTGTGACGCGCAGGCTCACCTGCGGCCTCTTGATGTACTTCGAGAGCGCGTCCGCAATCTCTTTCCTGATTTCTCTGTCCGTGCGGCACTGGGCGATAATCGGCACGTCCACGAAGGGGACTTCGATTTTGCCTTCGTCGTCCACGACTAGCTGCCCGTTGAACTGAGGCTCGTTGAAGACGCGCAGGTCGAGCACGTCGCCGGGGCCGAGCAGGTACTTCCTGACGCCCATGCCGTCGAGCGAAGACCCCGCCGAGTTGGAGCCCACGTTGGATGCGGCGTTGGTCACCTGCGGCGGAACCGACGAACCTCCGTCCTGCTGCGCCCACACGGGCGCGGAGCAGACGCCGAGGGCGAGCGCAAAGAAAAGGCTTTTAACTTTCATAATCTTCTTCCTCGTGGAGCTTTAGACGCAAAAAAACAAACGGGTCAACGTGTCCTTCACGGACGTTTCCGACGAAACCTTGTAGATGCCGCCCGCACACTAACCGGCTGCCCTTCAGCCGGAAACTTTGCCGGAACTTTTTCCGCTGAGAGCTTCCGTGCACGACTCCCAAGGCTATTTCCGGGTCGGGCCGAGCCTGTGAACTGAAGACGGCAATTGTCTCACGAATAGCAGCAAATACTCAATCAACGAGGCCGAGAGGCGACGCCGGAGCGCACCCGCCCAGACTCCCTCAAGAGACCGTCTCTTCACCGCCGTCGTGCACGTCGGCGCTGAAATCGGCGGGGCTCCGGCGTCGGCGCACGTCCCCGCCCAAGTCCGCACCCGGCGGCGCATCGACCCCGCTCTCGATGGTCGAGATGCGCGCGCGCAGCAGCTCGATTTCGCGTTGAATGCGCGTGGCCGCTTCCTCGCGCGCGTCCTCGCCCATGTCCGCGCGCGAGAGGTAGAAGAGCGCGTCGCGGTAGCGTGCGATGGCGCGCGAGTACTTGCCACGGAAGGCCGAGCGCTCGGCCATCTCGACCCACTGGCCGACCTTGACCGAGGCGATAAAGTTGCGCACGGCGAGGGACGAATCCCGCAGCTCAGGCTCTTCCGGGTAGAGCTTGAGCGCTTCGCCGAGCACGTCGAGGGCGCGCTGCGCCGTCTCGATGCGGTCTGAGAGGCGCACGCGCCGCTGCGCGTCCTGCGTCAAGCGCGTCGCCTCGCCTCGCGCCCACCCGAGCAGGTGTCTCTTCTGCTGCGCGCGCACGCGCTCCTGCCCGGAGCGCAGCGCCACGCGCATCTCGTTCCCGCCGCTCGAAGTGCGCAGAACCTCTTCCGAGTTCGCTAGGTACTGCTCGCACATCCTGTAGGCTTCGAGGTGCGCCTCGGGCGTCGCGCCCGCCGCGTCCAGTTCCGCAAGGCGCTGCTGAAGAGCGCGCAATGCGGCCACGGAACCCTGCATGCTCGACCAGTTGCCGGGCGGGGCGTTGGAGGCGTTCGAGGTCGTCTTCAAGACGGGTCGCGGCTGCACGTCGCCGCCGCGCATCTCGTGCTCAAGCTCGCGCGTGTAGCGAGCCCACGCGCGGCGCATCACTATCTCGCGCGCCGCCGCCGCGATGAGGATGACGAATCCGGCGGCGAGCCCTGCGGGAATCCAAGGCGCTTCGTCGCCGTCGGCGCGCAGCACGAACCAGATGATGAGGAAGAGCCCGAACGAGAGCCCGCCCGCCGCCATCATGTAGCCTACGGTCGAAGGCATGCGCGGGTTGGCCGGGCGCGCGCGTCGGGTCGAGCCCGAAGGCGCGCGCCGACCCGTGCTCTTCTGCTCGACTTGTTCGGCTGAACGGGCTGGCAAAGGTTTCACTCCGGCTCCGGGGCGTGTCGCTTATCCGCGTCGATAGGGCTCGAATTATATGCATTCTTCACAGCCCCGTCCATTACGGCAAAGGATGAAAGATGAAGGATGAAGGATGAAGGATTGACTCATTGATTCATTTCCTCGATGGGTCAATCCGTCAATCTCTTTAAATTAGCACTCCGCATTCCGCATTCCTCATTTCTTTAAAAGGCTGGAAGTCGCGACGCGATGTGTTTATACTGGCTGCCGTTTTAAGGTTTAGAGAGCTTTCAAAACCCATGCCATCCTTCCTCGGCAGGGTTCTTCCGGCGAATGGATTTTGCGGGAGAAGTTTTACAGACGCACTTTGCGCCCGAAGCAACCGTCTCGACGAGGAGTCAGAAAGTATTATGGATACCAAGTGTCATAAGTGCGGCGCTTCCGCCTCCGCCGATCAGGCGTTCTGCTCGAAGTGCGGGGCCGTGCTAGGGATGAGCGACGCGGGGCAGTCGCCGCAGAACGACGCCTCACACAACATGGCGGCGACGATGGTCGGGAAATTTCCCTTTACCCCGCCGCCCAGACCGGCGGCCAACCCGCCCCCGCAGGCCCCCGCGTCTGGGCCGATGCCCGCGCCCGCACAGACGGCGAGGCCGTCTTCCGTCGCGCCCGTTTCCGCGTCCAAGCAGCGAAGCAGCGCCGTGCTGCTACTCGTCATCGGCTTCGTCGCCGTGCTGCTGCTCGGGGCGCTTTTGCTCTTCCTGTTCCTGTACAACTTCCGGTCTTAATGTTGACGAAGCATCGAGAGCATCCAAGAATCTCCGACGACGGCGCGTGCGCGTCGCCGTCCTCTCGTGCGCGCGAGGCACACGGCGCATGAGCCAATTCCCTTCACCACAGTACCCGGATGCAGCAGGCGCGACGGCGTTCGCGCCCGTGAGGCGAAGCGGGCTCAGGTGGGCCGCCGCTTTGCTGGCCGCGTTCATGTCGATGCTCTGCGGGCTCTCGACGCTCTGGCTCATCGGTTACGGAACCGGACTCGTCCCTTTCCTCACCGGGCTCGTCGTCGCCTCGCTGCCCGTGCCCATCTACGTGACGCTGGTCTTGTGGCTCGACCGTTACGAGCCTGAGCCGCCGTGGATGCTGGCGACGGCGTTCTTCTGGGGCGCGCTCGTCGCGGTCTTCTTCGCCATCCTCATCAACTCGTTCGGCGTCGCCGTCGTCGAGGGTCTCTTCAGCGAGGACGCCGCGAACTTCTACGGCCTCGTCATCTCGGCCCCGCTCGTCGAAGAGAGCGCGAAGGCCGTGGCCCTCTTCGCGCTCTTCTTCTGGAAGCGTGATGAGTTTGACGGCGTGCTCGACGGCATCGTCTACGCGGCGATGGTGGGGCTCGGGTTCGCGATGACCGAGAACGTGAAGTATTACGGAGAGGCCGTGGCCGAGAGCAACGCCTTCGGCGTCTTCGTCGTGCGCGGGCTCTTCTCGCCTTACGCGCACCCTCTCTTCACGAGCATGACGGGCATCGGGCTGGGGCTCGCGCGACAGTCGCACAGCCGCGCGGCCAAGCTCTTGCTGCCCTGCGTCGGCTTCGCGCTCGCGGTCGTGCTCCACGGCGGCTGGAACGGTTCGGCCTACTTCGCAGGGAAGCTCGACAACGGCCTGCTCGTGCTGGCGATGTACTTTCTGGTGATGGTTCCGACCTTCGTCGGGCTGCTCCTCGTCGTCTTCCTCGCGCTCCGGCGCGAAGGGCGAATACTCCGCGAGCACCTCCGATGCGACTTGGAGCGCGGGCTGCTCACGCACGAAGAGTACCTGCGCGTGTGCTCCGTCCGCAGCCGCACGAGCGCCACTTTCGATGCGCTCACGAAGGGCGGACACCGCGCATGGCGAGCGCGCCGACAGTTTCACCGCGCGGCGAGCGAGTTGGCCTTCCACCGGAACCGCGTCGCGCGCGGCATCACGGCACGCGACGGCTCTGACGCCCACCGAGAGGCTTCCTACATCCGGCAGATTTACGAGCTGCGCATGCGGCTGGCCTCGGACAAGGCGTGAAGACAGGGGCGAGAGGAGACGCCCCCTCGCAGCCGACGCCCCTCATCCTCGCAGTGTGTTGAATCTTGAGACGAGAACGCTCCCGTGAAAATAAAACTCCTGCCCAGCACCTTTGACGAACGCGGTTGCCCCTCGCCGGAGCAGCGCCTAAGTTGCTTTCTCATCGACGACCGCGTGACGATTGATGCCGGGAGCATCGCCATCGGCGTCTCGAACGCACAGCGCTCGACCGTGCGGGACATCATCATCACTCACCCTCACATGGATCACATCGCCACGCTCCCCATCTTCGTGGACGACCTCTTCGCGGTGCTCGACGAGCCCATCCGCATCCACGCCACAGAGGATGTCTGCCACATGCTTGAGCGCGACATCTTCAACGGCACGGTCTACCCGCCCTTCCACAAGTTCAGCAACGAGCGGACGCGCGTCA
>WUUC01097350.1_pt1 | contig 14786 bp, 10 predicted proteins | sample 6278441 | NCBI WGS metagenome assembly WUUC01 (sample SAMN13675441, study PRJNA597444) | soil metagenome | isolation source: soil | place: USA: Washington | collected 2017-10
CCTGGTTTTCGATCGAAGCGAGTTCGATGATCTTCTCGTACTCCGTGGCATTCAGGTCGTTGAAGAAGTAGTGGACCGGGTTCACCTGCTGGCGATTGATCATCACCTCATAGTGAAGGTGAGGGGCTGTCGATAGACCTGTATCACCCACGTAGCCGATGAGCTCGCCACGTTTTACCCGCTGTCCTTGCTTGACTGCGAAGCCGTGCATGTGTGCATAACGGGTACGATAGCCGAAGCCATGATCGAGTTCCACCATTTTCCCATATCCGCTGAAACTCACTTGTACAACGTCGACCATACCGTCGGCTGTTGCGTAGATGGGTGTTCCTATGACTGCAGCAAAGTCGATACCGGCGTGCATCTTCTTCACCTTGTAAACAGGATGGATGCGCATACCGAAACCTGAAGCGAGCGCGATAAGCTCTTTGTTGGCAACTGGCTGTATCGCGGGGATAGAAGCATACAACTTGGCTTTGTTCTCAGCGAGTTGAACAATTTCGTCTTGTGATTTCGATTCGATGTAAACTTTTCTTCTGAGCTTATCGACCGATTCATGTAAGTCGACGATGAGTTCCTGGTGTAATACGTCTTTGTCTTTGATCTCAGCATAACGGTCCATACCACCAACGCCAGCTTCGCGAATAGCGCTCTCGATGGGTTCAGCGCCAAGCACCACGCGATAGATGTTGTCGTCGCGGTGTTCCATGTCGGCGAGAATGACGTTCAGTTTGTCTACTTCGCGCTTGAGGTTCTCATAGTAATATTCCATTTCAGTGACCTCGTTACGAAGAATGAGTTCCTTTGGTGATTCGAAGTAACTGTAGTACAGGATTACGATGCCTAGCGCGAGGCCGAGAGTGATCGAGAAGATCCCGAGGATATTGAGAACAATGTCGCCTGTAGTTGATCGTACGCGTTCGTACTTACAGGTTTCAGTGTCGTAGTAGTACTTTATTTTCGCCATCTGTTCTTGTTATGGTTCATGCAAGGCGCGATCAGTTCCGTCCTTTGCGTCCCGCAACATGTGCGGGCAAGCTATTTCGTGAACTGCATTTATGGTCTGAAAGGCTTCATCACCGATTCGTTGCATTCTATAAATGGGCCTTCCAGAAGATCTATACAGTAAGGAATGGCCGGAAACACTGCATCCAGGCATTGTCGTATAGCCTTCGGTTTACCGGGTAAATTTACAATTAAACTTTGATTTCTGATTCCGGCTGTCTGACGCGACAGGATGGCTGTGGGCACGTACTTGAGGCTTTCCGAGCGCATTAGTTCTCCAAAACCGGGCAGCATCTTGTCGCAAACGGCCGCTGTGGCTTCGGGTGTGACGTCGCGCACGGAAGGACCAGTACCTCCCGAGGTGATAATGAGACAGCATTTCTCGCGATCCGACATACGTATCAGCGTGTCTTCAATGAGTTTCTGTTCGTCAGGAATAACAGCATACACATGCTCCCATTCACTTTTGATGTATTCTCTCAACGTGGAGAGTATAGCCTTGCCGGGAATGTCTTCGTAGATCCCCTGGCTCGCGCGGTCCGACACATTAATTATGCCAATCCTGATCATGCGTTATTGGCTGAATTGTCCGGGTGATCCTGTAGATGTGAGGCACGGCCCTTGCGGAAAACCTGACGCCCTTTGTTGATTCCTTTGCGTATCTCTTTCTGCTCATCTGCCGGTAACTGAATGATGTCTTTACATTCCTGTGAACAACACTGGTCATATTTCTTCGCGCACTCTTCGCATTGAATGAAAAGGAGATGACAACCATCGTTTTTACAGTTGGTGTGATCGTCGCACGGTCTGCCGCACTGGTGACAACTGCTGACGACGTCGGGCGAGATCCTTTCACCTAAACGTTCATCGAACACGAAGTTCTTTCCAATGAATTTATTCTCAAGCCCTTGCTCTTTTACCTGTCGTGTGTATTCGATGATGCCTCCGTCGAGTTGGAATACATTTTTGAAGCCATTGTGTTTCATCCATGCGCTCGCCTTCTCACAACGAATACCACCGGTACAATACATGATCACATTCTTGTCCTCCTTGCCTTCAAGCATCTCGTCGACAATGTGAAGTTCTTCGCGAAACGTGTCGGCATCGGGACAAAGGGCATTCCTGAAATGACCAACTTCACTTTCGTAGTGATTGCGCATATCGACGATGATCGTCTCCGGCTGGTCTGCAAGTTTGTTGAACTCCTCCGCGTTCACATGCTGACCACTATTTGTCACGTCGAACTCAGGGTCGTTGATTCCGTCGGCAACGATCTTGCTGCGAACGAGGATCTTTAATTTGAAAAAAGACTTCCCGTTATCGTCGACCGCTGTATTTAAACGAATGCCATTAAGGAATGTAATAGAGTAGAGGAGGTCTTTGAATGCTTCGAAGGATGTTGTGGGAACGCTGAGTTGTCCGTTGATGCCTTCGGTTGCGAGATAGATGCGCCCCAGAACATCGAGACCCGACCATTGACGATAAAGTTCGTCCCGGAACTGGGAGGGGTCGTCGATCCGGTGGTATTTGTAGAATGAAAGTGTCGTGCGTTGCTCATGGCTGGCACGCATCTTTTCTTTCAATACCTTTCCGTTAACACGATTGCGGAGGCTCATCTGGGAAAAACAAACCGCAAATTTAATGATTTATCGTCACTGATTGGCTTTAAGCTCCCCGCGGAGCATCTTGTTGTAGTCTTCGCAGGTGAGATATCCGAGTTTCTTACAGAAACTACACGTCTTGTATTGTTCACCCAGGTAGGTCTTCCTGATGACAACCGTCGAGCCTGTACATACAGGACAAACTACTTTACCCGACGGTCCACAGTCGATGTCATAGTTCTTCGAAAGAAGTACGGATGCCTGTTCGGTTTGCTGCTCGCGTTCTTTCATCAACTCCTGCTCGGCCTTCTTCTTCCAACTGATGGCCTCATCGGAGTACTGCCCGCTGGTGCCTTTCAATTGGATGTACTTATTCAACCAATCGACACTTTGAGAATACTGTCCGAGTAAGAATGAGTTCTTGCCGAAATGAAAGGTCAGATCGGAGGGAAGGCTCTTCATGTTTTGAAGAACGTACCGGTATTTTGCGTCGGCGGCCAGGAAGCTTCCGGCATCAGTAAGTGCAATGGCGGAGTCGAGTTCTTCGCGGATCGTGCGGTTGTGTTGGCGCTGCCGGTCTTCTTGTAATTGCCTGACCTTCTCCTGCTCGCTTTGTGCCAAAGCGTTCATGTTTCCGCCAATCAATGCGATCAATAAAAAGAATACACAAACAATACTCTTTCTCATGCTATTAAATCCTCGCCCTGTATCGCCAGCCATTCCAATGCAGCGTGGTGAAATATATCTTCTTTTTGCCGGGGAGTCAACGTCGTTTCTTCAATAAACCTGCCAATCTCAAGATCTCCAAGTGGGAAGGGATAGTCGGAACCCAGGGTAACACGTTTTGAGCCTACTAGTTTAACGACATATTCCAACATCATGGGGTCGTGTGTGACGCTATCGACCCAGAATTTTCCGAGATAATTTATAGGCGGTATGGTGTTGTCGATTGCCACAAGGTCGGGGCGGCAATTGAAACCATGCTGGATGCGGCCTATGGTCGACAAGAATGAACCTCCCGCGTGGGCGAAGTTCACCCGCAGCTTTGGAAGCCGCTCGAAAATCCCTCCAAATATCATCGAGCAGATCGCCCGGGAAGTTTCGGCAGGCATCCCCACCAGCCAGGGCAGCCAGTATCGCTGCATGTGTTTCTCACCCATCATCTGCCATGGGTGCACCAGTACAGCCATGCCCAGTCTTTCACAGGCTTCGAACACCGGGAAGAACCTGGCTTCATTCAGGTTCTCATCGTTGATATTCGAGCCTATCTGGATGCCCTTCAGGCCGATCTTTTTGCAGCGCTCGAGCTCTTTTACAGCAAGGGAAGTGTCCTGCATCGGCAGGGTCCCCAAGCCGATGTAATTCTTAGGATGCTTTTCCAAGACCTTGACGATGTGGTCGTTCAGGTATTTCGAAATATCGAGGCAGTCGTGGGGTTTGGCCCAGTACGAGAACATAACGGGGATCGTACAGATGACCTGTACCTGGGTGTTGAACTGCCTGTACTCTTCGATTCGAATTTCGGCGTCCCAGCAGTTATCCCTGATCTCACGGAAAAACTGGTTTCCGCGCATCATTTTGGCAAAGCCCTTCTTGTGATGCTGGAGGTAGATGAAATCGCCGTATCCGAATTTGGTAGACCAGTTAGGAAGCTTCTTCGGAAGAATGTGAGTATGCGAATCGATCCTTAACACAAGGCCCTTGTAGATGGCCCAAATGTAAAGAAAAAAGTGCGTCTGCGTGTTGCCCGTTATGTTCCTTGTGTTCTGTGCTATGCCTGGGTGCTAAGTGTGAGGTGCGATGAGACCCGGGGCATCATCCACTTCGCACATCGCTCATTTTCACATCGCTCCAAGTTGTTTTAAAAACTTCTCGGAATTCGCCTTTGTGTTGGCGTTTGGATTCAGCGTCAATGACTTCTTGAAATTCTTTATCGCATTTTTGTTGTCGCCTTTGGTGACATACGCTTCACCGAGGCTGTCGAACGTATTGGCGCTGCCTGGGTATTTGGTAGTGTTCAGGGTAAACACTTCGATGGCCTGCTCCATCTGCCCGTTATTCATCAATGTATAGCCATAGTTGTTGAGTTCATTTTCATTACCGATCGCTACTGCTTCCTTCATGAGTTTGTCAGCATCAGCCGTGCGGTTGGTCTGGCGAAGGATGGCACCCTTCACTTGTAGCGTCGCGAAAGATTTGTTGACGTTGATGGCCTGATCAGACCATTTTTCTGCCTGTTCGAGGCTCACCTTGTTGGCCTGGGCGTAGTTGGCGGCGCTGTTGAAGCCCTGCCATGTAAAACCAATCGGCCCTTTCAGTTCCTGCGCGGCGTTGGCTATCACGATGCCATCGACATCGAACTCTACTTTAACGGGAAACTGTTTCTTCTCCCAGTTCAGCACGAGTTCGGCGTTGTTCTTTGTTCCGTTGATGAAATCGTAGGTGAGTGTCTCGGTATTGCTGTTGTCCCGGATCTTGATAGGGGCCCTCATCTGGTCGTTGGCGGCATTGTAGAAGAATGCACCCCATGAACGATATTCTTTTGAGAGAATAACCTCACCGCTATTGTCTTCATTGATGATAAAGAAGAGTCCATATGAACCGGCAGGTACTTTCTTTCCCTCGACAGATGCATCATGTGATAATTCGATCACCGTATTTTCATTAGCACCGGAGCGCCACGGCTGATCTCCGTTCGGAGCTGTTGTCCACCCATAAGGAACCAATCCACCCCAAACCTGTCGTCCTTTCACCGACGGACGCGAGTAGGTAACAGTAACGGTAGAGATACCGATCGTTTGTGTGAGTTTCGCAGCGGGACTTGCAGTGCGAGGTTGAGTGATTACGCCCTGCGATTGCGCATTGAACGAGAGTGTTGCCATGCACAGTAGGGCCAGCATACTTATGATTAGGTTCTTTTTCATGTTGATGGGATTTGCGGGTTGAAGTACAGTAAATTTTAAAATCCGCGCGTGACCCAAGATGGGTTATTCAACTACGAACTTTCTGTAGAAGGTTTGTGATGGGTCCTCCCCCGCAACAGAGATCGCCAAAAGGTATAGTCCTGGCGAGAGTTGTAAAAAATCATCGTGCCACTCGATCATATTCCGCCCATGTTTATAAGTTTCATGGAATCTGTACGGCGTCCGTGCTCCTTTGGCATCGAATATATTCACCTGGACCGAGTTAGATTCAGCCGTGAAATTCACAGGGACGATGAGTTTTCCTGAGTTACGTGCGAATGGATTTGTGGCAACATCACCCACGAGTGTTACTTCGACCTTCGCGATATGTTCCATGTATTGTTGATCACCGAAGATCACCCGGAACGAATGCTCGCCCGGGGGCAGTTCGATCTCATTGGAGGATCTCATATCGACCAGCGACGGATATCCGGGAAGTTCAATCCATAGTCCGTGACCGAGTTGTTGAGCGATGCCGTTATCCCAGGTGATAGTGACTCCCTCCGTACTTCTTACATTTCCGTTCCAGGTGTAATGATCTGCTGCCGGAATTACATCTTTAACAATAGCTTCTTTGGCGTCGCGCATGACGAGTGCAAATGAACCCATCCCCGCGGGTAGGGGCAGGGCGACTTCGTCCCAGCGGTCGGTGTTATCGCTGGCACCCGTGTTCATTCCGAATCCACCGAGAGAGTTTGATATCCGGCCATCGCTTAGTGTGAGGATCATCTCCCAGTTTTTTGGATCGAAGTCTTCTGACCGTTTCCGGCTGGTACCGGAAGTATTGGTGACGGGTATTTTTATATAGATGTCAGACGCGCTTTGGTTGCGTACGAACGCGCCCCTGAACCGGGTGAGTTTATTATTGATGCCGAATGTTCCGCCTTCGAATTGACGAAGCGTACCGACAGACTCGGGGTTGCCATTGAAACTCATGACGTCGTCCCACGACATCGTGAAGTTGTATGGATTGCCGATCATATTCCATCCGGGCGTCAGCTTAATGATGAATGGATTTCGCTCAGTCACTCGCAACGTCGTGCCTTCTCCAGGATTGATATCTGTTTCATTTTTAGCGATGAACCAATAGCCAACACCTGGAAATATCCAATTGTCGTCATGATCGATCTCGTAAGTCCATTGGCCGTCGAACCGGTACATGCGCCAGGCGGAACTGTTGAAAGCTCCAAGTTCACGAAATGTATAGCGTGCAGAGATGTTGGAAAGTTCGAGCGGAACGGCGACGATCTGGTAGTTCTCGGTATTCTTTCCAAAGCTCAATCCTGGTATCTTCTGACTTTCGTCTCCTTCCGGATATTTCTTCCACGCGTAACCCTCACGTTCAATCTCGTTGCCTTCGGTGTCTTTGATGACAAACTTCATGTGGAGGCCAATCGGGTCTTCGAAAAAATCGGCGGGTATCGTGAACGATACTTGTTCAGAAGGTGATAATTCAATACTGGTTTCTCTAAACGCCTGGGCTGGTTGAGTGATTCCCCTGCTCAGGAATGTTATCCGTGAGATCTCCTGCATGTTTCCGTACGACATTGATGCCGATACCAATGGTCCCCCTGCGGTGAACAGATCAGGAAATGTAACGCCGGTGATCGAGACTTTGGAGATCACAAGGTCCGTCGCAGGAGAGGAGCCTGCAATCGTGTTTGTCGTCACAGCGATCCTGCCGGTCGTTGCACCTGCGGGAACGATAATCTTCAGTTCATTGGGCTTCGCCGAAGTGATCGTTGCTTCTTTACTACCGATAGTGACCACGTTGCGACCCGGGTTCGAACTGAACCCCACACCTGTGATAGTGACTTCAGCGCCCGCAAATGCTGTTGCGGGAGAGAAGCCGGTAACAGTCATGATCAACGCAGTGAATTCAGTATGGGTCACGTAGGTCTTGCCTTTTTTTATAATGGCCACAGGACCCGTTGTCGCGCCTTCCGGAACTAACACTGTTACTGCTGAAGGTGTTACGGATTCTAACTTCGCGTTGGTCCCGTTGATCTTCACCGTGAGCGACGCAGGATCATTTCCGAAGTTGATGCCCATTAAAGTGAGCGGTACTCCCATCGTAGCACCGGGCGGTGTAAAGGTTGAGATTTGTGGATCGCCGATTTGATTCCTGTAGATCTCCGCAGTTTTAGATTCACGCGACACGACAGCGATATCCGTCATGCCATCTCCATCGAAGTCTGCAGCTATAACACCCATTGGTTTTTGCCCCGTGGCGAAATCTATTTTTGGAAGGAATGATGCTGTGTTGATCACGCCGGTCTGTGCTTTATTCTGAAGCACCGACCATGTATTCGACTCGCGATTGGTGCTGATGATGTCGGGAAAGCCGTCACCATTGATGTCCGCAATTGCTTTTCCGCACAGGGGACTGGCACCAGTGCCGAAGTCGACTTTGGTGGCGAATGATTGTGTATTGAAGTTTCCCGGTGTTGAAAGGTTCTTCAGGACAGAGATCGTGTTGTTGCTACCGAAGTTCGCGAGTATATCTGGCTTTCCATCCTGGTCCAGGTCGCCGGTAGCGATGTCGCTGTCACTGATCAGGCCTGATCCGAAGCTAACGGGAAGGGCAAAAGAGTTGAGACGAATATCGCCGGTGACTGATTGATTTCGCAACACGGAGATATTGTACCCGTTGTTCGAGAAGTTATACTCAACGAGATCAGGCTTTCCATCGAGATCCATATCTGCGGCGGTAACAGTTTCTGCAGTCCCCGCTGTTGAATTGATGCTGACCGGATTGGTAAAAGCGAGTACTGATGGAACGCAAAGGTTTCGAAGTACGGAGATGCTGTTGTTTCCGTTTGCCGTGATCAGTTCAGGTCTTCCATCACCATCAAGGTCTGCGACTGCTACCTTTTGTGGATTGGATCCGGTGACGAATGCAAATTCTGTGAACGAAGTTGCAGTGATGACACCTGGTTGGGTGTTGTTTAGGAAAACAGAAACAGTATTGGCCGCGCCGGCGGAGCTGATCGCAACGATATCTATTTTGCCATCGCCGTCGATGTCTCCCGTTGTCGTACTGGTTGCAGAAATTCCGTTGGTCGTGATATTCACTGGGGTTGCAAACGACGATTGAGAGAGATTACCCTGAACAGCAGTGTTCCTGATAACAGTAATGTTTTTAAAGCCGGCTACAACCATATCGGCCTTCCCATCGGCATCCAGGTCGGCTGCAGCAACTTCATACGGAGTGCCTCCAATTTCAATGCTTACTTTCTCCGAAAAGGATCCGGTGTTTATCAAAATTTCATTGACAGAGGTAACGATGAATGGTTTGAGAGATATACCAGCAAGCCCATTTACCAAAACCGAGACTTGCTTGTATGTGGCGCCAGCGGGTACTGTGGTCTTTATCTCCGTTGGTGACAGTTGAATGACTGTAGCTTTAACTGCTCCGAAATACACAGCAGTCGTACCGGGAACACTGCCGAAATTGATGCCGCTGATAGTGACGATTGTGCCAACCGGACCATTTTCGGGGACCACGCTTGTTACTATCGGAACCTGGGCACGGGCAATAAAAGAGGCAAAAATGAGCAGCGGAACAGCGAGCGTTCTTACCATGGCGTTAGCTGCGACTGAATACTTGAGGATGCTCCTAAGGTAATCACGTTAAATATCAGTCGACATCAATTTATGACAGAAGGCGGTAAAAAAAGAAAGGGGGAATTATCCCCCTCTTCTCTGTATCAAAACGATACGAAAACGTTTAGCTTTTTTAAAGTGACCATCCACTGCGGTACTCGCTCTTCACGAACTGGTTAGCCGCATCGAAATTGGTGATCTTCATATTCTTCGCATCCCACAGCAGTTTCTTCCTTCCGGGGAACTTGTTGCCTTCCGACATCGCGTAACTGCGCAACGCCAGGTTGCCCATCAGCACTGCTTCGGTAAACGGACCTGCATACTCGAACGGTGAACTCAACTGCATCTTGCCATAGCCGGCGAGACATGCATCCACCCATGTCGTGTAGTGTCCTGCCTCGGCGCCTTCGATACGAGGAATAGAAGGAGAAGGTAACTTCACTTCTTTCATTCGTTTTGTAGGAAGGAGGAGAGGAGGTATCGAATAGTTACCCATCAGCTTGCCCTTCGATCCTTCGAAGATGTATCCGCCGTTGTTGTCACCCAGCATTTCGTCTGGCAGAAGTTCATCAGGTCGTTGAGGCAACAGTCCTCCGTCCATCCAGGTGAAACGGATATCGCCTTTGCCGTCTTTCCTGGGGAACTTCAGGTGAATGATCGAAGAAGCAGGACAACTGTCGGGATAGCTGGCCATCTTGAAGAAGTCGGCCCACTCCGTCGTTGTGCTACATTCAACTTCGGTAGCGTAGTCAATAGGGAGTATGCGGAACGCAGCGTCCATGATGTGACATGCCATGTCGCCAAGGGCACCAGTTCCAAATGGCCACCATCCACGCCAGTTGAAAGGAAGATAGGCGGGGTTGTAATCGATATGCTTCGCGGGGCCAAGCCAAAGGTCCCAGTTCAATTCCGAAGGAACATCGTGTTTGCCCGTTGGTGTGGGAAGGCCCTGTGGCCATACGGGCCTGTTGGTCCAGGTTATCACGCGATTGACGTCGCCGATCAATCCCGCATCTACATATTCCTTCGCTGTTCTTACGTGATCGGCTGAAGCAAACTGGTTGCCCATTTGAGTGACAACTTTGTACTTCTTCGCAGCTTCTGTAAGCATACGAGCTTCGTAGATGTCGTGAGTCAAAGGCTTTTGAACGTAAACGTGTTTACCGCGCGACATCGCTGCCATAGCCACTACAGCGTGTGTATGATCGGGTGTTGATACCGATACGGCGTCGAAGTTCTTCGATTCCTTATCGAATAATTCGCGGAAGTCCTTGTAGTATTTAGCGTTGGGGAAATTTGCTAAAGAGCCCTTAGCCTGTCGATCGTCGACGTCGCACAAAAATGCAATGCGTGCTTTCGGATTCCCTTTCGTTTTCTTGTCGGGGCTGCCGGCAAAACCTGTAAGGTCACTTTCGCCTTTACCACCCGCACCTACACCCGCGATATATAAGGTGTCGCTCGGAGCGATGAATCCTTTACCGCCCAATACAAAGCGAGGGATGATTGTGAAGGCTGCGGCTGCCGTAGCACCCTGCCTCAAAAATTTCCGTCTGTCTATTCTATTCATCTCATCAGATCTTTTAACTCTTAACTCTTCACTATTAACTCTTCACTCTTTTAAAACTTCCTGTATTCGCGTTTTACGAACTGGTTAGCTTCATCGAAGTTGGTGATTTTCATGTTGGGTCCGTCCCACAGCAGTTTGATAAAGCGGCCTGGATAGTCGAATTGTCCATCGCTTCCGGCGCGGGGCTTGCGGACATCGTTGCTCCTGATCGCCAGGTTACCCATGAGCACGCTTTCGGTAAGCGGACCTGCGAGGTTGAAAGGTGATGATAATTCTGTCTTACCGTAGCCAGCGAGACATCCTTCAACCCATTGTGCATAGTGCCCTTCAGCACCGCCAGGAACGCGAGCGATCTTTTGAGGCACTTTCAACTCTGCTGTCCGGCTGGTTGGCAGCAACTTGGGGTCGATACCATACGTGCTACACATCATTTTTCCTTTCGTGCCTACCATGATAACACCATTGCCACCGTCACCCATTCTTTCGTTAGGTCCAAGTTCTTCGGGGCGTTCGGGTTGTATACCGCCGTCCATCCAATGGAACTTAACGTTCGGCTTTCCGGATTTACCGGGGAATGTCATAATGATATGTGAAGAAGGAGGGCAGCTCTCGGGGAAATATCCTCTCTTGAATTCATCTACGTAAACACTACCTACACTTGCTTCAACTTCGGTAGGATAGCCGAGACCGAGTACACGGAACGGGGGTTCGATGATGTGACAAGCCATGTCGCCCAATGCACCGGTTCCATAATCCCACCAGCCTCTCCAGTTGAACGGAACAAGCTTCTCGATATAGTCTTTCTGTGGTGCTGTTCCCAGCCACAGGTTCCAGTCAAGTTCTTTAGGAACTGCACCCGGTGTGGGCGGCCAGGCGATACCTTGTGGCCATACGGGCCTGTTGGTCCAGCAATACACAGTATGCACATCACCGATAGTGCCGGCCTCATACCATTCGCGCATTTGTCTTACGCCATCACCCGATGCACCCTGGTTGCCCATTTGGGTTACTACTTTGTATTTCACAGCAGCCTCAGTCAATTGACGTGCTTCTGCAATGTCGTGTGTGAGTGGTTTCTGAACATACACGTGCTTGCCTAATTGCATTGCAGCAAGGGCCTGCACGGCGTGCATGTGGTCAGGCGTGGAAACCGATACTGCATCGAAGTTCTTCGACTCCTTGTCGAGCATCTGACGATAATCTTTATAGTATTTTGCTTTCGGGAACGCAGCCACTGACTTGGCGGCTCTTCTGTCGTCGACATCACAAAGGAACGAAATCGATGCCTTACCGCTCTTTGCGAATGCAGCGATATCGCTTTCACCTTTACCGCCGACACCGATACCAGCTACATACAATGTGTCGCTGGGGGCTCTGAAGCCTTTACCCAATACGTGACGGGGAACAATGGTCACTGCTGCTGCGGCAAGACCTGCTTGTTTTATAAAGTTTCTTCTTTTCATGGTTAGTCGTTCGTTAATCGTTAATCGTTTATCGCGGTTTCTAAAATCTATCAGGCTTCGTGTTTTACACTTTCGTTAAGGGTCCGCTCGTCGTACTTCACTCCATACTGATCGAGAATTTCTTGCGGAACACCATCCCACCTGTTGGGTTGGTTGCCGACGTAGCCAAGATCTGCTATGCCGATCTTGCTTGTGAAGAAGCCGCAGGCAGTGAGATCCCGCATGCGGTTGAAGAAGGCAACACCTTGTTGTAACTCCGGCTTAGCCTTTTCGGGATAAGCGATCTGGTCAACTAATTCTATCTGTTGTTGTTGTGAACAATCGGAGAACGGCTTCTCATATTTCTTCATGCACTGAAGGTCGAGCCACTTCAGCCCGCCACGTAGCGGCACCTGGTTCTGAGGCATGTCTTTGGCAATAAACTCAATGAAATCAGGAACACCGGCTTCCGTTGCGCTTCCCGACGTTTCATCTTTCGGTATGATGATATCGACAAGGATCGTGATGGTCTTCATCTCATGGTTATCGAAGAACTTCTCGCTCATCAACTTCCGATGGTACGCGGCCTCTTCAGGTGTCCTGTCGTAATTGAGATCCGCGATCTTGGCAGTGAACTCCTGCTTTTCACCAGGTGCACAGGCTTCGAGTATTACGCCGGTAGTGACGGTGCCAAGCACCATCGACTTCAAATACTTTCGTCTATCCATATACTTAATTTCAAATATGTAATTTTCGAATTGCCAGGATTTCGATTGACCTCAATTCGAAATCCGTAATCCGAATTCTCAGAGATTCTGTTTTTTCAGTTCATCAACAATAAATTCCGATGTTCTCATCGACAATGCGAGGATCGTCCACGTGGGGTTCTTATCGGCTTGCGATACGAAAGGACCACCGTCCACTACAAAGAGGTTTTTGCAATCATGAGCCTGCATGTAAGTGTTCACCGCAGACTTCTTTTTGTCGGCGCCCATGCGAACGGTACCAACTTCGTGAATGATCCGGCCGGGTGCGGCGAGACCATAATTGTTTTCAGGACCATCATCGCCGCCACCTGTAATTACGCCGCCCATTTTATGAATGATCTCGCGGAAGGTTTCTTTCATGTGCCTGGCCTGCTTGATCTCCATGTCGCTCCACTCGTATCTGAAACGAAGTACGGGGATACCAAATTTATCGACGGTGTTAGGATCTATCTCGCAATAGTTGCTTTCCATTGCAATGGATTCGCCGCGGCCGGCCATTCCTATAGATGCTCCGAAGAAATACCGGTAATCATCTTTCAATGAAGCTCCGTATCCGCCCGCCTCTTTTGTTGTGCCGTCGCGGCCGGGATACTTGCCATTGGTTCTCTGCATACCGAAGCCAAAGCCGTAGCCAGGCATACCCATGCCTCCACCGTATTCAATATGATAACCGCGTGTGAAATCAAGCTTGTCTTTCTTTTCATCGAGCCACCATGGTGTGTACACGTGCATGCCACCAACACCATCTTCATTGTATCTCTTGCGTCCAACAAGGTGGGGGAGAATGGCACTCATCGATGCACCGGTTGAATCGTGCAGATATTTGCCAACAACATTACTCGAGTTTGCCAATCCATTCGGGTGTTGAGCTGACTTCGAGTTAAGCAGCAATCGTGCCGACTCACAGGCACTTGCTGCGAGCACAACAACTTTTGCACTCACTGTATATTCCTGCATGTCGTTCTTATCGACATACGATATTCCTTTTGCGAGTCCATCGTCACCAGTGATCACTTCACGGGCCATCGCGTTTGTGATTAGGTCAACGTTACCTGATTTCAATGCGGGATTAACCAGAACTGATGAAGAAGAGAAGTCACCGTACACAGTACAGCCGCGATTACATTGTGCACAATAGAAACATGCAGCACGATCGTTGTTGTTAGGTAATGCCTTTGTCAATATAGAAAGCCTCGAAGGGATCACAGGAATACCAAGTCCCTTACCTGCGTTCTGTATCATCAATTCATGAAGTCGCGGCTTGGGGGGAGGAAGGAAAATACTATCGGGATCATTGGGGAGATTTTCTTTCGATCCAAAAACTCCGATCAACTGATCGACGCGATCATAAAAGGGAGCAACATCGTCGTAGCCGATCGGCCAGTTGTCGCCCATACCGTCGTGGTCTTTTCTTTTGAAATCTTTCGGACCGAAGCGAAGAGAGATGCGGCCCCAGTGATTGGTTCTTCCACCCAGCATGCGTGAGCGAAACCAGTCGAACTCAGTATTGTCTTTGCGTGTGTACGGTTCTCCTTCAAGTTCCCATCCGCCATAAGCTGCATCGAAGTCGCCGAAATTTCTAAACTGCGTTGATGCACCACGGCGCGGTGATTCATAAGGCCACTTCAGCTGCGTCGTGTTCTTTCTCGGATCGTACATCGGCCCAGCTTCAAGCAACAATACTTTTACACCAGCTTGTGCCAGCATATATGCTGCCATCCCACCTCCCGCTCCCGAGCCAACAATACATACATCGTAGTTCTTCGGATTCTTCTTGATCTGGAATTCGGCCATGAGAAAGTGTAAGTTTTTCTAAATGTAAATTGTTTTGCCAG
>WUUC01140633.1_pt1 | contig 14785 bp, 8 predicted proteins | sample 6278441 | NCBI WGS metagenome assembly WUUC01 (sample SAMN13675441, study PRJNA597444) | soil metagenome | isolation source: soil | place: USA: Washington | collected 2017-10
AACGGGATTCGAACCCGTGTTTTGGCCTTGAAAGGGCCACGTCCTGGGCCTCTGGACGATGGGGACACGGTAGGACGACCTGAAATGATACCATTCGCCGTCGGCGTGCCGTGAGGGATCGGACCTCAGGCCTTCGCTGCCGGCGCACGCCCCGCAACTGGCACGCGAGGCGCCATCCCCGTCTGTTCCTCCCCCTTCCCACAATTCTTCGCTGGCTCTTGCACTCGGTTCTGCGTCGGCGCTATTCTCTTTGACCCCTCAAACACGAGCGCGGGGTCGCGGATCGACCCGGTCCGCGATCGAATGACCGGCGACAACCAAAGGCGGGGACATGGTGAACATGAAAGTGCGTACGTGGGCAGGCGCGGCGGCGGTGGCGCTTATTCTGGCCGGCAGTGGAGCGTTCGGGCTCCAGGCGGCCACCAACGATCAGGCAAGCGGCTTGTGGTTCGTCGAATTCGACGGCCCGGTCGACTCGCTGCGCGCCCAGGCCAGGGCGGCCGGCGCCGACTACAGCGAACGTTTCGTGTATCGCCGGCTCTGGAAAGGTCTGTCGGTCCGCTCGACGTCGGACGGCGCCGCCGCGCTGAAGAAATTGCAAGGCGTGAGGGCTGTTTACCCGGTCGTGACGATTCCGATGGCGCCGAGGCAGTCGGCCAGCCCCGAACTGATTCACGCGCTCACGATGACGGGCGCCGACGTCGCGCAGAGCGAGATCGGTCTCACAGGCCGCGGCGTCAAGGTTGCGGTGATGGATACCGGAATCGATTACCACCATCCAGACCTCGGTGGCGGCTTCGGACCAGGCTTCCGTGTCGTCACCGGTTTCGACTTCGTCGGCGATCGCTTCAACGCCATAGGGTCCGGCGGCGCGCTCGTTCCTCATCCCGACAACAATCCCGACGACTGCAACGGTCATGGCACGCACGTCGCCGGCATCATTGGCGCCAGCGGCGACCCCGCAACCGGCGGCGCGCGGGGCGTCGCACCGGAAGTCACCTTCGGAGCGTATCGCGTGTTCGGCTGCACGGGATCGACCACCGCCGACATCATGCTCGCGGCCATGGAGCGCGCCCAGGCAGACGGCATGGACGTGCTCAACATGAGCATCGGCGCGGCGTTCCAAACGTGGCCGCAGTATCCGACAGCAGTCGCCGCGGACGCGCTGGTCGCCGCCGGCATGGTGGTCGTTACCTCCATCGGCAACGCCGGAGCGTTCGGCGTCTATTCCGCGAGCGCTCCGGGCGTCGGACGCAACGTCATCGGCGTGGGGTCGATCGAGAACAGCCACGTCACCGTGGCGACGTTCATCCTCAATCCCGGCGAACGCGTGGTCGGCTACACCACTCTCGGAGGCACGGCGACGGCCGCGGGCCCGCCCCCGCCACCGACGACGGGCACGACTCCTGAGATCGTGTACGTGGGACGGGGGTGCATCGACGGAAACCTCACGGAGACGGGCAACCAGACGGATCCGTATCTCGGCAATCCCGCCGGTAAGGTCGCGCTGATCACCCGCGGCGTCTGCAGCTTCGACGAAAAGTACCGCCGTGCCGCGGACGCAGGAGCCGCCGGGGTTATTGTGGAGAACAACGCTCCTGGAATCTTTTTCGGCGGTTTCGTCGTCTCTCGCGGGATCTTCGGTATCGGTATTTCTCAGGCGGACGGCACTGCGGTTCGCGGACTGGTCGCGCCAACTGCTACATGGTCCGACGATAGCATCGACGTGCCCAATCCTACCGGTGGTCTCACCTCTTCGTTCAGCTCTTACGGCTTGAACGCGGAACTGCAGCTGAAGCCGAACATTGCCGCCCCAGGAGGCCTGATTCGCTCGACCGTTCCGCTGGAGCAGGGCGGCTACGACACCATCAGCGGCACATCGATGGCATCGCCCCATGTCGCGGGCGCCGCCGCGCTCTTCCTACAGGCCCATCCGAACGCTACGCCGGCGGCTATCAAGGCGGCGCTGCAGAACAGCGCCGATCCCGTCCTGTGGAGCGGCAATCCCGGGCTCGGCTTCAACGAGCCGGTGCATCGTCAGGGCGCAGGGATGGTCGACATCGACGATGCCATCGCAGCCACCACGGCGATTGACCCGAGCGAGCTGTCGCTCGGCGAAGATCTACGGCCGGCGGGCGCGTTGAGGCCGCATGAACGCCGCTTGACGATCACGAACAACGGCGATCAGCCGGTCACCTACACCTTCGTCAACGTTCCGGCGATTGGTACCGGCAACACGTTTGTCCCCAGCTTCCTAGGGAACTTCGCGACGCTGGTGCCGGACGGCGCCAGCCTCACCGTTCCGGCAGGCGGATCCGCGACCTTCGACGTAGCGATCACGCCGAATCCGGCAGCCGCGGCGGCGCGGACGGTTTACGGCGGACATATCAGGGTCACGGGCAGCGACGGCCAACGTTACTCCGTGCCGTATGCGGGTATGGCCGGCGATTACCAATCAATCCAGGTCTTGGCGCCAGGCGGTTGCGTCTTTCCCGGGATCTTCCGGCGAGGCGGCGAGACGGTTTGCCCGGCGTTATCGGGGACGATCCCCGCGTCGCCGCTAGACATCGCCGTCACTCGGCAAGCGGAAAACGCCACCTTCAACGTCGAGGACAAAAACGATCGGCCGGTTATCCTGTTTCACCTCGCGCATCAGTCGCGGCATATCGAGATCCGCGCCGTCGATGCGGTAACCGGCGAGTCACATCTCGTGGCCTTCGACGACTATCTGCCGCGCAACGCGACGAACGGGCGCAGCCTGCAGGACGACGGCTTCGTCACCTTTACGTGGGACGGCAAGGGACTTTTCACCAACGGGGCAGGAAAGATGAAAAGCCGCGGCCTGCCTGCGGGCCCATACAAGCTGCAGATCGTGGTGACGAAGGCGTTGGCGGAAGCGAACAACCCCGCTCACGTCGAGACGTACACGTCGCCCACGATCATCATCACGCGTAAGTAGTACCGCCGTAGAGCTGAATCAGGACTGCAGGCGCCACGACGATAACCGCAGAACGCGCGGAGAGACACTTGAAAAAGGACTCTCTGCGTGTTCCGCGGCGTTCGCGGTGTACGTCGTCTCAGTATTATTGACCCGTCCGTCGCCGCAACGCCGCGTCAGTTGCCGGTCGCGGAACGACGAGGACCCGGTCGGTCGAAAACGGCTTCGTCGATCCGCTTGTCTTCGTGCGAGAAGACGCCAACTCCCTGCCTTTGAGACGCTGGAATCGATCCCGCGGATGTAACGTAGATTCTGCCGCCCATGTGCCGCCGCCGCTTCCGTTGGCTCGTTGCCGTCACCGTCTCGACGGCACCGGCGTACGCCGCCGAGGCGCAGACGTGCGACGGCCGCGCATCCTTCAACTTCTCGCCAACCCACGTCGAGGCGCGTACGGCGCTGCGCGCCGGCGGGCGACATCTCGGCCTGGCCGCCGCCCACGGCCGCGATGAGCTGTTCGCGATCGCATCGCTCGCGACGCGGTCCTTCGGCGGCGAGCGGTCGCATGTGATTGCCGCGACCATCGGTGCAAATCAGCCGGTGCGCCTGGACAACCGCCTCCACGTGTGTCCAACGGTGAGCGTCGGCTACGTCTCGAACGTGCGCAGCGGGGCTGAAAATCCCGGCCGCGCCGCGGCGGCCGCCGACGTGCGACTCGGCTGGCTCGCGGCAAATACTGCGCGGCTTGCCGTGATTCCGACGCTCGGCGTCGGCGTTGGATTCAACGGTCTGGACACGGCGGTGGCCGCATCGGATGCGCGGAAGTCCGCCAGGCTGTCGGCCGGCGTGGGGATGGTGTTCCGGAACCGGGTCTCGCTCGTTCCGGGCATCAGTGTGGCGGTTGCCGGCGCGAGTGGAGGCGCCGCGTTGCGGGTGGATGCCGCGTACAACCTGCCGCGTTGATCGATCGTCCTAAGGTCCACCTGAAGGTGGACACTCCGTACGGATGCATGGTCCACCTGAACGTGGACGCTGCCGTAAGGATACGTGGTCGGTTCAGCGGACCGGTTGGGATCCTTCGTGATGCCGGTGTTCGACCTCTGGCACGTCGCCGACGTGGACGATGCCCATCAGACCACCGTCGGCATGGTCGAGAATGTGGCAGTGGTACATCCAGCCGCCGGGACGATCGTCGAAGCGCACGGCCAGGCGAACCGTCTTCTCGAGCGGCACGTCTACCGTGTCCTTCCACGCGAGCGGCCGCACCGGCGCTCCCTTTTCGTCGAGCACCTGAAAGAAGAACCCGTGCAGGTGGAACGGATGGGACCACTTCGTCCGATTGTTGACCGTCCAGATCTGCGTCTCTCCGAGCCTCGCCCTCAAGGGACGATCGGTCGCGAACGGCACGCCGTTGATGCCGTATGCGAAACTGCCGTCTCTCCCCTTCTCGAGCGTGAGGTCGATCGTCACCGGCGTCGCGCCCACGGTCGGCAGCGGATCGATCGCTCGTCTCACCGCCGGCAGCGGCGCACCGACATGGGCGGCCATGTCGGCGATGCTCACGGTAAGCAGTTGCGGCTGCTGGCGGAATTCGACGCTGCCGTACCCGCGATTGTAGAGGAGCGACATGAGCACCAGTTCCGTCCCGGGCGCGGCCCGCGGCGTGACGATCACGTCGGCGCGCTCCCCGGCGGCCAGCACGAGCCGCTCGGTCGTGACCGGATACTCGAGCAACCCGCCGTCGTCTCCGATTTTCGTGAACGTCTGTCCGTCGAGGAACAGCTGGAAGTAGCGGCTCTTCGCCGCATTCACGATCCGCCACCGCTGCGGCGCGCCTGCGCGCATGTGCAGCCGCGAGCCCTTGCGGCCGTTGACGAGCACGTGGTTGCCTTCGCGGCCGAATACCATGCCCGCCGATCCGCCGCTGTCGGCCGGTTCCAGCGCACCCGTTTCGTCGGCCGCGATATCACTCAACACGAGCACGACCTCGTCGGCGACGCCCGTGCGCTCGCGCGAATCCTCAACGAGCAGCGCACCGTACAAACCGAACCCCACCTGCGCGGCCGACATCACGTGCGGGTGATACCAGTACAGCCCTGCGTCGGGCAGCACGAAGTCATAGGTGAACGATCCGCCAGGCTCCACGTCCGGCTGCGAATATCCGGGCACGCCGTCCATCTGCACCGGCACGCGGACGCCGTGCCAGTGCACGGTGGTCGGGGACGGAAGCTTGTTCGAAAATTGGACGATCAGGCGATCGCCGACGCGGGCGCGAATGAGCGGTCCCGGAATGCCGCCGTTATAGGTCCACGCGGCCTCTATGCGCGTGCCCTCGCCGATGTCCACTGTAGCGACGCTCGCTTCGAGATTGACCTCGACGATGCGCGGATCCGGGTTGAGATCCGCGGCGTCGGGCAGCTTGACCGCCCGATCCCAGCCCGCCGGCTGCGGCGTCGCTTGCGCCGCCTCCCCGTCGGGACGGGCCACCAACGCCAGCGCCGCCAGGATGGCAGCGCGAAGCGACTGACGCGACGAGATCCAAAACCGCATCGCTAGCTGACCGCCTGCACGGGTCTCGCCATCGCCTGGCGGCGCGCGACTGGCAGCCGCACGGTGAAGCGCGCGCCGTGCCCTTCGCCCTCGCTCGCCGCGGCCACAGTACCTTCGTGCAGATCGACGACGTGCCGGACGATGGCCAGTCCGAGCCCCAGGCCCGCGTGAGCGCGCGTCGAGGAACTGTCGCCCTGGCGGAACGGCTCGAAGATGAACGGAAGAACTTCGGCGCGGATGCCCGATCCGCTGTCGACGACGTCGATCCGAACATACCCGTCTTGGGCGGCGATGTTCACGCCAATCGATCCGCCGTCGTCGGAAAACTTGACGGCGTTGACCAGCACGTTCCAGAACACCTGCCGCAGGCGATCGGGGTCCGCATCGATCAGCGGGACGTTCTCGTCGGCGGTCAGCCCCAGCGAGATGTTTTTCGCAAGCAGGGCCGGTTCGATTGTGGCGGCCGCGTCTCGTACGCAGTCGACAATGTCGATCTTCCGCATGGACAGCCGCAGCGTGCCGGAGACAATGCGCGACATGTCGAGCAGGTCGTTCAGCACCGCTTCCTGCGCCTGCGCGCTGCGTTCGAGCGCGTCGAGCGCCTTACGGGCGCCCGCCTCGTCCATGCGGCCGGTCTTGAGGAGCCGCGTCCACCCCAGAACGGCAGTCGCTGGCGTGCGCAGCTCGTGGGACAGCATGGCGAGGAACTCGTCCTTCATGCGATTGGCTTCATCAGCCGCTTCGCGCGCGCGGCGCTCGCTTTGGAGCAGCGCTTCCCGCTGCGCCTCGATGGCGGCACGCTGCGACACATCGCGGAACGTTCGGATGACGCCGATCGCGTTCTGCTCCTCGTCGCGGACCGTCGCACGGCCGGCCTCGATCGACAATTCGGTTCCGTCCGCTCGAATGAGCTTGTACTCCCGCACGTCGTGCTCATCGGCGCCGCGCGACGCGCTCTCGCCATCATGCCGCGGGTGCGCATCCTGAAGCCGGAGAACTTCACCCTCGGACCGTCCGCGCGCGTCCCGCTCGGTCCACCCCGTGAGGCGCTCCGCCGTGGGATTCATCAGCGTGATGCGCCCGATCGAATCGGTCACCAGCACGCCGTCGGCCGTGCTCCGCAGCGCCGCTGTGTAGGTGGAGAGCTGCGCGACGTGCTCGAGCTTTTCCCGGATCTGGTCGATCCCCTTCTTGAAGGTCGCATACAGCAGCATGAGCAGCGGGGCGATCAGCGCGAGCGTGATCGCCTCGGCGACGCGCGCGGCCATCGTCAGGAGGACCAGCGCCGCGATCGAGGCGCCTCCAAAGTAGGTGAGCCACAACATCGAGAAGTGCTCGCGCCAGACGGGAATCACCGACGTCCCCCGTTCGAAGGCGACAGCCGTCGCCACGAGGCCGGTATTCAGCAGAAAGTAAAGCGTGGCGAACAGGGCTAGGGGCCCGAGGACCTCGCGGACCGCGCCTGGCTGGCTGGCGAGCGGCCCGGTGCCGCTCATTGCGAAAAAGGCATGCGCCGACACCCACATGGCGAGAGTGGGCGCGGTCATGTTGAACACGAGCCGAAGCGGCGTCCGGCTGCGCGACGAGAGCCGGAACCACATGGTCAGGCCGTCGAGCATCACGGTGACCGCCCCGGCGGCGGGCCCGAACAGCAGCGCCGCGCTGATCGTGAACGTGTCGGACACCGAGAAACTGGCCGCCACGACGGGCATCCGCAGCGTCGCCCATCCCGTCAATAACGTGAGACCGGCCAATACCAGCCAGACAGGTCCGACGGGCTCTCGGGCGAGCTGTATTAAAGATACGAGGACCACCACAGCGCCGATCGCCACGATCGCTCGCGGATAGAGTCGGTGCAGTAGGGGAACTACCCGAACAGACGGCACTGCACGAGTGTCGGTTGCCGACACCTTTGGTATCAAGTACATCTTGGCTGAGCTACGTATCTCTTGCTGAGCTGTGGGGTTGGTTTCACTATTGTAACCCGAAACTCATCAAGGTAATCAGCCAGACTCACCGGACAGACGCATTTGGTGTGAAAGCGCCGTAATTCGTCGTTCGCTCGCGTTCGTGAATGTGGCTCAGCGCTTGCCCTCTGTGGCGCGTCCCTTCACGAAAGCAGGCGTCATGACATCCCGAATCGCGCGCGCGTGTCTTCTCGGTTTCCTTGCGGTCACGATCACTCCCCTCGATGGCGTCTCCGCGACCGGCGCATCACATCGAAAAAAGATCGACCCGGCCCTCTGGGCCGCGGCCGACCCCTCCGGATCGCATGGAGGCGACGTGGACGTGATCATCCGGACGAAACCGGGCGCCGCATCGAAAGTGCGCGAGCGTCTTCGCCAGATCGGAAAAACCGTGCGTGCAGAACGCACGTCGACGGAGGTCCTGAGCGCGACGGTCGGCAGCGGCGATCTGGATGCCCTGGCCGCCGACGAGGCGGTCGACCACATTTCATTCGACAGCGTCGTGCGAAGCCTTGCCGCGCCCGCGACGGAGGCCGATCGGCCGGCAGCGTCGGCAAGCCTGCTCGCGACGCTCGGCCTGCCGGCGGTCACGCTGACCGGCCGGGGGGTGGGCGTCGCCGTGCTGGATTCCGGCGTTCAGCGCGGGTCGGGAATCAATCCCATTGCCTTCTATGATTTTACCAACGACGGCCGTCGCGTTCCTGCTTATGACGACTACGGCCACGGCACGCACGTCGCCGGCCTGATCGCCGGGTCCACGAGCAGCGGCGCCAGCAAGCAGCCGGCGCACGGCGTCGCGCCCGGCGTGCGGATGATCAGCTTCAAGGTGCTGGACGGTAAGGGCGAAGGTCGCGCCAGCCGCGTGATCGAGGCGCTCGATTTCATCGTCGCGAGCCGCGGGCAGCTCGGGATCGACGTGGTGAATCTCTCGTTGGGGCATCCCGCGACGGAAAGAGCGGCCGACGATCCGCTGGTGCGGGCGGTCGAGCGGGCCGCGCGGGCCGGGCTCGTAGTGGTAGTCGCGGCGGGCAATCTGGGCGCCCAGCCGACCGAGGCCGGTCCGCAAAACGGCGGCATCACGTCCCCCGGCAACGCGCCGTCGGCCATCACCGTCGGCGCGCTGGACACGAGGCACACGATCAGCCGCAGCGACGACGGCGTTGCGCCTTACAGCTCGGGCGGGCCCACGCGGTACGACGCCCATTTCAAGCCCGACATCGTCGCGCCCGGACACAACCTCGTTTCGCAGGCGGCGGTTGGCAGCTTTCTGTACGAACAGTATCCTCTTCGCCGCGTAAACGACGCTCAAGGGCGCGCGCGGTATTTCCGACTGAGCGGCTCCAGCATGGCTGCCGCGGTCACGACCGGCGTCGTCGCACTGCTGCTCGAACAGCACCGCGCCGCGTTCGACACGCCGCTCACGCCGAACGCGATCAAGGCGGTTCTTCAGTTCACGGCGATCAAGGTCCAGGGCGCTGAATCCAGCAGCCAGGGCGCAGGCGCGCTGAACGCGTCGGGAGCCGTGGGGCTCGCGGCGGCGATCGACCCGTCACGGCCCGTCGGCGACTACTGGGCAACGTCGTCCGTGACGCCGATCACGATGTTCGGTGACGAGAGCCACGTGTGGAACCAGACGGTAATCTGGGGCAACACCGTAATCTGGGGCAACACCGTGCTGGCGCACGAAGCCGCGTGGAGCGCGTCGGCCGTGTGGGGATCGACGGTGATCTGGGGCAACGCCGTTGCGGCCATCGAAGACGCGGGCGCATTCGCCGCCCGGGTGTCCGCGAGCGACGCCGACACGGTGATCTGGGGGAACTCCGAAGATACCGTGATCTGGGGAAATTCCGACGACACGGTGATCTGGGGCAACACGCTGCTGGAAGAATAGGTCTTTCAAGAGCGGCAAATCACGACGATCAACGGGAGGCCGCGCTGAGCTCGCAGAGCGATCGTTCCGAAAACAACCTCTGCGTGCTTTGCGGGCTTCTGCGTGCTTTGGGGCCTCTGCGTTCTACGTCGTGCCCGCGGTAGCAGTTCACCCGGGTACGGCCGACTAGTTCGCCGTCACAATCTGGCCGATATATCTGCCGCGGCGCACACCTCCTTCAGGCATTCCCCGCGCGACCGCCGTACCGTCCTCGAGCACGTAATTCGAGAAGTAGAAAGGAATCCCCTCACCCGCACCAGGTTCCGGTGTGTCCTGGAGGTGGAGGTGGACGTGCGGCTCGCTCGTGTTGCCGGAGTTGCCGGTCGATCCGAGCACGTCGCCCTTGTCGACAAAATATCCGCTCCGAACGCGAATCGTGCCTGCCTGAAGATGTGCGACAACCAGGTACTGCATCGGCGCGACCTCGAGCACCACACAGTTTCCCGCCCCACGAACCGGATCGGGCCGGCCCGGCGCCGAATCGGGGTGGCCGTCGTACACGGCGATCACACGTCCCGCTGCTGGCGCAGAGACAGGGCGTCCGTACACGAAATAGTCCGAGAGCATACGCCCCTCGCCGCGATAACTGAGACCATCGACCGTGATCAGCAGGTCGTACGCCCACCGCTGCGCTGGCGCGCTCACGTGATAGTTGACGCGGGGATGAGGGCCTCCCCACGCGACGCGCACGCGGCCGTCGAGCGGGATGCGAAAGCCGACGGTGCTGGGCACGTCGTCGTGGGAGGAGGGGTAGGTCCGATAGGCGCCCATCGATACGACGAGCGCGCAGAGCCCCGCGAGGGCGGCTACACGGCGCGCGCTCCACGTATGCCGGTTGCGAAGCGCCGCCACCAGCGCCGATGCAAGGAGCAGCGCAGCGGCAATCACGATTGACGGCGGTCCCCAGGTCCAGAGCACGAGCGCTGCCCGTCCGGGGCGGCTCTGAAGCGTGATGAAAAGCGCGAGGTGCAGAACCGCCAGGGGCACGACCCCGTAGATCCACCATTCCGTCCGACGCATCCGGTGCCTCGACATCAGCCCTGCAGACCCGATCAGTGGGATGTCCTCGAAATCAGTATTACCGGTACGACGGACACGGCAGACGTGCAGAACACGCAAGAGGCCTTTCAAGGTGTTTCTCGGCGCGCTCAGGGCGGTCTGCGTTATCGTTCGCGGCACGTGCCAGTGCTGATTCAGCCTATACACGGACAAGCATTCGTGAAACGAACGCGTCGACCGCCGCCGATGCCGAAAGCCGGTAATCCACTTCCGTTTCACTGTGCGCGGGGCCGAAAACATCGCCGGAACCGGCTCGGGGCCCGCGGCACGAACTTTCCTTGCGGGCCGCCGATGATTCCCCGCATCGACCGTCGTCTGCGACAGCTGGTCTGTTTGCTTGTCGGCTTTCTGGCGCTGAGCGCGGCGGCCCGCGCGGCAACGCTCCCTGCAGGGTTCAGAGAAGCGCTCGTGGCCGGCGGCCTGTCCAACCCGACGGCCATGCAGTTCGCACCGGACGGTCGGCTGTTCGTCGCGGAACAGGGCGGACGGCTCCGCGTCATCAAGGACGGAAGGCTGCTGGCATCGCCGTTTCTCACGGTCACTGTCAATTCCGCCGGAGAACGCGGCCTGCTCGGCATCGCGTTCGATCCGAATTTCGCCACGAACCGGTTCGTGTACGTCTACTACACGGCGCCGTCGCCCGCCATCCACAACCGTATCAGCCGATTCACCGCGAACGGCGATGTCGCGTTGGCGGGCAGCGAGGTCGTGATCTTCGAGCTCGACAACCTGAGCGGCGCGACGAACCACAACGGCGGCGCGCTCGCTTTCGGCGCGGACGGCAAGTTGTACGCCGCCGTCGGGGAGAACGCCACGCCATCGAATGCGCAGTCGATGAACAACCTGCTCGGGAAGATCCTGCGCATCAACAAGGACGGCACAATCCCCGCCGACAATCCGTTCTACGGATCGACCGCCGGTCGCAACCGCGCGATCTGGGCGCTGGGGCTGCGCAATCCGTTCACCTTCGCGTTCAACCCGGTCGGCACCGAGCTGTTCATCAACGACGTCGGCCAGAATGCCTGGGAAGAGATCAACGACGGCATCGCCGGCGCAAATTACGGCTGGCCGGAAACCGAAGGCGCGACCCCGGATCCCAGATTCGCGAGTCCTGTCTACACGTACAGCCATGCGACCGGTGGATGCGCCATCACGGGCGGCGTCTTCTACGCTCCTCTCACGACGCAGTTTCCGGCCGATTACGTCCGCGACTATTTCTTCGCCGATTATTGCGGCGGCTGGATCCGCAAGCTCGATCCTGCAGCGCGCAGCGTGGTCACGTTCGCGACCGGCATTTCCGCACCGGTCGATCTCAAGGTGTCGGACGACGGCAGCCTGTACTATCTGGCACGCGGCGCAGGCGCTGTGTACCGCGTCGACTACGGCGCTGCCCCGCCCAGCATCACGTCGCATCCGGCAGACCGCACCGTGCCTCCCGGCGCCGCGGTCACCTTCAGCGTGCGCGCGTCGGGAGCGGGACCGCTCCGCTATCAGTGGCAGCGCAACGGCGCGAATATCGCGGGCGCCACCGCGCAGGACTTCACCATCGGTTCGGCCGCATCAACCGACAATGGCGCGCGCTTCCGGGCGGTCGTCGCCAACGACTTCGGGAGCACCTCGAGCGCCGAGGCCGTATTGACCATCGCTGCGAACGCCACGCCGTCCGCCACGATCACCCAACCGGTGTCGGGCACCGTGTATTCGGGCGGCGTCGTCATAAATTATGCGGGCACCGCAACCGACCCCGAGGACGGGACGCTGCCGGCCAGCGCGTTCACCTGGCGCGTCGATTTTCACCACGACGCGCACACGCATCCGGTCGTCGCGCCAACCTCGGGCTCGAGAACCGGCTCCTTCACGGTTCCCGCCGCCGGCGAGACTTCGGCGAACGTGTGGTATCGCATCTCGCTCACCGTCCGCGATTCCGGCGGCCTCACGCGCACTTCCCAGCGCGACGTTCTTCCGCGCAAGGTTCGCCTGACGTTCGCGACCAGTCCTCCGGGCCTGCAGCTGCGTCTCGACGGACAGCCCGTGACGACGCCTTTGGCCGTCGACGCCGTCGCCGGGATCACACGCACTCTCGGCGCGATCTCTCCTCAGGCGGCCGGCGGCACCGTCTACGATTTCGTGTCGTGGTCAGATGGCGGCGCCCCGCAGCACAACGTCTCGACGCCGGCAGTGAATACGACGTACACCGCCACATTCCGCGCCGGCGCATCGGGGAGCGGAAACGGCCTCGCCGCCGTCTATCACAACAACATCGATTTCACGGGCACGGTCATCACGCGCATCGATCCCGTCGTGAACTTCGTCTGGGGCGCGGGTTCGCCGGCGGCCGCCATTGGCGGCGACACATTCAGCGCGCGGTGGACGGGCGAGGTAGAAGCGCCGATCACGGCCAGCTACACCTTCTACACGCGCAGCGACGACGGTGTGCGGTTATGGGTGAACGGCGTACGCCTCGTGGACAACTGGACCAATCACAGCGCGACCGAGAACCGGGGCACGATCTCTTTGATCGCCGGGCGGCGCTATCCGATCCAGATGGACTACTACGAGAACACGGGCGGCGCGACGGCCGCGTTGCTGTGGAGCGCCACCGGCATGGCCAAGGCGGCCGTACCCGCGACGCGCCTGTACTCGCGCGCCGCGCCGGCCGGGACGCTTCGGATCAATTTCCAGGTGGCATCCGCGCCGGTGCCGGCCGGATACCTGCCAGACGCCGGCCATGCGTACGGCCCGCGCGCGGGAGGGCACACCTACGGGTGGAACGTCGACAATACGGCGCAGATGCGCGATCGCAACGCCGGCAACTCGCCCGATCAACGCTACGACACCCTGGCGTACATGCAGAAACCGGCGAACGCCAACGCCTCGTGGGAGATTGCGCTTGCCGACGGCAGGTACCGTGTCCGCGTGGTCGCCGGCGATCCGTCGTTCTACGGCGGGTCCGTCGCGGTGACGACCGAAGGCATCCTGAACGTAAGCGGTAGCACGACGAGCGGCGTGCGTTGGCTCGACGGGACCGCGGAGGTGACCGTTTCCGACGGAAGGCTCACGATCCGGAACGGAGCCGGCGCAACGTCCAACAAGATCTGCTTCCTCGAGATCACCCCGCTGCCCTAGTGGCCCGAAACGCGTGAGTCACCGGCGTTCACGACGATCAACGCTGAGAGCGCCGAGTCCGCAGGGAAAACCATATGAAAATCCTCTGCGTCCTCTGCGTCCTCTGCCTCCTCTGCGTCCTGGGCGTTGTACGACGTAGGGAGACTTCGCCGCGCTACACTTGATCCATGTCGCTGCCAGCTGGCGCGCCGCTCTCGCAGCCGATCGTGTCTTACGACCGCATCGTCCGCCTCCTCCACTGGGCGACGGCTGCGCTGCTGCTCGTCGTGTTCGGAATCGGCATCTCCATGACGCGCTGGGTGGCCGAAGATGACCGGATCCGGGTGTACAGCTGGCACGAATGGGCCGGCCTCACGGTCTTCGCGCTCACGGCGATTCGCGTGTGGCGGCGGACGCGCGGGAGCGCGCCGGCGATCGACCTGCCGCGGTTCGAACGGCTCGTGCGCGCCGTGGTACACACCGCGATCTATCTGGTGCTCATCGTGCAGCCGATCGTCGGCTACATGATGACGTCGGCCTTCGGCTTCGAGATCGTGTACCTCGGGCTGGTGCCTCTGCCGCGGCTCGTCGCGGAGAATCGCGACCTCGCGACTCGACTGCAAGCCGTTCACGAAACGCTCGCCATCACGCTTTTCCTGCTCTTTCTGGTGCATCTCGGCGCTATTGCCAATCATCATCTGTTCAGGCGCGACGGGGTGATGCGGCGGATGCTGCCCTGAACCTCTCTCGCCAGCCGTCAGGCCGTTGGCCGGGATTCTGCAACAGGTATCGTCAACAGGAGGACGCATGCAGAATTCACGACTCATCGGCACTACCATTGCTGCTGCCGCGCTTGCCGTATCGCTCGGCGCATGCAGCCGGGAAACGGCGTCGCCCGAGCGTCAGACAACGACCGGCGAACAGCCGCGCATGGAAGAAATGACGGTTTCGGGCTGTTTGAAGTCCGGGATGGACGAGACCACGTTCGTCCTGATGGCCGCCGAGTCTGGGGCGGCCGACACCGCCACCTATCAGCTCACCGACACCAACAACGTGAACCTGCGGCAGCACGTCAATCAGCGGGTCCAGGTGACCGGCACGCTCCGCGCCGAGCAGGAATTCGCGAGCATCGGCCGCGACGTGCAGGACGATCGCGCCAAAGGCACGAGCGGCACGCCGGTGGTGGAGACCAAAACGGAGGTCGAGGTGAAGCGGATGATGGTGAATGCCGTGCGGCCG
>WUUC01191790.1_pt1 | contig 14785 bp, 13 predicted proteins | sample 6278441 | NCBI WGS metagenome assembly WUUC01 (sample SAMN13675441, study PRJNA597444) | soil metagenome | isolation source: soil | place: USA: Washington | collected 2017-10
GGCTGAGTGTCGCGACGGTCGCCGTCGCGACACTCAGCCACGCTGCTTTGCCCCAACCTCGCCTAGCGGCGTCGCCTCTCCGTCCCATCGAAGTCGCCTACGGGCTGGCTCTGGGTCGGCACAAGAACTACGAAACGCTCGCGCCGCTCGACGGCGTGACCCCGCGCGTTGCCTTCGAGCGCGTGCTGCTCACGGCGCTCCAGCGGTCTCCCTGTGTCATCAGCTTCTCCGGGGGGCGCGACTCGTCCGCGATCCTGGCGCTGGCCGTCCACGTCGCGCGCCGCGAAGGCCTGCCGCTGCCGATTCCCGCGACGCTGCAATTCCCCGGGTCGGCTGCCGCCGACGAGCGCGAATGGCAGACCGTCGTGCTCGACCGGCTGGGCATCGACGAGTGGGTGCAGCTCGCGTTCACCGATGAGCTCGACGCGGTCGGACCGGTCGCCCAGGAGGTGCTGCAGACCCACGGGCTGGTGTGGCCGTTCAACCTCCATTTCCACCTCCCCATCATCAAGGCGGCCGCCGGCGGTGCGCTCGTGACCGGCTTCGCGGGCGACGAGGTCGCACGGAGCAGCACCGCGGTCCACGCCGCCCGCATCATCAAGAGCGGGAGGGTGACCCGGCCGCGTGATGCGGCCTACCTCGCCTATCGCGGCCTTCCCTCCCAGGTGCGGTACGTGACCGAGCTTGCGCGGGGTCGCGACGCCGCGGCGGCGACCTGGCTGACGGCGAGGGGCCGCCTCGAGCTTCGGTCTGCGCTGTCGGCCGACCTGGTCGCCCGGCAGGCGACCTGGGGACGTCTGCTGCGGCGCTGGATGTGGCGGGCCCGCTACTACCGGCTGGTCGTCGAGAACTTCGCGCTCATGGGCCGTCCGCACGACGTCACGGTGCACCACCCGTTCGCCGATCCGCTGGTGCTGCGGAGCTTCGCCGCGGGCGAGGGGCGGTTCGCCGGCCTCGAAGGTCGCGAGCAGATCCTGCGCATGCTCGCCGGGGATCTTCTGCCCGACGAGATCATCCAGCGGCGCAGCAAGGGCGGATACACCGACCCGCTGTGGACCGACACCGCCAAGCGGTTTGCCCGCGAGTGGTCGGGCCGCGGCCTCGACGAGCGGCTCGTGCGCCCCGAGGCCGTCCGCGCCGCGTGGCTGAAAGAGGACCGGACGCTGTTGGCGACCACGCTGCTGCAGGCGGCGTGGCTGACCGATCATGGCGCGTCGCCCGCGGCCCCTCAGATCGCCGAAGGGTCCGCACGGCGCTGATGGGCGGCGACGGCGAGACGGCGGCCGGGGCCTCGGCACCGCGCGGCGCATACGGGCTGACGTTGCCCGACATGCCGGGCCAACAGTGGCTCGGTCCGGCGCCCGCGTCGTGGCCCGCGTGGTCGGTGCTGCGCGGTGAGGTGGAGGCCTCCGATCAGCAGGAGCTGTCTGACGACCACGCCGTCCTGCACTCGCTGTCGGGATCGGTGCTCCGCGTCGATCGCGCGACGTCGACGACCACGCTGGCCGCGGGGTCGGGCGATCCGGACGCCGCCCTCGTCCATCCGTTGCTGGCGGTGACCGGGATCGTGCACGCCGAGTGGTCCGGGAGGCTCGCGTTCCACGGCGGCGCGTTTCTCGACGAGCACGGGGGCGCGTGGGGCGTCCTCGGCGACCGCCAGGACGGCAAGAGCTCGGTGCTTGCCTGGATGGCCGCCGCGGGTGTCGGCGTCGTCGCCGACGACCTCCTGGTCACCGATGGGGAGTGCCTTCTGGCCGGACCGCGCTGCCTGGACCTGCGCGAGAGCTCGGCCGAGCACTTCGGGATTGGCGAGAACATCGGGATCATCGGCCGTCGTGAGCGCTACCGGGTCGGTCTGCCGCCGATCGAGCCCCAGGTGCCGCTGCGCGGCTGGGTGGTGCTGCAGTGGGACGACACCATCGCGATCGACGACGTCGGCGTTGCCGATCGCGCCCGGATCCTGCAACTGCATCGCGCCCTCAAGATCGGCCAGCGGTCGCCCGCCGCATGGCTTGACGTCCTGGCCCTGCCGATGGTGCATCTCCGGCGTCCGCGGCGATGGGATGCCGGTGACGCCGCGATCGAGCGGCTGCTGACCTGGACCGCCGGCCGCTAGCTAGCTCGGTCGCGGGAGGACGAGCGCTCGCAGGAAGCGCCCGGCGGTGCGGGTGGCGTGCTCTCCCTGCTTCAGCGCGGTGCGCACCGGCGCACCGGCGAGTTCGGGGTGATGGTGGACGAAGCTCTCGCTCGGCGGGACGATCGCCCGGCGAACGTACTCGCCGGCATAGCGTCGCGGCGTGAGGAGACCGTCGACCAGGTTGACGTCGCCCTTGCCCTGGGCAGGCGCCACCGCCAGCGGCCAGTCGGCCAGACGCACCGCCAGCGCGGAGACGTCTCGCCGGTGGCGGTCCGCAAGCAGGCCGTGGTAGGGGACCCCGACGTGCCGCTCGGCGATGACGGCGGCGGTCGCAAGGGTGCGGCGCAACTCGGGATGCCGGTCCACGAGGCCCTCCAGTCCGCCCGGCGGCAGCTCGGCGGCGCGCGTGTCCCAGATCGCCGCGACGTCGGCGAGGTACCGCAGCCCACGGAACCCGTCGCGGGCGGAGAAGACGAGCGCCGCGGCGAGCTCGTTCTCGGCCGTCAGACGCAGAACCCCTTCGGGATCGGGCTCGGCCGTCGTCCACGCCTCGCGGGACCACTCCGACGCGAACCAGTGCAGCCGCCAATGCAGCTCGATGTCCTGCGCGGTCGGATGTCCGAGGGTGTGGTGCAGATAAGGCAGGCCATCGCTTCGCCGGACGTCGTGTGGCCGCTGGTAGCCGGCCTCGACGAGGACGTCAACGGCCTGCTCGAGGTTCTCGGGCAGGACGAGCAGGTCGATGTCGGCCGAGACGCGGGTCGCGCTGTCGCCGTAGAGCCAGCGCGACCAGAACGACCCCTTGACCGGCACCGCGCGGATCTGGGCGCGTGCCAGCGCGCCCAGCGCCCCCATCGCCACGAGTTGGTGGCGGACGGACTCGCGCTGAGCGGCCGCGCGGTAGCGCGCGAGCGGCGCTTGCACCGTGGCGGCCGGCCACGCTGCGAACTTCTCACCCAGGCGGAGCTCCAGCAGGCCGGTCAGGCGGAGCTTTCCGGCATGTTCCAGCAGTGCCGTGGGATCGCAGCGGGTGACGAGATCGTCCAGCTGTTGTTGCTCTCGCGCTCGCTGGAGGTCCGTGGAAGCGAGCAACCGCAGAAGGAGCAGCTCTGGCGTTGTACCCTTGCCGGCTGTCGCCATCGCCGCTGAAGTTTACGCTGCATGGCCCGATCACCCGGCATGATGCTGAAACTGAGCCCCGACGTCACATGGCGCGAGCTGGACGGCGAGATCGTGCTGCTGGAGAACCGCTCCTGGCGCTATCTGGGCGTCAACGCCTCCGGTGCCGTGCTCTGGCGGCTGCTGGTCGACGGCACCTCGCGGGAGTCGCTCATCACCGCGCTCGCCGAGACCTTCGAGCTCGAGGACGAGGTCGCGACGCGCGATGTCGACGCGTTCTTGGCCTCGCTGCGCGACAGCGGGCTGCTGCTCGACCCGGCCACGCACTGACGGCAGGGCTGCGATAGCCGTGTTGAGTCCCGCCGTAGGATGGTGACTTCGTCCATGAACGTGATCGCCGCCCACGACGTCACCGGCCGCTTCGGATCGCGGGCGCCACGTGACCACTGAGTCGACACCCGGCATCACGGTCGTGGTGAGCTCGCGCGATCGCGCCGACCAGTTGGCGGTGGCGCTTCCCTCGGTGCTCGAGGCGCTGCGGCCGGGCGATGACGTCGTCGTCGTCGACTCGGCCTCGCGTGATGGGCGAACGGCAGAGGTCGCGGGCGCCGCGGGCGTGCGCTGCGTTCGTCTCGACCAGGCCGGTCTTTCGCGGGCGCGCAACGCCGGTGTGCGTCATGCGACCACTGACGTCGTCGCGTTCACCGACGACGACTGCATGCCTGCGCGAGACTGGCTCGACCGTGTCCGCGAGCACTTCGAGGATCCGGCGGTGGCGTTCGTCACCGGCCGGGTGGCGGCGATCGGGGAGGGGACGCAGACCGCCTCGGTGCTCGAACGCGATGAGCAGGTGCGGTTCACCGGTGTCCATGAGCCCTACGGCGTCGGGCACGGCGCGAACATGTCCTACCGGCGGGCGACGCTGCTCGAACTCGGCCTCTTCGACGAGGAGCTCGGGTCGGGCGCGCCGCTGCGGTCCGGAGAGGACGCCGACATGCTGCTGCGGTGCCTGGCCGCCGGCTGGGACGGCGTCTATGACCCGGCCGTGCTGGTCAGCCACGACCAATGGCGTGACCCGTCGGAGGTCGTCGCGCTGCGCTACGGCTACGGGCTGGGCAACGGCGCGTTTCGGATGAAGGCACTGCGGTTGCGTCAGGTGGGTCCATCGCTGGTGCTGCGCTCGTTCTGGCGCCAGGGCGTGCGGCCGATCGTCTGGGCGGCGCGCCGGCGCAGCCGCGGCGATCTGCTCGGGGCCCTGAGCTGGACCCGCGGCATGCTGGTCGGCCTTCTGCGCGGCGGACGCCGTGAGCTGCAAGGCCCGAACTTCCGCCCGACGGACTGGTGATGGGCCTCGTCGAGACGCTCGCCGAGCGGTTGACCGAGGATGTCGTCGCCGCGCTGAACGGCGCGACGTCCTGCGGCCTGGTCGACTTCCCGCGCCACCTCAACGTCGGCGACTCGGCGATCTGGGCCGGCGAACGCGCGCTGTTGCGGCGTGCCGGCGTCGACGTCATCGCCACGGCCGACAAGCACGCCTACTCGCCGCGAAGCCTGCGGCGCCGGCTCGGTGACAGCCCATTGTGCATCCACGGTGGCGGGAACTTCGGCGATCTGTACAAGAGCCATCACGAGCTGCGGGAGCGGATCTTCGGGGACTTCCGCGACCGCCCGATCGTCCAGCTGCCGCAGTCGATGAACTTCCAGGAGCCGCAGGCGTTGGACCGGACCAGGCGGATCGTCTCCGACCATGGGCAGATCACGCTGCTTGTCCGCGATCAGCGGAGCTATGACTTCGCCACGCGGCACTTCGAGGCGCAGGTCGTGCTGACGCCCGACGCGGCCTTCGGCATGGGCTCGATCCCGCGGCCGGTGCTGCCGACCGTGCCGGTCGTCCGCCAGTCGCGCACCGACAAGGAGCTGGCCGACGACGGTCGGCCCACCGAAGGCACGTTCGATTGGCTGCAACGCCCCGGCGACCGTCGCGCGGCGCGCCGCCTGAGGGCGCTGGAGCTCGAGCTGCTGCTCACGGTGGGTGGGCGCGGACGCGCGGTGCCCTCCGCCCCTGCGCGGGCACTGGCGACCTATGACCGCTTCGTCAATTGGAACGTCGGTCGGGGAGCGACCATGCTCGCCCGCGGCGACGTCGTCATCACCGATCGGCTGCACGGGCACATCATGTGCGTGCTGCTCGGCATCCCGCACGTGGCGCTCGACGACCGTTACGGCAAGATCAGCGACTACTGGGACACCTGGACCCATTCGTTGCCGACGGCGCGCCTGGCCGCCGACCTCGATGAAGCGCAAGCCCTGATCCCGTCGCTGGCGGCGGCGTGAGCGATGAGCGGCGTGCGGACGTCCGCACGCGCGCGATCCGGGGTGCGCTCAGCGTCGGCGTTCGCAACCTGCTCGTGCGCGTGCTCGGGCTTGTCGGCGTCATCGCCTTGTCGCGGCTGCTCGATCCGCACGCCTTCGGGCTGCTGGCCTTCGGGCTGACCCTGAAGGTCCTCGGCGAGATGGTCGCGACGGGCGGTCTCGCGACGGGGCTGATCCGCCGCGAGGAGCCGCCGACCGCCGAGGAGTTCGGGGGGATGGTCTTCTTCCAGGTCGCGATCTCGCTGGCGCTGGTGGGGGTGCTCGGTCTCGCGGGGATCGTCTGGGGTGACGGTGCGCTGATCGCCGCCATCATGGCGCTGGCACTGCCGATCTCGGCCTTCCGGGTGCCGTCGGTCATCACGCTCGAGCGCACCCTCGACTGGGGTCTGATCGCCAAGGCCGAGGTGACAGAGACCCTCGTCTACAACGTCGTCGCGGTCCTTGCCGTCGTCGCGGGGGCCGGGGTGTGGGGCGTGGCCGGGGCATCGGTGGTGCAGGGTCTCGTCGGGACCGCGATCCTCGTCACGGCAGGTCCGGTGGGCCTCGTCCGTCCGCGCCGGCGCATCGCGATCATCAGCTCGCTGCTGCGCTTCGGGGTGAAGTTCCAGAGCGTGTCGTTCGTCGCCGTGGGGCGCGAACAGGGCCTGAACCTCATCGTCGCCGCCGTCGGGGGCGTGGCCACGCTCGGGGTGTGGTCGATCGCCTACCGCATGTTGCAGGCGATCCTGCTGCTGCTCCAGAGCCTCTGGCGCGTCTCCTACTCGGCGATGGCTCGCGCGATGGAGGCCGGCGACGACGTGGGCGTGCTCGTCAGCCGCGTGCTGCGGATCTCGACGACCTTCGTGACGCTCCCCGCCGTCTGCCTGGCCGGCTCGGCGCCCGCCCTCGTGCACGTCGTGTTCGGCGACGCCTGGGCGGGCGCCGCGGCGATCCTGCCGTGGGGCGCCGCCGCGCTGGTCATCTGGGGTGGGGTCTCGACCGCCTGCACCGGCGTTCTGCAGGCGCGCGGCGACATCACCCGCTTCCTCGTGGTCGTCGTCGCGCAGTCGGTCGTCTGGTGGGGCGTCACGGCGGCGCTCGTGCCGTCGATGGACGCCGAGGGCGTCGGTGCCGGGATGCTGGCGGGCGCGGTGGTCTATGTCGCCGGCGTCGTGGTCCTGATGCGCCGCCATGCCACCATCCGCTTCGCGCACGTCATGTGGGCGCCCGTCATCGCCGGCGTCGTGGCAGCCGTTCTGGCTCGGGCGGTGGAAGACGCGACCGGGACCGACGTCCTCGGCCTGGTCCTCTCGCTGGCCACCGGCGTGAGCGCCTACCTCCTCGCGCTCACGCTGCTGCGGCGCTCAGACCTCTTGGCGCTCGTCGCGCTCGCGCGGCGCGGTGGCCGCCAGACCGCGGCGACGGGCGCGTAAGTTTCGATGCCCATGTCCTCTCCCCGCCGGCGAACCCGCGTCCTCGTCGTTCCGTGGGTCGACGGCGACTCGTATCTCGAATTGCTCCGCGGGGGCCTGGAGCGGGTGCTCGGTCCGCTGGGCATCCCGCTGGTGGCGGTGCAGCGGCTGTCGCCGCGCTTCGCGCTCGGCGTCCGACGCGCGGATGTCGTGCACCTGCAGTGGTTGGACTACGTCTATCGCTCGGGGCGGCGGGGCCCTCTGGGCAGCGCGATCTCCGTGGTCAAGGCCGCCCGTCTGCTGCTGACCCTCGCGCTGATCCGCCTCCGCGGCGCTCGGCTGGTGCTGACGGTCCACAACCTCAGACCGCACGACAGCCCGATCCCGCGGATCGACGCGGTGGTCATCCGGTGCGTGGCGGCGCTGGTCCAGGTGCGGATCGTCCACTCCGAGCACGCGCGCGGTGTCCTGCGGCGCGCGTTTCCCGCGCGCGCGCCGACGATCGTCATGCCCTTCGGGGCCTACGTCCACCAATATCCGGCGCCCGCCGAGACCCGGGCCGAGACCCGCAGACGCCTCGGGATCCCCGACGACGCGCGCGTCGCCCTCGCCTTCGGCCAGGTCCGTCGCTACAAGAAGCTCGACGAGCTGATCCCGGCGTTCGGCACGCTGCCGGAGCCCGATCTGCGGCTCGTCGTCGCCGGCCGCGCCAACGAGCCGGAGTACGAGCAGGAGGTCCGTTCGCTCGCGGCCGCCGACGACCGGGTGGTCCTCGCGCTGCGGCGCATCCCCGACGAGGAGGTCGCCGCGCTCTACGCGGCAGCAGACGTCGCGGTGATCTCCTACGAGGAGGTGTTCAGCAGCGCCGCCCTGATCCTCGCGCTCTCGCTCGGGCTGCCCGTCCTCGTGCCCGAGCGCGGCCCGGCCGCCGAGCTCGCCGGACCGCCGGTCATCAGCGCCTTCGCGCCGGGTGAGCTTCCCGCGGCGCTGGCCCAGGCGCTGGCGGCGGTGGCACAAGCCGGGGATGTCGGTGCGCTCGCTCGTGCCGCGGTCCCCGATCTCACGTGGGAAGCCGCGGCCCGCTCGCTGATGACCGAGGCCTACGACTTGCCGGGGCGCTAGGCCGCCGGCGGGCTCAGCTGCCGCAGGCGGCGGCGCAGCCGTCCGTGGCGCCGCACGCACTGGACCGCACCCTGCACGCGAAACGGTGAGCGTGCGAGCGCCAGGAGGTGGCCGAGCGCCGGACGCCACAGGCGGGCGCGCAGCGCCGTTCGCGCGGCATCCCAGCGCATACCGCCGTAGTAGCGCTCCGCAGTCGACCGTGGCCACCATCCGCGCCCGGCGTAGCTCGCGATGATCTGCTCGCGCGCCTCGTCGACGCCGCGTGCGTGCTGGGACTTGCTGGAGGGTCCGCGGTTGTAGGTCAGCACCAGTTCCGCGTCGACCCACCCGGTGCCGTGCGCGAGCACGCGGAGCCACAGGTCCATGTCCTCGCTGTAGCGCAGCGATGCGTTGAACCCCTGCAGCTCCTTGACCAGGGCGGTCGGGACGAGCGTCGTGCTCGTCACGACCCGGTTCTCGGGCGAGATCAGGTCGGCGGGGCCCGTGAGGAGGCGGCCAGGACTCCGGGCGGTGCCGATCAACGAGACCGGCACACCGTCGACTGCCAGCACCGCCGTGCCCGCCACGAGCACGTGCTCGGCCGTCTTGGGCCATTGCGTCTCGAGCAGGTTCGGCCGCCACGTGTCGTCGGAGTCGACGAAGGCCACCCAGTCGGTCTCCACGAGCGCGAGGCCGGCATTGCGGGCCGCCGCGGCCCCGCCGTTGACCTTCAGCTCGAGGACCTCGTGGCCGAGCTCACGGGCCACGGCGACCGATCCGTCGGTGCTGGCGTCGTCGACGATGATCACCCTGCTGACGCGGTAGCTCCGCTGGCGCTCGATCGAGCGCAGGGTGTCCGGGAGCGACCGCTCCCGGTTGTGCACCGGGATGACGACGGTCAGCGGCAGCTCGGCGCGCTCTGGCACAGGGGGCGTGATCGCCATGCGGTTCAGCGACGCCGTCCGCGCCCGCGGATCTCCTCGTAGACGCGCTCAGTCGCCTCGGCGATGTTCGCCCAGTCGTACTCTGCGCGCACGTGCTCGGAGAGGCGCTCGCCGATCTCGCGACGGTCGGTGCGCGCGAGGGCCCGCTCCAGTGCCGCGGCCAGGTCCGCGTCGTCGCCGACCTTGACGGTCAGGCCGAGCACTTGATCATCAACCGTCACTGGTTCCAGATTCTCAGGGATCGAGGAGACGATCGGGAACCGTCCGGCCCGCAGCGCCTCGAGCAGCGCGATCGGCAGGCCCTCGATGCTCGATGGCTGGATGAACGCGAGCGCGTTGTGCATCAACCACGACTTCTGCGCGCCGTACTGCGGACCGACCAGGTGCACGCGCGGATCGTCGCCTGCGAGATCTCGCAGCGTCTGGAGGTACTCGGGCGAGTGCGAGTCGGGCCCGGCGATCACCAGCGGAACGTCGGTGTCGGTCCGTCGGTAGGCGCTGATCAGGGTGTGGACGTGCTTCTCGGGCACGAGACGCCCGAGGAAGAGGAAGAACCGATCCGCCTGGAGGCCGGGCAGCGGCGAGGCACCGGGGTCGTCGTCGGGCTGCACGCCGTTGGGGATGTAGACCGTGTTCGCGCCGATCTCCTCGGCGAAGAAGCGCTGGAGTTCGCGTGAGACGACGAGCGTCCGTGTGGGGCCGGCCACGCTGATCCGCGCCGCTTGGCGCAGCACGCCCCGCGCGAACCGTCCCCACTTCTCGCGGCGGTAGTCCAGGCCCTGCACCGTCACCACGGTCGGGGTGCCGCTCAGGCGCGACAGCGGCGAGAACGCGCCCGGCCCCGTGGCATGCAGGTGGATCACGTCGTAGCGCCGGCTGAGCAGCGCGTGCAGCAGCGCGACCGCCGTGTGCGACACCGCCTCCGCGTGCTTGGTGTTGATCTGGGGCAGGCGGACGATCCCGATGCCGCGATGCCTGCGAACGCCCGCCTCCGAATAGGCGGAGCGGGCGTAGACCGTCACCTCGTGGCCGCGGGTGACGAGCGCCGCCGACAGCTCCTCGACGGCGCGCTCCACCCCGCCATAGGTCGCGGGCACGCCACGCAGCCCGATCATCGCGATCTTCAGCGGCTTGGTGTCCGCGCGGTCGTGGGGCTCAGCTGGTGACGACATGTTCTTCTCTCGCAAGGGCGCGGTGATAGACGGACATCAAACTGCGGTAATGCACCGAGGCGGTGTTGTGCTCGAGCACGCGCGCGCGGGCCTCGCGTCCCCATTGATCGGCGCCGGGGCCGTCATCGATGACCCGGCGCATCGCGGCGGTCAGCGCGGGGATGTCCTCCGGGGAGACCACGAGGCCGTCCACGTTGTCACGCACGAACTCCGGCGCGCCGCCGCGGTCGGACACGATCGACGCCAGCCCCATCGCCTGGGACTCCAGCAGGACGAGCGGCCCGTTGTCCTCCCAGACCGATGGCAGGAGCAAGGCCCGAGCACGCGCGAACTCCTCGAAGAGGGCCTCGCGCGGCAGTCGGCCGACGAAGTCGATGCGGGAGTCGGCACGGGCGGCGTCGCGGATCTCGCCCTCGAGCTCCCCCGCGCCGGCGATGCGCAGCGTCGCGCCCTCGTCGGGCAGGGCCGCGAACGCGGCGAGCATCTGGCGAATGCCCTTCGTCGCGTCGAGTCGGCCGGCGTAGAGCAGGATCGGCTCAGAGGCCCGCTCGCCGGAGAAGGCCGCAAACTCCCCATCGGTGAGGAAGTTGGGGACCACATCGACGCGATCGCGTGGGATGCCGCCCAGGCAGGCGACCTCGGCAGCGAAGGCGCTCGGCGCGATGAAGCGGTCGATCTTGAGGTACGTGCCGCGGCGGCGGGCCAGGGCCGCCTCCGCGGCGGCCAGCGCGCTCGCCGCCGCCGAGCCCTTGACGCAACGGTGCTTGATCGCGTTGCTCAGCCCGCTCGTGGGGCAGCGCCGACACGGCGCGCCCTCGGTGAAGAGCGTGTAGGCCGGGCAGGCGACCTTCCAGTCGTGCAGCGTCAACACCATGGGGATGTTCCGGCCGGCGAGCTCGTCGACCACCGACAGCGTCAGCTGGTGGTAGATGTTGTGCAGATGCGCGACGTCCGGGCGGTGCTCGTCCAGCAGCCGACTCAGGGCAGCGCGCGCCGAGGTCGAGTAGATCGATGCGACGGCGTCGCGCACGCGCTGGAGGCGTCCGCCGTCCCCTTCGCCGTAGGTGCGCTCAGGGCCGAACGTGTCGCTGTAGGCCGAGGCGATGTTGTCGGGATGGCGCATCGCGAAGTCGAGCACCGTGTGTCCGCGCTCCTCCAGCAGCTCGCGGGTCTGGAGGTAGACGGTCTCGGCCCCCGCACGCGGGTGGTGGAACTTGTTGACCTGCAGGACGGTCTCAGGCTGGGGCAAGGGATCTTGAAGGCCGGTCGACACTCGCGCAGATGCCCAACAGCAAGCCCAGCGGCAGGGTCAGGTTCACCGAGGTGAGGGTGTTGTCGGTCGCCGAGAAGACCGCGACCGCCAGCACGGCGATCGTCAGGTCCACACGTATGCGTCTCGGTGCCGCGCGGATCGCGCGGGCCACCACGATGATGATGGACAACAGGACGAGGATCCCACCGACGTACCCGCTTTCGAGATACAGGCGCAGGTACTCATTGTGCTGGGCCTTGAATCCTTCCTGGCGGATCTTGGTGATCGGCCCCGAGCCGAGGCCGTGGCCGAACAGCGGCTCGCGCTTGGCGATCGCGTAGAACTGGTCCCACGCCTCGCTGCGACCGCTGGTCTTGTCCGATTGGAAGCCCTGGCCGGGGATGTAGTACCCCTTGTCGGTCCGGGCCGCGACCTTCGGCCCGAAGGCGGCCACGAGCGTGATGCCCACGAGCACCGCCGCGGCGATGCGCAAGACCGCGACGCGCGGGCGTCGCGCCAGAGGCTCGAAGAGAAACCGCATCAGCGGGATCGTCATGACCAGCGCGAGCGCGATCATCGCGCCGCGCGACACGGTGGCGATGAGGATGAGCGCGTTGACGCAGAGCAGATATGGGGCAGGGCCCCAGGCGAACTGCCGGTGCAGGACGTAGGACGTGACCGAGGCGATGAACGCGGTGAGCGCCAGCTGCGCGGCGATCGACGCGCCTTGCAGGCGGACGACCCCGCCGGCGTGCGAGACCAGGCCGTGGATGCCCGCGGCCTCGAGCAGCACGCCGAACGCCAAGCTGGCCAACGGGAGGACGGCGACCATCTTCAGGTAGCGAAGGTCCCGGACCCAGTTCCAGCGGATCGCCAGGGCGAACCAGCCGATCCCCAGGGTCGCGAACGACGACACCATCTGGCTTGGCGTCAGACCGGTGGTCAGCGTGCCGAAGGCGACGCTCAGGAGCGCTGCCACGGGGTAGGCCGCCAGCGGCAGGCTCAGCGGAGGCCGCAGCCCGCGGACGAGCGCGATCGGGACGAGGGCCGCGTAGAGCAGCGCCTTCTGGAGCTCGGGCCGGTTCAGGACGCCGGCCGCGGGCCCCAGGTACTCGGGGGAGAACGCCAGCGCCAGCAGCGCGGCCGACAGCACGGTGGCCGGCACGTTGAGCACGAGCCCGGCGAAGACGAGGCCGACCGCGGCGATCGCCGTGTAGGTCGGCGAGGCGACGACGGCCTGCCCGAACATCCCGGCCAGCAGCGCCCCCGCAAGCACCCATCCGACCGTTGCGCGAAAGCCTGAGGCCTGTTCGGGCGCGACGTTCAGCACAGGTGTGGAGGATTCACTCAGCTGGGGGCTTCCACCGGCGTGGAGGCCGCATGAGCGCCAGCGCAAGGCCCAGCAAGGCGCCGACGGCTCCGCCGAGAACACCGGCTCGCACCGGACGCGTCGGGATCCGCGACGACGGGGCGATGGCGGGCTGGACGACCCGGAGCTGACGGTTCTGCAGCGATTCGAGCGCGTCGATCTTGTTCCGCGCGCTCTGCAGCACCCGCTTGTCCTCCTCGGTGGGTGCGTCCCCCATCTGCTTGGCCAGGAGCTTGCGGGTCGCCTGCAACGACGACTCGTTGAGCTCGGCGCGCAGCGCCAGGTAGGCCTTCGCCACGCCGTTGGCCATGGCCGCCGCGCGGACCCCGCTGTCGCTTCGCGCCTTGACCTGGAGCAGGTCGGACTCCGCGGAGGACGTGACGCTGACGCCACCGAGGATCTCGCCGACCGTCACGCCGTTGCCGGCGCGGTCGGCGGCGTCGATCGCGACGCGGGCCAGCCCGATCAGCTGCGTGTTGGTCCGGGCGCGGCGCTGGGTGTCGATCGGGTTGTAGCCGCCCCCGGCGATGACCGCCTCATAGGAGGGGTCGGCGAAGAGCAGCAGCGTCGAGGTCTCGTACTTCGTCGTCCGCGACTTCTCGTGTGCCGCGGCCGCGGCCGCGGCGATGACGGCGAGAAGCGCGATCAGCCACCACGAGCGCAGGACATTGCGAAGGATCCCGCGGAGGGCCTCGCCCTCGTCGCGCGGCGGTAAGGGCGGCAGCTGGCGCGGGCCTGTTTCAGACGCTTGTGTCGTGGCCATAAAAGGAGTTGGAGCACAAGGCCTGCTCCGGCCGAAGACGCCAGAGTAGCTCAATGGCGCCTGCGAGCGACCCGGCGCACGGCCTGGTCGATGCGATGATCCCTGGTATCCCGACGCGCCACTCCGTCGTCTGATGACCGTCATCGCACACAATGCTCAAGTGCGCTCCCGCCGGCGCCGATCACCGTTGCAGCCCCCGCCGTGCGATCTCGTCGGGCTCGCCTGATGGGCGGCCTGCGCTCGCGGCGGGTTCTTCTCATGTCTGTCGCCGCCATCATCGCTGCCGCATCTGTCGCCGTCGTTCTCGCCGGGGGTCGTGGGGACGACGCCTCGTCGGCCGCCTCCTCGGACCGCGCGAGTGCGGCGCAAGTCGCCGCCTTGCTCGCCTCCGACATGTCGGAGCGCAGCGAGGTGCTGCCCCATGGCGTGCCGTTGCGCAACGACTGGGCGCGGCACCCGCGCGCAGGGGAGCCGGTCGGCGTTCCCGGGTTCTCGGCCTTCACGGCGTGGGGGCAGATCTATCGCTGCGCAGGGAGCCGGGCCGAGGCGCCGCCTGTCGAGTTGCGTGATCTGCAGGCGTGGGCCTATTACCCTGGCGACGGTTGGGTCAGGCTGCAGCGCAGCTCCCACCTCTCGGGCGGCGCCTACGCCGAGGACTTCCACCGGAACCGATCGGTTCCGGCCTTGATCCGCAAGGCCGACTCGACGGCCACGGTCGTCAAGCTGCGTGCCGGCTACAACTTCCACTTCTGGCCGCGCGGCGGTCGGGTCACGTTGCGCCGTGCCAAGGCGACGGCCTACGTGGTCTCGATGCGTGCACGCTACGCGGCGCCGGCGTTGGCGTCGGACTGCGCCGTGCTGAGCGTCGGCGCGGACTTCTGGCGGACCGCCACCGCCCCGTTCGCCGGCAGCGGCACGAACAACGTGGACGCGGGCATCGGTCGCTTCAAGCGCGTCAGCAGGGACTGGCGCGTCTTCACGATGACGACGGTGATCTCGGATGCCGTGCGGGCCTCGCCGCCGCCGCTCGGGCTCGCCGCTCCCGAGCTGCGGTAGTTCACTGAGGCGTGCCGTTCGATGGAACGTCGCCCGCGAAAGGTGGCGCGTTGGGCACCACCCAATCGGGTGGAGATGACTGGCCGCTTGTCCAGGATCTTTAGCGCG
>WUUC01047739.1_pt1 | contig 14783 bp, 15 predicted proteins | sample 6278441 | NCBI WGS metagenome assembly WUUC01 (sample SAMN13675441, study PRJNA597444) | soil metagenome | isolation source: soil | place: USA: Washington | collected 2017-10
CCGGCACGAAGAACACGCTGCGCAGCGTGTTGTAGAACCACCCGGTGCGGTCCAGCAGCAACGCGATCAGGAGGCCGAGCACGTTGGGCACGATCACCACGATCAGCGTGAGCTTCGTGGTCACCCACAGCGCGTTGAGAAACTCCGGATCCTCGAACAACAACTGGTAGTTGCGCAGGCCGACATAACGGGTCGGCGGCCGGAACGGGTTGTAATTGGTCAGGCTGTACCCGATGCTCACCAAGATCGGCGCCAGCACGAAGCAGAGGTAGACCAGCAGTCCCGGCGCGCCGAACGTCAGGAAGTTCCACAGTCGCGGCCACACCGCCCCTCGACGCCGCCGGGGCCGCTTCCGTGGAACCGAGCCCGGCGGCCTGGTTTCCGGCCGCCGGGCCGTTTGAGTCGTCAGGAGGCCTTCTCCCACTCCGTGTCGAGGAACGCCCCAACGTCGGCCGCGGACTTCTGCCCGGTCACCAGGTCGGCCGCCGAGGAGTCCCACTTCTCGGTCACCCCAACGAGCATCGCGGCATCGCCCGCCTCGAACCCGAACGCCGGCACGACCTCCTTGGCGGCCTCGGCCGCCCGGAACGCGTCGTAACCCGCCTTGTACACCGGCCCCACATCACTCGGCGGCGTGTACCCCTTGATCGCCGGGATCAGCCCGTCCGCCTTGCACGAGGTGTCCAGATTGGTCTTGTCCAACTGGTAGGCCAGCGCGAACTTCTTCGCCGCGTCAAGGTTCTTGGCCTTCGCGTTGACCAGCAACCCACCACCGGTGAACGCCGGCACATACTGTTTCCCGTCGTCCGACGGGAAGAAGAACTGCCCGATCTCGAAGTCCGGCTTGGTCTTCGGATCATCGGCCGCCGCGGCGAACCAGTTCCCCATCGCGTACATCGCACCCTTGCCACCGAGGAAGGCAGCCTGCGTCGCCGCGTAGTCCTGCGACAGCATGCCCTTGTCGATGTACCCCTTCGCGGCCAGGTCAGCAAGCTTTCCCGCTGCCTTGGTGAAATCGGGGTCCGCGAACTTCACCTTGTTCGCCCGCCGATCCGCCATCCAGTTCGGGTTCTTCCCATACACATCACTAGCCAAGATCCCGGCCCACGTCGGGCCCAACGCGTCATGCGTGGTCTTACCCCCACCAACCACGAACGGCGTGATCCCAGCCGCCTTCAGCTTCGCGGCGGCGTCCAGCAACTCCTGGTACGTCTTCGGCGGCGCGCTGATCCCGGCCTGCTGGAACAACTTCTTGTTGTAGTACACGTTCGGAATCGTCTGGGTGTTCGCCGGCAACTGGTACACCTTGCCGTTGATCGCCCCGTTCTTCGGGTAGATGAAGTCCTTGAGCTCGTCTTCCTTCCACTCATAGAGGTTCCCCGACTCAGCGAACCCCGCCGGCGACACCGCGACAAGCACATCCGGCAACTGGTTGGAAGCAAGCAACTGCTTTGCGTAAGCAGTCCGGTCCTGCGTCGGCGACACCAACTTGTTCACCTTGATGTCCGGATTCTTGTCCGTGACCCGCTTGATCGCCGCATCCCACACCTCGGGCGTCAAGTTCGGCGTCTCAAAGGTCAAGAAGGAAACCTCCTTCTGCCCCTGCCCACCCCCACCACCCTGGTCACTCCCGGACGGCGTCTCCTCAACCGAGCAAGCACCCAACACAAACAGTGCCGCACACCCAAAAGACAAGATCTTCCTCATTGGCAACCATCTCTTCGCTGTGATGGCAAGGCTCTAACTCAATCCGAGGTGCACGGCCGCGCAGTGCGTGCATTACATCGGATGTATATACCCCAGTCAACCCCCACCACCAACCCGTGACAACCCAAACCCCCGATTCATGGGATGTCTAGCTGGTCAAAGCCCAACGCAACGTCCCCAGCCCCGCAAACCCAAGGAGCCAGCACCGTGGGGGGGCTTGGGGGGCTCGGCCCCCCAGAATAATCCGGAGCGACCCGGCGAAGGTGCGAAGCACCGAGCAGGGTCGCCCCGAGTGGAGGTGCTTAGGGCTTACTCGAACCGCTCTGACCTGCTGGAACAGCTCCGAAAGGTGGTTGCGGAGCTGTCGGAGCGGGGTCTACGGCGGTCGGCGAGGTCTCGCCGTGGAGTTGAGGCGGTGTCGCGGTCGCACAGGTTGCATGACCGGTTCAGCCGTGAGGATCTCCAGGCCATGGTGGACCTGTACCGGGAGGGTGCGACTTCGGAGCAGGTGGCGGAGAAGTTCGGAGTGAGTTCACGGAGCGTGAGGAGGCTAGCCAACCGGGTGGCTCACAGTGGCCGGCCACCAGTGTATTAGCGCTACCTGTTCGGCGCGCGTTCATCGTCCACTAGTTCGGGTAGGGCGGAGGCTAGCCACAGGTAGGGGACGATCACGGTGTCTTCGTCACCGTACTTGGTAATGATCGTATGGCCGCCGTTGCGGGCACGGTCCAGCAGCTTGCGCAGTTCTACGCGACTCTCCCGTACACCGATCTCTCGGCACTGGTCACCGTGCGGTAGGCGTTCGAGGCCGCGCCGCCACAGGTCCGGGGACAGAACCGCGGCCACGGGGGTGTCGAAGTAGGTGACGATGAACGTCCGGTGCTCGAAGTGGGCCGCCTCACGGTAGCGTCGCCAGCCGTCGCGAAGCTGCTGCGCGGTGACGATCTCCACCCCGGCGACCTTACACAACAGACGCAGAACTACCGTGGCATGTCATTGGGGAGTACGGGGTGGTTTCTTGGCTTGCCTGGTGGTTTTCTTACCTCGCTCAACGGTGAGGGTGAGGGTTCTTGGCTGATTGACCGGGTGCTGCTTCCATTCGTCGATGATCTGCCCGAACCACTCGCTCCATGTTTCGAATGCTTTGATTGGGCGTTCGGTCATGAACCAATTTAGAGGCACGCGATCCCAATTATTGGGGTGTGAGTTGAAGACGTTCTGCCGTTTCGGATGCTCGATGGCATCACGTCGCTCAAGGATTTCTTGGAGCGCAGAGTAGCCCGGTCCAGTTGTAGATGCCGACAGCCCGGCCAATTGGATCACTTCCTTGATTCGCTCGGCGAGCGTGCTACCCGCTAGCTGGGTCGTTAAGGACGCTTCGATCTCTTGGCATAGGTGTTGCATGGTCAATACCGTGTTGATGACCATTTGCGTACCAGCGGCATACACCATCAGCGTAAGGTCTGGCTGGTCACTAGCGCCGAGTGTTCTGCCGCCGTGCTGCTCTACCGGAAGGTGCAGGATGCGGTCGTGATGCTGGCGGAGCTCGATATAACCACTGCGAGCCATGGCGTAGTGAAGTTGCCAGAGGCGGCGAACCTCGTGAGCGATGGTGCCAAACTGGGCGTGCTCAGCGAGTTGTATCACCTGTATCGGCGTGCCGGCAGCATGCGGCTTGGCCAGAGCCGGGTCAGACACTGACTCATGCTTGCGACCCATGATGCCGCCTCTACCTTCCACATTTCGCGTACTGGCGTTGAGTGGCGGAGTCTCGCACGGCGAGGCACCGCGCCGCCACACTTAAACCTTTCGTTACCTTCCAGCCACATTCCGTGATTGCCCCTGTCAGGTTTCTACTCAACGTGGCCAGGGTTTGATGTTTCGGCGTAGTCCGTGTGGTTTGTTTCCAAGAGGGGGATTGCGCGGGTGAGCCGTTCGGCGATGTCCGCACGTAGTCGATCGGTGGCGTCGGACACGGCGAGAAAATCGAAAGCTGATATTTCGTTGTCCGACACGGAGATCGTCGTCATTTGCTCGGGTGTGAGGGTTCCACCGTCGAAAAGGAACGTGAGTTGATCATCCCAGGGTCCGTGAGGGCCGATCCAATCCAGGAGTAAGAGCCGGCCGACAGTGACGTGTAAGCCAAGTTCTTCAAGCACTTCACGTTGAAGTGCGCGGGTGGGCGGCTCGTTGGCTTCGGCCATCCCACCGGGCAGATCCCAATGTTCTTTGTAGGTGGGATTGACCAGCAGAACCCGCCCAGCCTGGTCCCGGATCAGCGCCTTGGTGGCGACCCGTTTACGTGCCTGGCGGGCGTTGCCTTCGGCAAGCCACGCACGGCGGGCATCATCGGTCACAGCGGCCACCTGGAAGCCTCAACACGTGCGGGTGCGCGCTCGTGTTGGTACTCCGTCAGTCGGTCGAGAAACCCCGTGACCTCGGGCACGGACCGGTGCGCTGTCAGCGCCTCGGCGAGATCAGCGAGGCCGGTGTGCACACGCGCGGAGTTCAACGCTGACGTGACCGTGCAGACTTCGGTGGCGATGGTGGCGGCTTCGTCGATACGTCCTGCCTTCACAAGGATGCGGGCTAGGGTGATCTGCCCGAGAGCCCGGCTACGTACCCGATCCCCCACCCGCAACGCGATCACCGTTCGTGCTTCGGCTTCCGCCTCAGCCAACGCCCCCAGGGTGTAGAGGCACAATGCGGACTCGGCGGCTAGGGCAGCCCGGTCGAATCCGGCGATCCAGCCCGCAGCGGACGACCCCCCGTTCTTCTCCAGTAGCGCGTGTGCCGTGGCAAGTGATCGGCGGCACTCCTGGGTCTTGCCGCGAAGGGCGAGGGCGCGTGCCCGCATCGCGTGCAGCCGGGCTACCAAATGCCCCGCTGTCTCGGTTCGTGTCGCCCGATTCAGACCCGCGGTGGAGATACGAATAGCGTCGTCGGCCTGTCCAAGATGGATAGCTAGGTGCGACAGGGAGGCGGAAATGTTCGCCGACAGCATCACATTCCGGGCGGCCGTAGCCAAATGATAGGATTGTCCAAAATGGGCTTGTGCTCGTTCATTTTGGCCACTGTCATGGGCCATCCACCCGGCGATCTCGGCGAAACTCGCCGCCGCGGAAAACAGGTCCGATGCGGGGATGCTGCCGGGTGGGTCGAGCAGGCAGGGTGCGATCTCGGCGCGGATGTAGCGCACCACCTGCCCATAGAGCAGGCCCCCGCCGAGCTTGCGGTCCGCCATCTGGAAGGCGCCGGACATGGCCTGTAGCGCCGCCATACTAAACGCCTGGTCACCGGCCGTGACGGAGCCGGCCAGAACCAGCGGCGTAACCGTCCCGTCCTGGTCGCTGACTACCCCGGCCTGCTGCTCACGGAGTCGGTCGGCGCGGGCTCGGGCGTCGGCCAACTCCGTATCGCGGCTGTGCCGCTCGTGCGCCTGGCGGGTGGCTTCCAGGTCCAGGTAGGCGCGGATCAACGCCCCACGGGCATCGAGGGCGGCGTCGACGGCCTCCCAGAACTCAGCGGTGCCCCGACTCCGGCCACGCTCGGTATGCGCCACGGTGGTGCGATCCACAAACACGCGGTCGGCTAGCTGCCCTTGGGTCAAGCACGCGGCCTGGCGGAAAGTCGCCAACCGTTCGCCGAGTGCGCGCCGCCGATCGGTGACTATCTCGGGTTCCCGCCCCACGCTCCGCGTACCGCCTGCCCTTGTCGTGTCGTGCCTGTTCGCGGCCTGTCTACCAGCTAGAAGAGTACGTCTTGTGACGACCCGTGTGACAGGGGTGTCCACGGCCTACCCCACACGCGGCAAAGGCAGTCACGGTGAGTGCGCCATACCGGCTACCAGCAGTAAGAAAGCGAGACAGACCGGTGACCGCGCACACATGGCGTCTCAACCTGTCCGTGCAGGCCCACGACCCGGAACAAGACTGTGACGTACCAGTCGTGACCGGCTTACTCAATACCCCAGCCGGTGGTGTCCAACTCGCGCTCCAAGTCGGCGAGGACCGGCCGGTGATCGTGGCGATCCAGGACGCGCGGAAGCTCTCCCACAACCTGATCGAAGCGATCGTCGAACGGCTAATGATCACCACAGACAACCTCGGCGACGATCACCGGGAGAGCACGCCGTGACCGGCAAACCTCACACCTCGATCTACACCCGCCGCGATCTCGCCGAACTGGTCGCCCGGCATGATCGACAGCACCCCGACCACAGAGACGGCTGCGACTGTGAAACCGGGATCATCGCCATCCTGCGGCGGATCTACTTCGCACCCACCGAGCCGATCACTACCGACGAGCCGAAGCCGTATAGCCCACCCGACACGCAACCACCGCGCATTACGGAGGAAGCGAGCGAGCGGCGACCGTGGCTAAAACGACGAGATGGAGAAACACAAGAAGACTACGACCACCGCACCTCCCATAGCTGCTACAACTGCGGACAGTACATTTCAGACAGAGAAGCCCTGAATCGACATGAAGACGAATGCTCACAACAAGGACGACGAGCAACAATGATTGAAGGCAGCAAAGACGAGTGAAGATCAGCGTGGCTCTCTTGCTTTTCGAACACGCACCGCGCAAATCGTCTAGTCGCAGTTTTGAGTTACACGCTCCAGCTATTCGACGATTTCGGGCTGGTCATAGGACCGGTCAAAGTGGTCCCACCAGATAGCGGGAGATAGTTTTAGCGCTGCAGCGGCCAGCCGCTTGCCAGTGTCGGTGGACACCGCGGCAGCCATGCCCGTGATCCACGGCTCTAGCTCCGTGTTACCGGCCATCTCATACTCGCGCGCCTGCAACAAACACTCAAGCTTGTCGGCGTCCCGAGAACATCGGGCCTCCAACGTCGCTTCTGGCGTCTTGGCCGCCTCGTGCTCGGCGATCAGCTCGGCGATGTGTCGCGCAACAATATCAGGTAGTTCTGCTACCTGATCTTTCACTACTTGTTGCGGAGTTGGTGTTTTAACGTAGTGTTTTGCCACCTTTGGAATGTCACCGATCCGGGTTTCCGGCAAGTCGTGGAACAGGCCGAGCGCGGCTGCGCGGTCGGGGTTTCCCCCCTCCTGTGCAGCGATGACGTAGGCGAGTACACCCACACGGAATGAGTGCTCCGCGACCGACTCCGGGTTGGGCACGGCGGCGAACTGCCAGCCTGTCCGTGGCGTGCGCTTGAGGTAACCAGCCTCGTAGGCGAACCCGATGATGGCGGCGTCCTGCTGATCCATGCTCATACGCTCCTAGTGAGATAGACGACCTGTCCCAAGTAATCACGTGCAGCCTTGCCGAGGTCGCCCGGGGTACTCAGCAGCTCCGTGATGGCGTTTAGCAGACTGACGCGCTGCTGGGCTCGGTGGATCAGATGTGGTTTCGCGGACAGCAGCGCCCACAGGGAATGTGCGCACAAGTCGCGGTATGGCGCACTCGCCAGGCCGCCTATAAGTGATTCGAGCAAGCGTTTGCCGGTCCATGTGTGGAGATCCGCAGTAACCATCTGGTCGTGCGACGTCCATCGGGTGTCTGCAAACTCTCCGGCCCAGTACGCCCAGTAGTTCAGGTTGGCAGTGATGTTCTGGTCGGACGCGAGTCCTTCGTTAACGAACCGGCGGAGCAATTCTGAATTTCCCTGAATGGACTCTGCCACCGCATGTGACCGATGTATCGCCCACCCCGTTGTCCATTGCTGCACGTTCGGCAAATGACAACGGTCACGTGAGGCCATCTCACGCAACCACTCATGCGAGCCGCCCTGGCGGGCCAGGAGGCACACCGTTTCTCGGCGCAGCATTGCTCCGGCCTCGGTGTTGCCGGCTCGTTCGGTTGCCTGACGGAGCCGCGCGGCTAATGACTCCCGCTCACCGTGTGCCAGTAGCGGTGGTCGTGGCCGGTCGTTGCCGAGTTGGCGTGGTGGCCGTCCAGTCAGCGGCCAGGCCATTAGCTCAGTGAGGGTGCGGTTGGGCACCATCGTTGCGAGCGGATGTTGCTGTGGGAGCAAGTCGTCACTACTGATCCGGTTCAGTATCAGATCGACCTCGATCGCCTGGTCGATGAGCGCGAGCTTGCGGTGATCCGCGCCCATGTTGGTGAGGGTGCGACGATGCCGGTGCAGGTCGACGACCTTCATGTTAAATACCGGCCGCCGGCCGGACTCCCAGGATCGAACGACGATCTCGCTGACGCCGAGAGCCTCGGCCATGTCCGGCTGGGTGAGGCCGAGGTCATCCCGGATCGCACGCAGCACGGCACCAGACACTACGCCAGCGCCACGACCTGCGTTGCGACCCACGTCCCCACCGATACCCGGGGTACCGGTCCGGCTTTGGGTGGTGGACATCGAACGGTTCCTCCCACCTAGTAGCGATACTGCCGGTTACTTCTGGTACATAACCGTTGAGCATACAGTCATCCTCGTCGTCTGGTGACGTTCCAGCAGCACCTCGATCGATCGCAGGGAGGCTCCCCTTCCCCATGATCAAAGCTGTGGAGTGTAAGCGATGTTGAGCGGTGATCTTTTCCTGCCATTGTTCTTGCTAGTGGGTGGTTTGGGGTTCGCGTTTGGTGGGTGTCTCGGGGCGCAGGTGACAATCTCGGCCTACCGCGAGCAGGACAGGCAGCGGGCGCGGGAGCGTCGAGCGCTTAATGACATTTGGCGCATGTTGCGTGACGAGTTCGGTATCGACAAAGCCCCATGGATGGTGAGGGTGCTGGACCGGGAGCGGCTCGAACAGCGCTTCTTGCCACGCCGAGTAGGAGAACAGCGCCGGTTATTGCCCTGATTGGTCCGTCCAGGCGACTTGAGGAACGGTGCTCATGGATTAGTTATCCGACTCAATGGGCTTTTGTTGGCTGGGGAGTCGTAGCAGGGTGGTGGTCACACGATGGACCGGAAAATACGCGAGCACAAACAGAGTCTCGGTGTTGAGGGTTTGTCTACTGATGAGGTTGTGCGCGGGGATCTGGCGCACAAGTCAGCGCAGCATGCGATCGCTCGGATTGAGCAAGTCATGAACGATTTGGCAGGGGTCGCCGAGAACGTGATCGCCGATTGCGACCTGTGAAGTCTTGGAGGTCATGCACCGCTGCTTCGAGGGTGTCGAGGCGGCGGTGCAGCTCTTTGAGCATCTGCACCGTGTCGCCGTAGTCGCGGCGGCCGCGTCGTCTGGAGATCACGTAGGTGGCGACACCGTTGGTGCTGGCGACCAGGCCCTCTACGCGGAGCACACCGACGGCTTTCTGCACGGTGGACACGGCCACGCCATGGGTGCGGCTGATCGCGGTGTAGGACGGCAGCGCTGCACCTCTGGGGATCTTCCCTGTGGTGATCTGCTTGCGGAGTTCGTCCGCGATCCGCACATACGGTGGTCGCCGCTCCACTCCAGACATGCCTTCAGCATACGAGCCTTACACGCCCTATGGCCATAAGGTTGCCTGATATAGCCCCAAATCCCACTCGCTCGGCGGCTTCCACCGACATGTTGGTTGCGTACCGTTGCTAGGCACACGAGCTGCGCATCAGGTTGTGTAGTCGTTGGGAGAGAAGGGAATCAGTGATCACAATGTCGGTTAGTCGTTGTGTACAAACAGAATTGGCCGCGGAGATTCGGCGGCTGCTAGCAGATGTTCCACCCGCCGCGGCACCGGAAACCCAGTGGGCCGACTGGTACGTTCGCGAGGCCGCGGTACTGGATATATACGCAGCCTCCGAACCCGCGTTGTCGGTGCACATCAAAGACGTAGCGTCCACCGCGCGCTTCGAAGCCCGCCGCCTGACCCGCAAAGACACCTACTAGCCGGTGTGGTGCTGAGTCATGGGTAGGCACTTCCGTATCCGGGTCCGCGGTAAGCCCCGTAAGCATCTTGACCCCGATCTGCTAGCGCAGGTGGTGATCCTGTACGGGCGACAACTCGCCCGACAGCGGCAGCAAGAAGCCGATCAAGAGGATCGCAAAGGGGACGATCAGTCCATAAAGGATATATCTACATCGGACAGTTCTGAGCCAGACGATCCGGGCGAGTCGGAGCCGACGTCATGAACGGCTTGTCGTGGCTCGCCCTGGTGACCTCGTGTTGGCTGGCCGCCGTGATCACAGTCAATCGGGTTGTGGTGTGGCGGTGGCGACGATCGTTGATCGCATGCCGGCTCCGGCTACCCCGCGAAGTGACGACGGATCAGGCGGCGCGATGGTTGGCGCGGGTGCAGGTGTTGACCTTCACCCGGTGGCCGCGGCTGGCCCCACGGTGGCCGGTAGCGGTGGAGATCACAGCCACCACCCGCGGTATCCAGCACACGGTGATGGTGCGCCGGTCGATGCTGCCCGACCTGCTGGGCACGGTGAAGGCCGCTATCCCGGGTGCCCGGCTGGACGAGACACCCGACCAGCTCAGGAAGCGTTGGCGGGTGGCGGTAGAGGCTCGTCTGTCCACTGTGGTCCGACCGCTGGCAGCCGACCGGGCGGAGGAGACCAGCCGCCATGTTCTCTCCGTGTTGTCTCCCCTATCGCCAGGGGAGTCCATCGGTATCCAGTGGATCTTGGTCGGTGGTAGGAGTCCACGCCGGTTGCGCAAAGCCGCCCGAGGCACGAAGGGGGTGTTGTGGCAGCAGCGTTCGCGGGACCTCGACGCTGAGCGTGACGCGCGCCTCAAGCAGCAAGACCCCCTGTTGTGGGCGACCTGCCGAATCGGGATACGGGCCGCGCGCCGGCGGCGGGCTGTAGAGCTGTACCGGCGGGTGTGGGCAGCGTTGCGCGGCCTCAACACCCCGCGCGTGGCGATCACCCGCCGCGTTGTGCCCACCCGGCTGGTGGCGTGGCGGCTGACTCGCCGCGCGGTACCGCTACGCAGGTGGCCGCAACTACTCGCGGTACGTGAAGCGGCTGGACTGATCGGTGTTGCCGCCGGGGAAGGCGGTCTACATGGCGTGGAGATAGGCGCAGCCCGTACCCTGCCACCCCCATCGCTCATGCCTAGCTCCGGGCTGGTCGTGGCCAGGAGCAACTACCCCGGTGTTGATCAACTGCTGTGCCTGGAACGGACCGATCGGTTGCGGCACCTGTGGGTGCTCGGGCCCACCGGAGCGGGCAAGTCCACACTGCTGCACAACATGATCACCCAAGACATCCGAGCCGGTGACGGCCTGGTCGTGATCGACGCACGCGGCGACCTCACCACCGACGTCCTCAACCAGATACCTCCCGACCGCGCCGACGATGTGATCATCCTGGATGCATCGCGGCGGGATCGGGTGATCGGGTTCAACCCACTCAACATAGGTGGCGAAGACGAGCAAGCGCGCGAACTCGCCGCCGCGCAGGTGCTGCACGTGCTGCGGTCGGTCTATGCCGCGTCGTGGGGACCGCGTACCGCGGACATCCTCCGCGCCGGACTGCTGACCCTGGTCAACACACGCGCACCGGACGATAGCGCCTTCACCCTGTGCGAACTCCCCGAACTCATCACCAACTCGCGTTTCCGCGCATTCGTCACCCACCAACCCCTACCGGCGGCATTGGGCGGGTTTTGGCGCTGGTACGAAGAACTCTCTGACGCGGAACGCGCCGCCGTGATCGGGCCAGTATTGAACAAACTCCGCACATTCACCTTATCCACTCCACTGCGGCTGATGCTCGGACAATCCACCGGTATGGATCTCGCCGGGATATTCACGCACCACCGGATCGTGCTCGTGCCACTCAAGAAAGGGCTCCTCGGCGAGGAAACCACAGCATTGATCGGCTCCCTGATCATGGCCGGGGTATGGCAGGCCACCCTACGCCGCGCCGATACGCCGCCCGAGGATCGGCGGCCGGCGTGGCTGTATGCCGACGAGTTCCAAGAGATTATGCGCCTCCCGCTGGATCTGGCTGACATGCTCGCGCAAGCCCGCGGCCTCGGTCTGGGTCTGGTCTTGGCGCATCAACACCTGGGGCAGCTCCCGCCCGACCTGAAACACGCGGTTCTGTCCACCACCCGCTCCCAGGTGGTGTTCCAGGTCGAACACGAAGACGCCCGCACCCTCGCCCCCCGCTACGCGCCGCTCACCGCGGACGACTTGACCGGACTCGACGCCTACGAGGTCGCGTTCCGGCCCTGCGTGGGCGGCAACACCCAACCACCCGCCACCGGAGTCACCCTGTTCGCCCCCTCTCCGATCACGAACGGCCGCAAGCTCGCGAAGGCCAGCCGTGTCCACTATGGACTTCCGCGATCCGTGATCGATCAGCACGCCGCGGAGCGGATCATGGTTCCGGTGCCTGGTGGTGCACGCCCCAACCGCGCACCTGTGGCAGGTGGACCATGATCACCTCAGGTATGGCGATCGGTGCACCGATCGCGTCGACCACCCGCGGCGCATCTCCGCAGGTCACGCCGTGCGCGCAGGCGGCTTGCGCCGCCGACTTCTATAGGACCCGCCATGGGTGACCACGGCACCTCTGAGCTGTCCGAGCGTGATCATGAGATCCTGGCCAGCCTCGCCCGCGCGCGGGTGCTGACCGGTGGCCAGCTCGAACGACTACACGCCGCGATCCTGCCGCCCGGCACACCGAAGCGGACCCGCCGCCGCCTGCTCACCCGCCTCGTCCAGCTCGGCTACGTCACCACCCTTGACCGGCGGATCGGGGGCGTTCGCGCCGGGTCGACCGGGCTGATCTACACCCTCGACACCGCCGGGCAACGACACGCCAGCACGGCCGGGCTAACCCCACCGCGGCGGGCACGCCGGCCCCGCACACCAAGCCCGCTGTTCCTGGCCCACACCCTGGACATCGCCGAGCTCTACGTGCAGCTCGTCGAAGCAACCCGCACCCGAGGATTCCAGCTCGTCACGTTCGTCACCGAGCCCTACACATGGCAGCCCACCAGCACCGGCCGTTATCTTCGGCCCGACGGCTACACGGTCCTCGCTACCTTGACCCATCGGGACTGCTGGTGGCTCGAAGTCGACCGCGGCACCGAATCCCTTCCCCGCATCCGCGCCACCTGCCGCGCCTACCACCAACACCTCACCAACGGCGGACACGGCCCCGATGGAGTGCCGCCGCGGGTGCTGTTCACCGCCCCCAACCACACCCGCGCGCACGCCATCCACAACGTGATCACCCGCCTCGACGGCGACGGCCCAGTCTTCCTCTCCGTGACCACCCACGACAGGGCCGTCAACTACCTGATCACAGAACTCGCGAGCCCATGAGCGTTCTAGCCAACCTCGCCCGACAGATGTGTAAGTGATGTAAGATTAGCGATATGAGCAGCAATCTTGACCAATCGGCGAGTGGAGAGGCGCACCATGGTTGACACTCCGCGATCGGACGGGCTGTTCCGCGCGGTGATCTATCTGCGTGTGTCCAGCCAGGGTCAGGTCAAGACTGATCATGACCCTGAGGGGAACTCGATCCCTGCGCAGCGGAAGGCGTGTGTGCAGCGCGCTAAAGAGCTAGGCGCTGTTGTGGTGGACGAGTACCCCGAACCGGCGCGGTCGGCGAAAGAGCTGGATAAACGTGTCGTGTTTCAACGGATGCGGCGACGCATCCTCAAAGACAAAGACGTCGACTATGTGATCGTGTACGCGTTCAACCGTGCGTTTCGCAACGCTGCCGATCGGGCCATCGTTACTCGTGAATTCCGCAAGGCCGGCACCCGGATCGTTGCCGCGAACCTCAAGCTGGACGACAGCGACGAAGCGGAAATGCTTCAAGGCATCCTCAGCTATGTGGATGAGTACCGCATCAACGCCGACGGTAAAGACATCGCCTACAAAATGGGGGAGAAAGCCAAACGAGGCGGCACCATCAGCACCGCCAAAATCGGCTACCGAAATATCCGCATCAAGACTGATGATGGCCGCAACATCGCAGACATCGCCCTCGACGAAGAGCGCGCGCCCTACATTCGGCAACTGTTCGAACTGTACGCCACCGGCAAATACGACTACTACGACCTACAAGAGATCATGACCGAACGCGGCCTACGCACCCGACCGACGACGCGCCGTCCTGCGGGGAAGGTCTCGATTCATTCCATCGGCAACATCCTTCGTGATCGCTACTACTGCGGCTACGTCACCTACGACGGTGTCGAATACGTAGGCCGCCATCAGCCGCTTATCAGCGAAGACCTATTCACCAAGGTCCAACGTGTTCTACACGCCAAAGGCGGCGGTGACACCCGCCGCCGGGTGCACAAACACCACTTGAAAGGCCGGCTCTGGTGCGACCGCTGCGGCAAACGACTCCTGCTCGCGAAAGCGAACGGTAACGGCGGCACCTACCTCTACTACTTCTGTATTGGCCGGCAGCACAAGACCTGTGACCTGCCCTACCTGCCCATCGTTGGACCTCGCGGTGTCGAGCACGCCGTAGCACAGCACTACGACATCGTGACCGTCGATGACGAGTTCCGCGCGGACCTCACTGCCCGCGTGGATGCCGCCCTAGTTGATGAACTCGACACCAACACCCGACTCCGGCGTGACCTCAACCAGCGACTCAAAGACCTCGATCGGCAGGAAACCGCCCTCGTCGGCTACATCGGTGACCCAGACTGGCCGCAAACCAAGCTGAGCGATCGGATGCGCGAGATCCGCCAGGAGCGCGAAGGCATCCAGCGTCAACTTGCCGACATCCACACCGCGCTCGACGCCAGCCGCGAACTGTTCACCCGCGGCCTAGACCTACTCCGCCGGCCTCGTGACCTCTACCAGGACGGGGATGACACCGTGAAGACCGTCCTCACGAAGACGATCTTCGGCAGGCTCTACCTCAGTATCGACAGCGACCAGTACGTCACCGTCACCAACCACGACCTAGCCGAACCCTTCGACGCCCTCACACATGCTCACACAGCGTGGCGACACCACCGCGGCGACGACAAACCGCGCCGACGGGAGCGCAAGCCGCAGGTAGCCCCACCCAACCGGCGAGACGACACACCACAAGATCACAAAACGAAGGCCCTACTCACCTCGATCTTTGCGGACCGAGGTTCGAGTAAGGCCCACGTGGTGGAGGTGCCGGGAATCGAACCCGGGTCCTCTGCCGTCTTGTCAGGGCTTCTCCGTGCGCAGTTCACTC
>WUUC01099778.1_pt1 | contig 14781 bp, 16 predicted proteins | sample 6278441 | NCBI WGS metagenome assembly WUUC01 (sample SAMN13675441, study PRJNA597444) | soil metagenome | isolation source: soil | place: USA: Washington | collected 2017-10
CCCAGCAGCACGAGAGCAGAAGCCAAACATTTCGGGGAGATGTGCGGTCTCGGGCACCTCATTGTCGGGACATAGCGCGGTTTCGCCACGTTCCTCAATTGTTTCATTCAATCGATTGATTCATTCGATCGAATGAACTAATCCCGATGCATGAAGGAAAAGGTGCTGCGCCGCGCGCAACCGGGCTCTGGCGACGAGCGCGCCGACGATACGAAGCAGAAGCTCTTGCTGGCCGCCATCGAGGTGTTCGGCAGGCACGGCTTCGAAGGCGCATCGACGCGCATGTTGGCCAGCGAGGCAGGCGTCAATCTGCAGTCCATCCCTTACTATTTCGGTGGCAAGGACGGACTGTATGTGGCGGCCGCCAAGCACATCGGTGCCATCATCAAGGGTCGTGTCCACCCCATCGCACAGGCCGCGCACGCCGAGCTCACCGGGGCGAAAGCGGGCGGTCTGGCCGCCGATCGTGCACGCGCACTGCTGATTCAGATTCTGACGGGCATGGCGCGCCTGTTCCTGAGCGACGAGTCCGCGCCCTGGGCCCGCTTCATGATCCGCGAGCAGATGGAGCCGACGGCGGCATTCGAGCACTTGTACGCAAGCGTGCTCGAGCCGGTGCTCGGCGTGCTGCGCGCGCTGATCGGCAGCTTGCTCGGAGCCGACCCCGACACCGAACAGGTGCGGCTGCGCGCCCTGGCGACGGTCGGTCACGTGCTGGTGCTGCGCGCGGCGCGCGCGACCTTGGTACGCCAGCTGGGCTGGCAGCAGATCGGCGCTCACGAAGTCGCCGCCGTGGATGCGCTGATCGCGCAAGTGGTGCGGTCCGTCGCCCCGGACGGTCCGCCGCCGCGCAAGGCAGTTCGAAAACCGAAGAGGTCCCCATGAATAAGCACATCATCGCCATTGCTGCAGTCACCGCTGCTGTTTGAGCGTGCCAGCTGGTGGTCGCCTTTGCCGGAGAAACTCGGCCTGCGCCAGGCCAAGGGCGAAGACATTTCGCTGTACGGCAACATCGACATCCGTCAGGTCGAGCTCGGCTTCCGAGTTTCCGGCCGCATCGCCGAGATGCTCAGCGAGGAGGGCGAGACGGTCAGCGCCGGCGCCTGTCTCGCGCGTCTCGACGCACGCTCCTATCAGGACACCGTGCGAGCCGCAGAGGCGGAGGTGGCGCGCCGGACCGCCGCGCTGGCCAAGCTGCAAGCCGGCTCGCGTCCGGCCGAGATCGCGCAGGCGCGCGCACGCATGGCCGAGCAGCAAGCCGACCTCGACAACGCGCGGCGCAGCCTTTCGCGCAGTGAATCTCTGCTGCGTAGCGGTGCGCTCACGCAAGCCACGTTCGACAACGCGAAGACCTCGGTCGAAGTCGCCGAGGCGCGACTCGAGTCCGCCAGCAAGGCGCTCGATCTCGCGCGCCAGGGAGCGCGCCGCGAAGACATCGCCGAGGCCGAGGCCGGCTTGAAGGGGGCCCAGGCCAACCTGGCCGCGGCGCAGACGGCGCTCGCCGACGCGCAGCTGCTCGCCCCCTCGGACGGTGTGATCCTCTCGCGCGTGCGCGAGCAGGGCGCCATCGTGGGACCCAGCGACATCGTCTACGTGCTCTCGCTGCAGAAGCCGATCTGGGCGCGCGTGTACGTCTCGGAGCCGCTGCTCGGCCGTATTCATCCAGGCATGCAGGTCGCGGTCTACAGCGACTCGGCGCCCAACCGGCCCTATCGTGGACGCATCGGCTTCATCTCGCCGGTGGCGGAGTTCACGCCGAAGTCGGTGGAGACGCCAGAGCTGCGTACGGATCTGGTCTACCGCGTGGGGGTGATCATCGAAGGCGAGGGCAAGGGACTGCGCCAGGACATGCCGGTCACCGTCCGCCTGCCCAATAGCTAGGAGCACTGACCGTGCCGAACACGCTCGTGCGGCTCTCGGCAGTGAGCAAACAGTTCGGCGCCGCCGCGCCCGCGCTCGACGCCATCAGCGGCACCATCCGCGCGGGGCAGATCACCGGCCTGGTGGGGCCCGACGGAGCGGGCAAGACCACGCTGATCCGGCTGATGACGGGCTTGCTCTTACCCGACGCAGGTTCGCTCGACGTGCTCGGCTTCGACCCCGTGAAAAATGCCGCCCCGATTCAGGCGTCGATCGGCTACATGCCGCAGCGCTTCGGCCTGTACGAGGACCTTACCGTGGCCGAGAATCTCCGCCTGTACGCGGACCTGCGCGCCTCGTGCCCAGTCTGCAGACCGTGTTCCTGACCGGCGACGTGTGGCCGCTGTTTGCGCGCAACATCGCAGCCATGCTGCTGATCGGCGCGCTGTTCTTCGTGGCGGCTGCCAAAACACCCAAAAGAGGCTCGCCTGACATGTGGAATCGTATCGCAGCCCTGATCGTCAAGGAGTTGTTCGCGCTGCTCCGCGACCCGAAGGCGCGGCTCGTGCTGGTGGGGCCGCCCATCGTTCAGCTGCTGGTGCTCTCCTACGCCGCCACGCTCGAGGTCAAGAACGTGGATATCGCGGTGCTGAATCGCGACTCGGGTTATGTCAGCCACGAGCTCTTGAGTCGCATCGACGGATCACCAACGTTCCGCAACGTGGTCAGCGTCGACAACCTGAGCGAGCTGCACGAAGCCGTGACGATGCGCCGCGTGATCGCTGCCATCCACATCGGTTCCAGCTTCTCACGCGACGTCGCTGCGCGACGGCCCGCGCGCGTGCAAGTCATTCTGGACGGACGCCGCTCCAACGCGGCGCAGATCGTGGCTGGCTACCTGTCGCAAATCGTGGAGCGGCTGTCCGCCGACCTATCGGGCGGCGCTCGGCGCCCCGCGGCAGCGCCCGTGATCGTGGCGCGCAACTGGTTCAATCCGAGTATCGAGTTCCTGTGGCACACGGTGCCGGGATTGATCGGTGTGATCTCGCTGCTCACGGGCATCGTGGTGACCGCGCTGTCGGTCACCCGCGAGCGCGAGCTAGGCACGTTCGATCAGCTCATGGTCTCACCGCTGCGCACGCACGAAATCCTGATCGGCAAGACCATCCCGCCGCTCCTGATCGGGCTGTTTCACACGACTCTGTTCATCCTCGCCGCGGTGTTCGTGTTCCACGTGCCGCTGCGCGGCTCCGTGCCGCTGCTCTACGCAAGCGCGGTGCTCTACCTGGCCGCCTTGATCGGCATCGGCCTGTTCATCTCGGCCATCTCCGCGACGCAGCAGCAGGCCATCCTGGGCGCGTTCCTGTTCGGCTCACCCGCCATCTTACTGTCCGGCTTCGCGACCCCCATCGAGAACATGCCCGGCTGGCTGCAGACGCTGACGTGGGCGAACCCGCTGCGCCATTTCCTGGTGGATCAAGGGCATCTTCCTCAAGGCGCTGCCCTTCGAGGAGGTGGTGCAGAGCAGCGCCCCGCTTTTGCTGATCGCCGTGGTCACCCTGGGATCGGCCGCGTGGCTCTTTCGTCATCGCATCGAGTGAAGGCCTGCGTGCGTCAGAGCAGCGCGCCGGCGAACCGCATCCACATCGCGAGGAGCACGAAGTTACTCGCGGCGAACACCAGCAGGCGATGGACCACGTGATTGTACGTGAGGTGCACGAGCGAGTGGGTCAGTCGCAGCCCGACGTAGCTCCACGCGAGCGTGAGCTGGACTGCGTCCACCCGGCTCGTGCAATACATCGATAGCGCCAGCGCGTAGAACAGCAGCGGCAGCTCGAGCAGGTTCATGTAGTTACGATTCGGGATGCTCACGTCGGGCGGGACGTTGGCAGACTCGCCGAACTTGAAGTCGCTCACCGTGACGCGACGAGTCCAACCTGCGCGAAAGCGCGTGATGGGGATCAAGAGCAGGACGAGAAACGTGAGCGCGACGAGAGCCAGGACGGGATGGAAGATACGAAGCTGTTCCATGCACGGAGACTAACCGCACACGCTGTTCGCCGGGGCGACCAATGTCCTGACTCCGAGGACACGTGGTGTCCGCCACAGACTGTGCGTGTCCGCCGAAGGCTGCGCGGCGCCAACAGGCGTCACGGCTTCTGAAACTTGAGCACGAAGCGGTCCGAGGTCCCGCGCTTTTCCCCTGCCGTACGCGGCGACGTGCTCCAGTCTCGCGTGTCGCTGGCGCTCCTCAAGAAGTCGGCGGAGGCGACGTAGCGAAACCCTGCCTGCTCGATCTCGGCCCTGAGCACGCCCTCTTCGATGCGGTGCAGCGTCTCGACTTCGGACAGGCCCTTGCCCGGCGCACTCGCGTGGTCGACGATCACGTACGCGCCGCCTGGCTTGAGCGCGGCGAGCACCGCGCGGTTCATGCGCGCGCGGTCCACTTTCATCCACACCGTGTCGTGATAGAAGAGCACGTTGACGACCAGGTCGAGGCCGCGCACGTCTTCGGGAAATGGCGCATCGAACTCCCGATCGAGGCGCACGACGCGCCGCATGACGGGCTTCTGCATGCGTTCGGCCAGCGGCTTCTCCGCGAAGCGCGCGAGGATGAACGGCGAGTTCTGCGCATACACAGTGCCGCTCTCTCCCACGGCCCGCGCCAAAAGCTCTGCCGTGTAGCCGCCAGCTGCTCCAATCTCGGCCACGCGCATGCCGGGCTGAACCTGCAAGAACGCAAGCAGCGCCTCCGGCTTGCGGCCAGCGTCGAGCGCCCGATCCGCGGCATCGCGATCGCTCGCCTGGACGATGGCGGCGTAGCGAGCCTTCGCGAGCGAAGCGTCTACCACCACGGTGCTGGCCGGATCCGCGGGCATTGCCGCGGATGGCTTCACGGGCGAGCCGGCAGCAGGCCTGAGTGCGCTGCGACAGCCCACGAGCGAGAGAAGGATGACTGCAAGCGGAAGGGATCGGCGCATGGATCGGCGATACCACGCATTGCGCGTCCGGGCTGCTCCAGCGCGCCTGCTCGGAAGCGATGGACGTGGCCGTGCCCGCCTCTGGGCTTGGACGGGAGGCGCCACACGGCTGCCGTGTAGCGAAGGGAGACGCTCGCGTTGGCGATCTATGGGCACTCCGGCTGTTCCGAGTTTCGACGGCGCGTGCGGAGTGCGCGCGCAGACAGCCACAGAACGAGCAGGGGAAACGCGCCTGCGAGTCCGCCCTCGCTTCCGGCCAACTGACAGCCGCGAGACGACCGCCGGCGCCGCTGCGGATCGCTCGAGGCATCGCGGGGGTCGAGCCCCTTGGCATCGCCGCTATCGGACACGCTCGGTGTCCCGCCGTCGGACGTGACGCCCGCCTCCAGCGCAGGGTCTCCAGCTTCAGCCGTCTCGTCGCCGGCCGGTTCACCTGCTTCGGCAGCAGCGCCCGCGTCGAGGTCCGCTTCACTCGTGCCGCCCTCGGCGCTGGCGTCCGGCAGCTCGGTAGGCTCTTCGGTACAGTCTTCCTGGTCCGCATTCCAGTCGCCAGGACAGTTGTCGAGAACCTCGGGCGTGCCATCGCCATCCGCGTCGCGTGCTGCCGCCGACGCGAGGGCGACGTAGCGGATCAACGTCGACGCTGTCGCCGCTTGCCCCCGTTCCACGTAAAACCCGAGCCTCCCGTCGCGACCGGCGGAGTCGTCGAGGTGAAGCAGGGGTCCACACGGGACGCGCAGCGTAGGCTCGCCGTGCATGTCCAGCAGGCCGCACCACAGATCGTCGTAACTCGAGGCAGCGAGCCGCACGGTCCAGTGCTGGCCGGCCGCCAATGCCTGCCGCAACAGCGCCATCCGCTCACCGGGCGAAAGCAGCGCTGCAAAGCCCGCCTTCCCGTCTCCGACGAAGCGCATGGGCTCTGGGCCCTGGACGACGTGCTCTCCAGCGAGTGCGTACAGTGCGGCCTCGAGCCGATCTTCAGGCGTATCGAAGGAGTTCACCTGTCCTTCGCGGATGAGTACGAAGCCGCCGAGCGCGCGGCGCTGCCCTTGATTCCGGATGCCTATCTCGATGCGGCCGGCCGAGGGCGAGGAGAACAGGCGGCTCGCCAGGCTCGCGCCCTCCCTTGGCAGCTCCAGCGCACTCTCCGCGCCCCCCACGCGCAGGCGCAGCGCTCCGCAGCCCGTGCTGCAGGGCTCGCTCGGTACGACGTACAGCGCCAAACGATAATCCGTATCCGCCTCGAGCACGAATCCGGAGACGATCTGCTGCACGCCCGAGGGCGCATCGACGTAGCGCTCTGGATAGGGACCAAGCGCCGGATCCGGTTGCTCGATGCCGTCTCGTGCGAACGGATCGGGCTGACACTCGAGATGCGAAAAGAGCGTGGACAAGCGGTGGCTCCCCGCCTCGAACGGCAGATCATCGACATCGCGTGCTCCGGCTGCCCGCTGCGCGCAATCGCTGCGCAGCTCGCTTGCGCGTCGCGCGAGCAGCGGTTCAACACCTCCCCAACCCAGCCCGATGGCCCTGGCGCCCTGCCCCGCGGCCTCCCCGAAAAGGCCTGGAATGCGCTGACACAAATAGACGCTCAAGGCCGTATTGCCCTGGGCCACCGGGCCCACCAGGCGGAACTCCGCGGACTGGCCGACGCGCGCCAGCAGCCCCGAACCCGAGCTGCCGTGACAACCGTGGTTGTCTGTGTACATACCGTCCACGAAACGGGTCGGCTGCCCAGGGCCCCACGAGATCGAACGCAACGGCAAGAGCTGCTGATCGAAGTAGTGGTAGGTGCGGAAATCCGCGTAGAACCGCGCGTAGTAACTCTCGAACTCGTCGGGAACGTCGAGTCCGCTCGGCGTGAGGATCTCGTGCTTCCAGTGCATGAGCGACTCCTTGCCGGCGGGACTCTCACGATCGACGTTCAAGAAGCCGTAAGTGTCGCCCGGTCTGCCGTCGCAGTGCAGCAGCGCGACATCGGATCCTGGCTCCGGACAGTCTATCTCTTGCCCGCTGCCCAAGTAGCAGCTGTGTAGGACGCGACAGGGATACTGATCCGTGTAGTATCCATCCGCCTCGGACAACGTGGGGCGCACGAAGAGCGGCCAGGAGCCGGAGAGCACCGTCGAGGCCGGATACGTCTCGACGAGGTGCGGCGTCGGTCGATACATATGGAGGCGCAGCTGCGTTGCGTCCTTGTCGCCTTGGACGCAGTGGCCAGCGGTCACAACGAAGCTTGGCGAGATCAGCGTTGCCCCGCAGGAGCCGCGCAACGTGGCCTCAGAGGGTGCAGGGGCGGACAGCGGAGTGCCCGCGTCGTCCGTCAGCGGTATCGTAGCCGCGCCGCTGGACCAGTACGGAAGCGCTTGCGCAGCCAACTCCCTACGCCACGTGGCCGCGAGCTCTGCGCCAGCGTCCGCAAGCTTCTCGCGCAGCTCACGCAGAGAGGGGGCCGGCGCAAAGGCGATGTCGTAGTACACGCCGCGTGCTTCGAGCTCCACCGCTTGCGCCGTGCCGCCGAGCTCGCCCTCACCCTCTGCCGCTGCGCAGCCAGCCAGCGCTGTGGCCCACAGCCTCCAAACGATAGAGAAAGATCGAGCCGGGCCCGGGCGGAGGGTGCATGCGAGCATCCGTTCCGACGTAGCAAAAATCAGGAGAACACACGAGAGTTGTGCCGCGCGTTTCGGGGTGATTCAGGTTACGCGGACACCCGGTATCTCGCCCTCACGTTTGGCCATCGGATCGGCCTAGTAGGGCAACCCGCGCTGTCTGATCCGGCCGAACATCGCGTCGAACTCTGGCTCCGACACCAAAAACGCGAGGTGCTGCACGTCGAAGCCGGGGTCGGATTGCAGATAGTCCAGGCTGACGCCATTCACCGTCTGCATGAGCCAGAACGGCGCGAAGCGCGTGGGCGCGTCGAGCCCGAGGATCTCGGACAGAAAGGTCGCAGCGGCCTTGGCGTCGAGAGCGTGCACGATCGTGTGCCTTCAGGGCGGAGGCAAGCGCCCGGCAGGAATCACTGGGCAGCGTACCAGGTGACGGAGCCGCAGCCGGACCTACAGAAGTGCTGGATCAATGGGCGCGGATCTCCGGTGCTCCCGACTCTTAGCTCGCCTCGTTCGTTCACGTCGGCATGAAAAATGCGCAGGTCTCCAGGGCAGCTCGGGGCTCGTCCGAGCTGCTCTTCGAGTGCGCGCCTTTCCGTCGCGCGCTTTCCAGTCGCACGCTGGTAGTTCAGATACGCAGCACTGGCCGCCGGATCGCAGTCTGGAAGCGACTCCCGCTCTTTGAGTTTGGCTTCGATCGCCGCGGTGGTCCGTGCCTTCAGCTTGGTCTCCTCGCGAGCGGTCAGCTCCTCGCCATCGAAGCCGATCGAGCGTGCGGCTAGCTCCAGCTCCCGCACGTTCCGGCGGGCTCGAAGCTGCTGCTCCGATGGCGCTGGCCCTGCGCCGACCCAGGGGCCCTGCAGGCATAGACCGGCGGGTAGTTCCGCGAGTTGCGACACCTCTCCCAGCAGCGGGCCGAGCAACTGGCCGGGGCTCGGCCGGCAGGTCACGCCGAAGCTGCGCGGCGAGACGCGGGCAAGCGCGCGCTCGCCGCCTGCGAGCACATCGGTGCACTCGAGGTTTTGTTCCTGGATCTCGCCGGAGGCCAGCGTACGTCCCATCAACGCCAGCGTGAACGCCACGACGCCGGCGTAACAGGCGCTTCCGAGGCCGCGTTGCAAGCGCGAGCTGTGCGACACGTGGAGCCGCTCCATCACCCCGCGTACGATTGCCACCCTGTGTGCGAATGCGGCTTGTCGATCTGCGGTGGCACGGAGCGCCGATACCAAGAGATCAGTGCCCGCAGCCACGCCCAGTTCGCGAACACGCTGCGCGCAGCGACTGGCGCGAAAGCTGCTTTTGGCCGACAGCAGCAGACTGATAGTCAGGATCGCGAGCACAGGATCGAAGACCACATACGCCCAGATTCCGAACACACCCGCGCTGGCGAGGCACATCGCGAGCTCGAGTTTCGGGCGATCTCGGAGCATCAAGCGGTGCACGATACGGCCTCCGTCGAGGGGCCAAAGCGGTAGCAGGTTCGCCGCGTTCACGATGATCGCCAGCTGCGCGAGCCCGTGCAGCGACGGCGGCAGAGGGCCGACGGCTGTCAGGGCAAGCGCACCGAGCAGGATCCCGGGCAGGGGGCCAGCCAGAAGAACGAACAGCTCCTGCCACAGGCTCGCGTCCGGCTTGTGCCCGGCGGTGGCCGCTCCGAAGAAGGGAATAAAAAAAATCGACGCATGACTGTAGCCCGTGACGCGCATGGCGAACCAATGGCCGAGCTCGTGCACCAGCACCACCAAGGTGATCTGCACGATGAACGAAAGCGACCCATACAGTGCCATCGAGGCCGCAAATAGCGCTGCTGTCAGCGCGAACGACGACCAGCTCACCGAACGGCGCGTCGGGTAGCCGCGGACGAGCTCGACCGTGCGCAACGCGCGCGCCTCAATCCAGAGCTGCGCCTCGTGCAATTCGGGCATCGATGTTGGCGCGTTCAGCCGTTCGCGCTGGAACTTCTGTACTTTGTCTGCCGCCAACACCACGCGTGTCGCGACCTTGAGCACCTGAATCCAAGGCAACACGAAGGGGCTCGCAACATCTCCCGGCGCGGAGCGCTGCAGGCTGTGCAGCGCTGCGGAGGCGCCGCCATTGGAGCGCGTCAGGAATTCGGCAAGCTCGACCTCCACGACGGCAGCAGGGGAGCTCGTAAGAGCCTCCAGGTGATCACGCAGAAGCTCGTCCCAGCGCAGGCGATAGTTGTCGATCACGCGCTGGCCCGGCACGTCGCAGGGCAGCGAAGCCTTCTGGCCGCTCAGCGTGACCAGCGAGGTCTCGTCCGCGAAATGGCTGACCAGGAGCAGGTCGAGCAGTGCGCCTCGGTTGGGGGCGCCGGCCGGGTAGACCGCCGCCCAAGAGCGCCGATCACGGTGGCGCAACAGCAGGTGCGGGGCGGCTGCGGAGTCGCCCTCCAGGACAGGACTGAGCAGCGCAAAGCTCTGTGTTTCGAAGCCGAGCGCCTCGAGCTCTCGCGCCGCCCGCTCGAAGAGTGGCAGCACCGACTCCGGGATTGCGCCCGCCTCACTCGGAGAGAAGGCGTGCGGCAACAGCCGCAAGCGTGCGTAGGTGTGAGCGGTCACGACGAATGCCATCAGCCGAAGGGCGATGAAAACACCTGCGATCCACAGCAGGATGGACAACGTGGACAAGTTCCCCCCATAGCGGCGGCACGGATCGGGCGCAGCGGGTGTTTGGGAGTCGCTTCGCCTGACCTCGAGGATGAGGATAAGGCGCAGGGCGGTGGAACGTACAGGACGCAAGGCGAGCCAGGACGTTGCGTGTCTTACCAACGCAGCATTTTGCGTTAGGGGTCGGTGCACGCTTGCCAACAGCGGCAGCGCGAGCGATCGAACGCGCGCGAGGGCAAGCTCAGCGCGGATGGCCGCGGCCGCCGAGCTCGCTGTCTTCGCGGCGATCCCAGCTAGGCGGAGCGCTCACACCACGCTGTCGGACGAATCTCACTCGCAGAAGACGCGAACCTTCTCGCCGTTGCCACTCTCCACGTCGATTGCGAGCTCACCCAGGTGGGTGACGAGGTCCTCCAGGTTTTCGGGCTTGATCTTGGAAATGTCGATGTCCACGCCGTTTTCTCGGAGCGCACGATTGATCGGCTGGTGCACCGTCTGCGGCAACCGTGGGCAGCCCGCCGCAGGACAAGCAACTCGCGTTGACAAACACTGCATAGTCAACCAAAGTTGCTTAATGCCCAGTGTCAAGGCTGCAGCGTTGGGACAGATCGCTGACCGGTTGGCTGCCGTGGGGGCGCTTCGCCGCCTGGCTGATCAGCTGGAGGACGCAGCCGTCGAGGAGGCCATGCAGGCGGGCTGGAGTTGGCCGGAGGTCGCCGAAGCGCTGGGGCTGACGAGACAGGCGGTCCACAAGAAGCACGCCAAGCGGCTCATCGCCGCCAAGGTCGAGCTGAGGAGGCGCAGCAGTGGCGGCGATTGACAAGTACCTGCAGGCGATCATCGTGCGTGCGCAGCACGAGGCGCGAGAGGACGGTTCGGCAACGATCGAGGGGCGCCACCTGCTGCTGGCGGTCGCCGTCGAGCCAGAACCCTTCATACGTGAGGTGCTGGACTCGGCTGGGCTCGACCAGCGGGCGATCCGCGCCGCACTGAAACGGGAGTTCAAGCACAGCCTGCGCGCCGTCGGCGTGTCCGAGACCGCCTACGCAGTGTCGCCGCCCAGTAGGCTCCCCACGCACCCCGAGATGGGCACCTCCGCCAAGCTGGCGCTGGAGCGGGGTTTTGCTTCCGCAGCGCGCAAGAAAGACCTGCGCCCGGCGCACGTGCTGTTGGGTCTCCTTGCCGCGCAGGTCGGTACCGTACCGCGCGCGCTGGCCCTGGTCGGCGTCGACCGGGACGACCTCACGGCACGCGTACGGCGGAAACTCACCAGCGAACACGCGTAGCTGAACGCAGTCGACGTTTCAGAGGAGGACACGAGATGCACGTATTGGCTGTCTCCACGATTTCCGACAACGACAGGTTCTGGGGGCGCTCAAGAACGCGCACGGCCGGCTGCCCAAGGGGGCCCGGTGGACCTTGGCGGTGGCGACCGCCGACAGGACCAAAGCGGTGAACGTCATCGTTCACGAGTCGGTTGAGGGTGCCCGGAGCTTCTTCGAGGAGCACGCCGGTCCCTTTGCCGTGACTGAGTACTTCGAAGCCGACGCCGCCAACGCGGTCGGCCTCCCGAGATAGCGATGGACGTGAAGCGAATCCAGGAGCAGGTTTCGCGGCTGCTCGCCGAGTACCGCATTCCGAGTGCCGCAATCGGTGTCCTCCACCACGGGGAGGTCACCGACTTCGCGCTCGGGGTCAAGGACGTGTCGACGCGGGAGCCAGCCACGGCAGACACCATCTACCAGTGCGGCTCCATGACCAAGACGTGGACTGCCCTAGCCTTCATGCAATTGGTCGACGAAGGCAAAGTTAGTTTGGACGCACCGGTGCAGACCTACCTCCCCATGTTTCGGGTCGCCGATCGCGAGGTCAGCACCAAACTCACGTCTCGTCAGCTGCTGCAGCACACGAACGGTATCGAGGAGAACTACGGCTACCCCGGCGAAAACGACGATGTGTACGAGCGCATGATCGAGAACATTGCCAGCGCGCCGCAAGTTCACCCGCCTGGCTCCATGCACGGCTATAGCGCGGCCCTTGGTTATGCGATCCTCGCCCGCATCATGGAGGTCATCGATCGCAAGCGGTGGGATGAGATCATGACCGTTCGTCTCTTCGGCCCCATGGGGTTGACCAGCACGAGTAGCTGGCGCGGGCACGTGGACAAGGCTCGAGCCGCAACCGGGCACTTGAACCGGTCCGTGGACGAGGAGCCCTTCGTCTCACCGCTCGATTATCTGCCGCGCGCCTTCGGACCTGGCGGCAACCTCAACTCGACAGCCCGGGAAGTGCTCGCGATGGCGCACGTTTTTCTCAATGCCGGCAAGGCGCCAAACGGGAAACGAATCGTCTCCGCCAGGAGCATGCGGGAAATGATGGAGTCGCGCGTTCCGATACCGGACCCCTACATGTTCGGTCCAGAGTGGGCTCTGGGTCTCATCGTGTGTGAGTGGCACGGCGAGACCGTCTACGCGACGGACGGCAGCACGATTGGCCACAACGCTCGCCTGCGGATACTGCCGGATTCGAACATCGCCATCTCGATGCTGACGAACGGGGGACCTCGAGAAAGCTTCTACAAGAAGGTGCTCAATGAGATCCTGACCCACCTCGACGCGGTCACGATTCCAGACCTACCGGCGCCCGAGCCATCTCTGAAGCTCGACCCGTGCAGATATGAAGGCGCCTACGAGCGGCCCGGCGCCCGTCATGAAGTAGCAGCCGAAGGCGGGCGGCTCTACGTCACCGTGGTCGTAGGAGCGGCGCAGGCACAACTCCTCGGGAAGCCCGAACGCATCAGATACGAGCTGCTCCCGGTGAGCGAAACGCACTTCTTGATGCGTTCGGACGATCCCTTCGAGGACACGCAAACCGCCGCGCTCTACGACTTCAAGAACGGGGTCGCGCAGTACCTGCATACCAATTGTCGGGTACATCCCAGAGTGGGAGGATGACGCTGCAATCTCGGTGAGGCTGGCGCAGGGCAAACAACGTGGCGAGTCCGCGCGCATGCACGATGGTGTGCAGGGTTTCGAAGCTGCGTGGCGTACGATGCGAGCCCGAGCAGTCGTAACCAGCGCTGCTTCCGAGAGGCCCTGTGCGGACGATTGTGATGACCGGCGGCAGCTCAGGATTCGGAGCGATTGCCGCCGAGCGGCTGACGCTCCTCGGCAGCGCTCGGCTGATCCTCGGTGCGCGTGGACCGACCGCTGTCGGCGAGTCGATTCCGCTCGACCTGACGGCGCTCGACTCGGTGCGTGCCTTCGCGGCGGCGGTTCGCGAACGGCTGGGCGACACTCGCGTCGACTCCTTGGTGCTCAACGCCGGCGTGGTTCTTCCCGAGGTCAGCGCTCGTACCGTCGATGGCTTCGAGACGACGTTTGCGGTCAATCACCTGGCACACTACCTGTTGTTGCGCCTGCTGTTGCCGACCCTGGCAGACGGCGCGATCGTCGTTCTGACCACCAGCGGCACACACGATCCCCAAAACCGCACCGGGCTAGCGCCACCACGTCACGCCCATGCCGAGCTGCTGGCGCACCCAGAACACGATGCAGAGCGTGATCTGCGGCCCGGCAAGGCAGGCGAACACGCGTACAGCGCGTCCAAGCTGTGCACCGTGCTCACCGCACGTTCGTTGTCCGAGCGGCCCGAAGTGCAGAGTCGGCGCGTCAGCGTGGTCGCCTATGATCCAGGGCAGGTGTTCGGGACAGGGCTGGCCAAGCGCCTGTCGCTCCCCTTGCGGATGGCCTGGTGGCTGCTGGGCACACCGGTCGGGGGACTGCTGCGCCAACTCAATCCCTTTCTCAATACGCGCACTGCTGCTGGTAACACTTTGGCCGAGTTGGCATCGGGCCTCGCTACGTGGCCGGGGGGACGAACATACGCTGCTTTGCGGCGAGGACGCCTCAGCTGGCCTGACCCGTCGGAGCTCGCACGTAGAGGAGAACTGGCGCAGTCACTTTGGAAAGACAGCGCCCGGCTCGTCGGCCTATCGGGCTGACGCGCCGGCCCGCCTGCGGCTAGGGCATCGCCTCGCGCCGTGTAAGGCGGAGCCAGCCGCGCGCGACGCGATACACGGTCCAGACCCCGAGCGAGAAGAAGCCGAGCGCCAGGATGCCGAAACCGATCAACACCAGGGTCGTGGGAAGCCCGATCACCAGCACCACCGTGGTGCCGAGTAGGGCAAACCAGAAGGTGCGGATCTGCCAGCGGAAGTGCGATTCGAGCCAGGTTCCGCGCACGTCGTTGCGCCGCACGTAGTTGACGATGACCGCAATCAATGACGGCCAACCGAATAAAAACGAGCCCACCACCGTGGCCGCGCCGAAGGCGCCGATCGCGAGACCGGCCGCGTGCAGCGCATAGAGAATGTGCGTGAGTGTCACAAGAGAGTCGCGCGGGGCGAGCTCGTAGGTCGTGGTGTCCATCGTATGTTCTCCACCAACTGCGCCGGGCGAGCAAGGCGCCCCGGCCGTCCGGATTCGTCGAGCCGGTGTGTTGCCGGGCCATGCCGGGGGGCGCTCGTGGTCTAGTCTCGGACTTCGGCGCTTCGAGCTGCCAAAAACGGCGATTTCCAGCCCGATCGCGAGCGCGCCCGCAGGCCCGACCTGAAGGTCGTGCCCAGAATGTTCAGTCGCAGTCCGCGGGCACGCGGGCGCTCGGCCGTCTGTGTCGAACCGCGCGGCTAGCGGCGCGCAC
>WUUC01060953.1_pt1 | contig 14773 bp, 11 predicted proteins | sample 6278441 | NCBI WGS metagenome assembly WUUC01 (sample SAMN13675441, study PRJNA597444) | soil metagenome | isolation source: soil | place: USA: Washington | collected 2017-10
GGTAAAGAGGGCTGTCGATATATCGCCCTTGACCGCCTGGGAGATCGGCACGCCCTGCCAGATTTCCATATACAGAGCCGTGCCGCCGAACACCGAAAACCACAGGAAAGCGGCCAGCGAGGGCGCCAGTACGGTGCCGATGATGAATTCGCGAATGGTGCGTCCGCGCGATACGCGCGCAATGAACAAGCCGACAAAAGGCGACCACGATATCCACCATGCCCAGTAAAACACAGTCCATCCGCCAACCCAGCTGCTTTCGCGGAACGGCGTCATGCGCAGGCTCATGCGGACGAAATCGCTGATATAGCTGCCCAGCGTGTTGGTAAAGGTATCGATGATGGCAACGCTTGGCCCCAACAGGAAAACCATGAGGGTCAATAGCGCGGCGAGCAGAAGGTTGAAGTTGGACAGCCACTTTATGCCCTTGGTGACGCCACTGATTGCTGAAGTCAGGAACAGCGCGGTGGTTACCACGATGATTCCCACTTGTATGCCTTCGCTCACGCTCAGGCCGAACACCGCATTCAGACCGCTATTGATTTGCATCGCCCCCATGCCTAGCGACGCGGCGACTCCGAAGGCGGTTGCGATCACAGCCAGGACATTGATCAGTCCCGAGATGCGCTGAATCGGACGCCATGGCAACGCGCGCGTCGCCTCGCTCACCAGCGCCACACCTCCGCGGCGGTAATGGAAGAAGGCGATCGCGAGCGCCACGATGCTGTACACCGCCCACGGATGCAGTCCCCAATGGAAGAAGCTGTAGCGCATCGCCGCATTGGCGGCTTCGGGCGTGGTGGGCGCTATGCCAGGCGGCGCCGCCATGTAATGGGAAACAGGTTCGGCCACCCCCCAAAATACCAGCCCGATTCCCATGCCTGCGGCAAACAGCATCGAAAACCAGGACCCCATTGAGAATTCGGGCTCATCGTCTTCGTTGCCGAGCTTGAGATCCCCATAACGGCTGAACGCCAGGATGACCGCGAACATGACGAGCGCCAGTACCAACCATAGATACAGCCAGCCAAAATTTCTGGTAATTGCGGCCAGGGCCACATCGAATACCGAACCGAGCGTAGTCGGCGAGAAGATGCCCCACAGGACGATTGCCAGGATCAAACCGGCGGAAAAGATTAATTGCATACAGTTCCCCGTAATGTTTCAGGCGACGCTGGCTGCCACGGTCTGTACCGGATCAACCCTCTCCGGACGACGACAGGATTGCACGTGTTAACCGCGTGAATTCACTGCAGGAAAATGAGTCCGCAGATTGCTGTCGCATGCCGATGCCGTTTCTTGCGCGGTTGATGACCGGCAGCTCGGTGAACGAAGGGGAGCCCGGCTCCGGCATCGGGAAACGAAGCTGTCCCTTGCATGCCGGCCACGATCTCAAAGAGCATGGTTCATGCCTGTTTGACGCTGCCCTGATCAAGATTGCCGTACATGGCGATCGTGGGCAGGCAGGCCGCTTACGTGGAGAAACAGGCTGTCGCGAGCAGAGCGGGCGCACAGGTGTGCGCCCCGGCATCATAGTTTTGCTAAATATTTCACAAGATCGGAACAACGATCCGGGAAATTATATTTGGCAAAATTATATTTGACCGAATATAAAAGCATTGCAGTATAGCGTTGAACGCCCGCAATAACAACCCGGGGCGGCAAAGCCCAGGGTTTCAGGATAGTTAGGAAACCTTGCAAACGGCCGGTTTTTTAACCGAGTTTGTCATCCGCTATGTGGTAGTGCGGATCTTCAAACTCGTTGATCTCCACCATCGGCTTGGCGCGTTCGAGGAGTTCGAGGCTGTCGGGGCTGAGATGGCGCAGATGCAGTGTCTTGCCAAGCTGCTGATAGCGCGACGCCAGGGAGTCGATGGCCTCGATAGCGGAGTGGTCGGCAACGCGAACGTTCCGGAACTCGACGACGACGTGCTGCGGGTCCTCCCTGGGATTGAAGAGCGCTGCAAAGTTCGCGGTGGAGGCAAAGAAGAGCGTACCCTCGAGCGTGTACACTTTCCATCCTCTCTCATCGATGCCGGTCGTTGCCCGAATTTCCTTCGCGTGCTGCCAGGCGAAGACCAGCGCCGCGAATACGACGCCTGCCAGCACGGCAATCGCCAGGTCGGTCAGGACGGTAATGAGCGTGACGCCAACGACGATGATGGCGTCTTGGCGAGGGATTTTACGCAGTGCCTGCAAACTTCCCCATTCAAACGTCTTTTCCGAGACCACGAACATCAGGCCGATCAAAGCGGCCAGCGGAATCATTTCGATCCAGCGCGACAGGAACAGGATGAACCCCAGCAGGAATATCGCCGCCACGATCCCGGAAAGCCGATGGCGGGCGCCATTGTTAATGTTGATCATGCTCTGGCCGATCATCGCGCATCCGCCCATCGTGGCGAAAAAGCCGCCGATAAAATTCGCCGCTCCCTGGGCCATGCTCTCGCGGTTCGGTTTGCCGCGCGTGTCGGTGATGTCATCGATCAGGTTGAGCGTGAGCAGCGTTTCGATCAGGCCAATGGCGGCAAGGATCAATGCGTAGGGGAAGATGATGTAGAGCGTATCCAGGTTGAGGGAAACGGCAGGCACATGAAAGGCCGGTAGGCCACCTGCTATCGATCCCATGTCGCCCACGGTCTTGGTCTGTATATCGAATCCGGCGACAATGCCGGCCACGATCAGAATGGCGGCAAGCGACGATGGCACAACCGTTGTCAGCTTCGGCAGCAGATAGATGATCGCCATCGTCAGCGAGGTAAGGGCGAGCATCACATAGAGCGCCTGGCCGCTTATCCATTCCAGGGAACCATCTGCGCCCGGCATCTTGAAATGCCCAAACTGGGCCATGAAGATGACGATGGCGAGCCCGTTGACAAACCCGAGCATGACGGAATGGGGAACCATGCGGATAAATTTGCCAAGCTTGAAAGCGGCGAACAGCATTTGCAGCACCCCCATCAGGATCACCGTGGCGAATAGATACTCGGGCCCATGCTGCATAACGAGGCTGACCATGACAACGGCGAGTGCGCCGGTTGCCCCGGAGATCATCCCAGGCCTGCCGCCAAACGCCGCCGTCACGAGGCATATGATGAAAGCGGCATAAAGGCCGGTCAACGGGCTGACATGGGCCACCAGCGCGAAGGCAATTGCTTCCGGGACCAGCGCAAGCGATACGGTCAGACCGCTCAGCACGTTCGTTTTGAGCTCGGCGGGCTTCAGTGCAAACAAATCGTTCTCCTGTAGGAATAGAGGTGACATCGTTCGACTTGCGGACGACACCATGGAAAGCTGCGGAAAATGCAATGGCGCGACACACTTCGGCCAGATGGAACAGGCGAAGGGACAGAAATGCGTGGGTATTACATGGGAGCGATCAGCGAAACTTGCCAAAATGCAGGCCGGGATTATGCCATACCACGGGCAATGGATCGAAGGACGAGATGGGCATTTTGCCAATGCGATTGCGGAACGGTTGCTTCTGGCCGAAACCGGTAGCACATCAACAAACGGATTGAAGGGCAGGCCAGCAACGAATGTGCGGCAGGTTCATAATTAGCGGGATGCGCGGGCCCGCAGCCAGCCATCAAACCTGCAGTCCTTAACGAATCGAATCCATGTCTACCCGTCTTCCAGTCGAACTCGCCAAATCCTATCGTCTCTTAAATCACGGCCCGACCGTCCTGGTCACAAGCGCTTATGAAGGGGCCAGCAATGTGATGGCCGCCGCCTGGTCAATGCCCCTGGATTTTTCGCCGCCGAAGGTCGCGGTGGTCATCGACCGCAACACCTTGACGCGGCAACTAGTCGAGGCATCCGGCGAATTCGCGCTGAATGTGCCGTCCCGCGAGCTGGCGCGCTTGACGCTGGTGACGGGATCGGAGTCCGGGCGCGAAGTCGATAAATTCCAGGCGCACGACATCGGTACGTTTGCGAGCGAGAAAATTGGCGCGCCCTTGCTCGAGGGTTGCCTCGGGTGGCTGGAATGCCGGGTAATCCCCGAGCGGCATGTGCAGGCGGCCTACGACCTGTTTCTCGCCGAGGTCGTCGCGGCATGGGCCGACCCGGCGGCGTTCAGCAACGGACACTGGAACATTGAACAGGGCGGCAAGCGCAGCATTCACTATATCGCCGGCGGTAACTTCTTCGAGACTGGCGCGGCATTCGAAGTCGAGAAATGAGCGGTTGCCGGGTCAGCGCCGCCGCCCGCCTTCCCGTTTTCATGCTTGATTTCGGCTTGATGCAAAGCCGGTTTTCAACGGCCTTAGTTTGGCAACCTTTGCTATAGCAGGCAGACCTCTGTTGCAGTTCGCAACATCGTTCACGGCGTCACCGAATGTACGCGTTTCAAGCAACGTAACGCGAAGGTGGAGCGGCTATGGCGGATGCCGGGAATCTTGTACAGCTTTTGCCGAAGAAACCGTTCGTAGCCCTCGGTGCCCGATACCGCCACCTTGATCAGGTAATCGTATTCGCCGGTGAGAAGATAGGCTTCCATCACTTCCGGCAGCTTTGCCAGCGCATCGCCGAAGCGATTGAAGATTTCGTCATCGTGCCGGTCGAGAGTGACCTCGATGATCACCGTGTCCGGCAATCCGAGTGCGCGCTGGTCCAGGACCGCCACATATTCGGTGATAAATCCTGCTTCCTCCAGCGCCTTCACCCGGTTCCAGCACGGCGTCGGCGACAGGTTCACCATCTCGGCCAGCTTCTGGTTGCTGATGCGGCCGTCGCGGCTCAAGGCGCGCAGAATCTTGCGGTCGATCTCGTCCAGCTGGTTTTCCTTCATTGAAGCGCTTCCTTTCCTGATTTTCTAAACTGGAAGATAGTTTATCTTCAAAAATCATATTACATAGAAGATATTTCTTCTTTTGTGGCATTTGGCTACAAGAAACAAAAGCACATTTTGCAAGCTCCGCAGTAAGATTTTTCCGTGCTCACAAGGCACAAACAAGCCTGCACTCTGCCGCCTTCCTTACCACGGGAAGGCGGAGATGCTTCGGCTCCCGGAAATCTGTTTAGAGCCTGTTTGAAAACTTGCGCGGCCCGATTTCGGACCTGCGATGCTCGCCGTACCACTCGTACGACTGGTGTAGCAGGGAATTCGAGCTGCAAGCGCAGCTCGCCTGCGAACGGCAAAGGCTTGCAAGCTTTTGCGCGCCCTGCAAGGGCTTCTCGGCCCAAACCCGGGCCGCTCGCTACAGTTTTCGAACAGGCTCTTAGGAGTGCTCGTGTCAAAAGCAATTGCCCGTACGGCAGTCGGCTATGGAGGAGATCCCTTCGCCGCCGAACTGCCGCTGATGCTGGTCACGCCCGCGCTGTTCGCCGCCAACATGGTGGCGGCGCGCTGGGCGGAAAGTGCCGCCATACCCCCGGTTTTCCTCGCCTTTGGCCGATGGGCCCTGGCATTCCTGTTCATGCTGCCGACCGTCGCGCCGCGCCTATGGGCTTGGCGGCATGTGCTGATGGCGAACTGGCCGCACCTCCTCTTGCTTGCGGGGCTCGGCATGGGCGTGGCAGTGGCGCCGCAGTATATCGGGGCACGCCATACCAACGCGGCGAATGTCGCGCTTGTCTTTGCCGCCTGTCCCGTGCTGGTGGCGCTCATTGAAACGATCGTGTGGAAAGCGCCGCTGGGAATGAAGCAGGCATGCGGCATGTCGCTGGCAATCGCCGGTGTGCTAGTGGTGCTTTCGAAGGGCAATGCCGTGGCGCTTGGCAGGCTCGAGTTCGGCCGGGGCGACCTGTGGGTCGTGCTGGCGGCATGCGGCTGGGCCCTGTACACGGTCCTTGGGAAACGCCGCTCGCTTCCAGCCTTGCCCGCCACGGTACGGCTGGCGGCTCTGGCGGCGGGCGGCGCGCTGGTGCTGGCGCCGTTTGCCGCGCTGGAAGCCGCCGGCGGGACCATGCCGGATTTCGGCGATGCCCGGCTGTATGCGGCACTGTGCTTTCTGGCGATTGTGCCCAGCCTTGGCGCGTATTTCTGTTTCGACCGCCTGGTCGCGCTGGCCGGTCCCGCCAATGCGAGCGTGTCCATGTACATGGTGCCGTTGTTTGCCACGCTTGCGGCATGGCCGCTTCTGGGTGAAGTGCCGCACGCGTTTCACGCTATCGGGTTCGGTCTTATCCTCGGCGGAGTAGCGCTGGCGGGTACGCAGAGAGCCTGAGCGGTTTGTGCTGCCGACGGCGACAGACTAATAGAGCGGTCTGCAGGCGGTCGCTCGCCTTGCAAGGCCAATCAATGCAGCGCGCGGGCACCATGTTTGGCGTTCTTCTCCATCAGCAGATGCTCGAAGTCGTCGGCGGAAAGCGGCTGCGAAAAAAAATATCCCTGCCCATAATCGCATCCCGCTGCCTTGAGCAGTTCCATCTGCTCGCCTGTTTCCACGCCTTCGGCAATGACCTTCAATCCCAGCTTATGGGCCATGACGATGACCGATTCGGCAATCGCTCTATTGTCATGGTTGGTCGCCAGGTCCTTGATAAAGGATTGATCGATCTTCAGGAAATCGATATCGAATTTTTGCAGGTAGGTCATCGATGAATAGCCGGTTCCGAAATCATCGATGGCCACCTGGATGCCGGCATCCCTGTACTCGAACAGTTTGGAGGATACGTTTTCCGACACATCGAGCAGCACACCTTCGGTGATTTCCACCGTCACCCGGTCCGGGGCCAGCTCCAGCTGCTGCAGATAGCCAAGCCATTTGTCCTGTTCTTTCGAGCCGAACTGGATGGGCGATTTGTTGACGCTGATTTGCAGCGGCATGCCAAGAATGGTATTCCAGTGCTTGATCGCCGATGCTGCTTCCCGGAACACATGATCGCCGATATCGTTGATCAGGCCGGATTCTTCCGCGAGTGGAATAAACACGGAAGGTTCGACGTTGCCGAACAGGGGATGCGTCCATCTTGCCAATGCTTCCGCTTTGAGGACTCCGCCGCTTTGCAATTCGACGACCGGCTGATAATGCACCTTGACCTGGTCGAACTGGAGTGCATGCCGTAACTCCTGGATCAGGCGCAAACGCGCATGCGCCTTTTCATCCATCTCTCGTGTGAAATAGCTGAATTGATTCTTGCCTGCGCTCTTGGCCGCGTACATCGCCTGGTCAGCCTTGCGGATCAACTCCTCCGGCGTATCCGCATCATCGGGATAAAGCGCAATGCCTATGCTGCCGGACACGAATGCGCTTTCGCCTCCGATCGAAAAGGGCAGGTTAAGCGTATCGAGCACCTTTTGCGCGACAAGCTCGACATGATCGATATGATGCAGGCCGCTCATGATAATGGTGAATTCATCGCCGCCCAGGCGGGCGACGGTATCGGTATCCCGTACGCATTGCCTGATGCGTTGCGCCGCCTGCTGCAGAAGCATGTCGCCGGCATCATGCCCGAACAAATCGTTGACTTGCTTGAAGCCGTCCAGGTCGATGAATAACAGGGCAATGGCACTTTGCTGCCGATGGGCATTCATGACTTCCTGGTTCAGCCTGTCGCGAAACAGCCGGCGGTTCGGTAAGCCCGTCAGCGTGTCGAAATTGGCAAGGCGCCAGATACGTTCCTCGGACTCCTTGCGCTCGGTGATGTCACTGATCATGCCGGCAACGCGCAACGGTTCTCCTGTAGGGGATTTCTCGACCAGAACGCCGCGCGAATGAATCCATTTCCAGCTGCCATCTTTGCGGCGGAGCCGATACTCACAGGAATACGATGGCGTCTTGCCTTGCAAATAGTCATCCATCGCCGCGTGGGCGCGGGGCAGATCGTCCGGATGGATCAATGCAAGCCAATCTTCGGGGTCATCGCTTAATTCGCCGTGTTCGCACTCGACGAGTTCTTCAAACAGGATGGAATAACTTGTCCTGTGCCTTTTCACATCCCATTCCCATACGCCTTCACCGGCACCTTCGATCGCCAGCTTCAAGCGATTGTTGGCGATGTGCAGCTCCTCTTCCGCTCTTTTCTTGTCTTCGATATCCGTATTGGTTCCCACCCATTCCCGAACCGTGCCATCCGCATTCATAATGGGAACCGCCCGTACGGCAATCCAGCGATAATCACCGCCTTTGTGCATTACCCGATACTCAATTTCGTAAATACGAGGTTCTCTGATAGCAATTGCCCATTGATGGGCAACCCGTTCACGGTCTTCCGGGTGAACGATGTTTAACCACCCACGTCCCTTCCACTTGTTGTAATGCTGTCCGGTGAAATCGCTCCAGGCTTTCCAAGACGGCGAGTCCGCAACAACATCGCCATTGGGTTCGGCAATCCATACCATCTGGCTTGTTGCGGTCACAAGTGACCGGAACCGTTCTTCGCTTAGGCGCAGGGAAGCTTCCGCGTTAACTTCCTTGGTAACGTCTATTGTCGCGTGGAAAATACATGCCAGTTGCCCATCCTGATCGAAGATGGGCGTATTGGAAGCGTTCCAGAACCGCTCTTCATAGAAGACTTCCCCATTGGGCAGCACCTTTTTTATCGGATAGCGTTGCGCCGATAGAATTTGCCGCTCTCCGGTCACAAGGGCCTGGGCGATAGAGTGCTGCAATGCTTCCACGCCAGTATCTTTGGGGTCATCCGAATCTGCGGGAAACACCTCAAAGAGCCCCCGGCCAATCATGTCTTCCCGCATGAGCGAAACGTTGTGCAGGAAAAAATCGTTTACATCGAGAATGATGGCTTCGGGTGTCGGCGTTAAAAGATAACCGCCGATTGGCGCGCTTTTAAAAATAGACTCGTAAAGTAGCAAGGGAAGCATGGCTATTGGCTAGGAAGAGATGAAGGCGGCGCATGTCGTGCATGCCATACGTTCCTGGCATGGCTGGTAAATCCATCTTATAAGTTACCAATACGTACAAAATACGTACAAGGAGTCTTGATCTATGTCTATGGCACAGGACATAGGAGAAGGAAACAGGCATGGATGTTCCTGCATGAACAAACTCTGCCCGATGGATGATTTTGAAATGGCCGATTCAGATTGGGCCAAGGGAACATCATCCGGGCCGGAGCGATGAATTTGCCCAATCAATCGCCCTAAACAATCGGCCCAATTAGCGCAAGCCGAAGCCAATAATTACAGGAAATGTAAAGAATTCATTCACGGCGTACAATCTCGCCGTATGACTTCCGACGCATTGACCACCTCATCCGCCAGGCAAACCTTCCTGGTTGGTTTGGCCATCGCCATCATCGGCGCCATTCTCTTCTCCGCCAAAGCGATTGTCGCCAAGCTGATCTACCGATATCAGGTCGATGCGGTCACGCTGATCGCCTTCCGCATGATCTTTTCCCTGCCGTTTTTTGCCGTGATCGCGCTCTGGAAGGCGAGGGGAGCCACCCCGCTCACCAACGCCGACCGCGGCAAGATTGTCGTGCTGGGCTTGCTCGGCTATTACCTGTCGAGCTTTCTCGATTTTCTCGGTCTGCAATACATTTCCGCCGGGCTGGAGCGGCTGATCCTGTTTCTGACGCCATCCTTCGTGCTGCTGATCTCGGTTTTCTTTCTGAAGAGGAAAATCACGCTGGTGGAATGGCTCGCGCTGGGCACCGCCTATCTCGGCACCGTGCTGGTGTTTTTCCACGATGCGATGGTCGGCGGTTCCAATGTGGCGCTGGGCGGCGCCTTCGTGCTGGCGAGCGCCTTGTCCTATGCGATTTACCTGTTGCTGTCTGGCGAACTGGTCAAGCGCGTCGGCGCGCTCCGCCTAGTTGCCTATGCGATGTGCGTATCGAGCATGGCCTGCATCGTGCAGTTCTTCCTGCTGCGTCCACCGGCCTTGCTGATCCAGCCGATGGACGTGTATTGGCTGTCGCTGATCAATGCGGTGCTGTGCACGGTGCTGCCGGTGTTCCTGACGATGATCGCGGTCGAGCGCATCGGCGCGGCGACCACATCGCAGGCCGGCATGATCGGACCTGTGTCCACGCTGTTTCTGGCCGCGCTGATCCTGGATGAACCGATGACAGGTATCCAGTTGGCCGGAACCGGTCTGGTACTGGGTGGAATTTATTTATTGTCGAAGAAAAAAGCGTAAGGAGACGACATGGAACTGGGCATCAAAGGAAAACATGCGCTGGTGTGCGGCGCGAGCAAAGGGTTGGGTCGCGGTTGCGCCGAGGCGCTCGCCGCCGAAGGCGTCAACGTCACCATCGTCGCCCGCGGCGCGGAGGCGCTCGAAGCGACGGCACAAGCGATCCGGCAAGCGACCGGGGTCACGGTCAATGCGGTGGCGTGCGACATCACCAAACCCGAGGGCCGCGCACAGGCGCTGGCCGCTTGCCCGCAGCCGGATATTCTGGTGAACAATGCAGGCGGGCCGCCGCCCGGCGATTTTCGCAACTGGACGCGCGACGACTGGATCGCCGCGCTCGATGCGAACATGCTGACGCCGATTGAACTCATCAAGGCCACGGTCGATGGAATGATTGCGCGCCGCTTCGGTCGAATCATCAATATCACTTCCGGCGCGGTGAAGGCGCCGATCGATGTGCTGGGCCTGTCGAACGGCGCGCGTTCCGGCCTGACCGGTTTTGTTGCCGGACTGGCGCGCAAGACGGTGGCGCACAACGTGACCATCAACAACCTGTTGCCGGGGCAGTTCGACACCGATCGCCTGAAAACGACGCTGGGCGCATCGGCCAAGGCGGCGGGCAAGAGCCTGGAAGAAATGCTGGCGGCGCGCCAGTTGCAGATTCCGGCGAAGCGCTTCGGCACGCCGTCCGAGTTTGGCGCGTTTTGTGCATTCATGAGCAGCGTGCATGCGGGTTATCTGACCGGGCAGAACATATTGCTGGACGGGGGCAATTACCCCGGCACTTTTTAGAGCGGTTTCAGAACGATGTACGGGGCCGATCTCAGCCCTGTTAAACGGAGATACGAGTCGTGGTGAAAAAGCGTGTTGCGCTGATCGCGCATGACCAGAAAAAAGACGACATGGTCGAGCTGGCATCCGAGTATGCGGACATCTTGCGGCAGTGTATCCTGATCGCGACCGGCACCACCGGCAAGCGCCTGTCGCAGGAAGTCGGCCTGATCGTCGAGCGCAAGCTGTCCGGCCCGTCGGGCGGCGACCTGCAGATCGGCGCGGAGCTATCGGAAGGCAAGGTCGATTGCGTGATCTTCCTGCGCGACCCGATGACGGCGCAGCCGCACGAACCCGACATCAATGCGCTGGTGCGCGCCTGCGACGTGCATAACGTGGCCTGCGCGACCAATGTGACGACCGCGCGCATGCTGCTGTCGCAACTGGTGCCGCATCATCATTCTCATTCCTAACGTAAAGAACAAGGGAGGCAAAGTATGGCAAAGGCAAAAGCAATCCGAATCTTCAAGACCGGCGGCCCCGAAGTCATGGAGTATGTCGACGTCGAGGTCGGCGAACCCGGGCCGGGAGAGGCGCGGGTGCGCCAAGCCGCCTGCGGACTGAACTACATCGACGTGTATTTCCGCACCGGCGCTTATCCGCAGCCGCTGCCGGGCGGGATCGGCATGGAAGGCGCGGGCGTGGTCGAGGCGGTGGGCGAGGGCGTATCGCATGTGAAGCCGGGCGACCGTGTCGCCTACGCCGCGCGTCCGACCGGTGCTTATGCAGAACTGCGTATCATGCCGGCCGCCGGGCTGGTGAAGCTGCCGGATGCGATCGATTTCGACACCGCAGCAGCGATGATGCTGCAAGGATTGACGGTGCAATACCTGTTCCGCCGCACCTACCCGCTGCGCGGCGGCGAAACCATCCTGTTCCATGCAGCCGCCGGCGGCGTCGGCCTGATCGCCTGCCAGTGGGCCAAGGCACTGGGCGTCACCATGATCGGCACGGTCGGCTCCGACGAAAAGGCGGAACTGGCCAAGGCGCACGGCTGCGCCCATACCATCAACTACAACAAGGAAAATTTTGTCGAGCGCGTGAAGGAGATCACCGGCGGAAAAGGCGTGCCGGTAGTCTACGACTCGATCGGCAAGGATACCTTTACCGGCTCACTCGACTGCCTGTCGCCGCTGGGCATGATGGTCAGCTTCGGCGCAGCCTCCGGCCCGGTGCCGGCATTTTCTCTCAACGAGCTGGCGTCGCGCGGATCGCTGTTCATTACCCGCCCCAGCGTATTCAACTACACTGCCAAGCGCGAAGACCTGGATGCCATGGCCGCCGACTTGTTTGGCATGGTGTCGAGCAAGAAAATCCAGATCGACATCAACCAGCGCTATGCGCTCAAGGATGCGGCGCAGGCGCACCGTGATCTGGAGTCGCGCAAGACGACGGGATCGTCGATCCTGATTCCCTGAACGCTTGCGTTTGATTTCCCGCAGAGTGTCTGCCCCACATGCTTAGTTGCATGCGGGGCTGTTTCCAACCGCTCTAGATCCAGACGTCGTTCGGGGCCGTCCTTGCTCCGCCTTCTTCGCCGGTATTCGCTACCCCGCGTGGTTCGATCAGCATCAGTTTTACCTCGTTTTCCGCGCAGGGCTTGTGTTCGACTCCTTTCGGGACAACATACATCTCGCCGGCTGACACGCGCACCGAGCCGTCGCGGAAATCAATGCGCAAATCGCCTTCCATCACGATAAAGGCTTCATCCGTATCCTGGTGATGGTGCCAAACGAAATCACCTTGCAGCTTCACAATCTTGAACTGATATTCATTCATTTCCGCGATGACCTTGGGCATCCACCGCTCATTGAAGAGGTCAAACTTTTTCCTGAAATTGATCGACTCGTAGTTCACGTCATTTCCCTCCGGTAGTTGAGGCAAGCTTGCCGCGGCAGCTTGTCAGCCCGGGCAATTCGCCATGCAAAGTATTGCTGACGCTTAGGGGCGAGTCTTGTATGCTTGTAACATGCCTGCAAAAAAATCATCGCCTGACGCCGACTGGGCGCGATTCAGGAGCACGCCGATTTCTGGCGTGACGCTCATGCATGCGCATTTTTCCGAGCATTCGTTCGAGAAGCACAGCCACGATACCTTTTCCATTGGCCAGACGCATGCGGGGATTCAGGCATTCCGCTGCCGGGGCGAAGACCTCAGCAGCGTGAAGGGCAAGATCGTCGCCTTCAATCCGGACGAGGCCCATGACGGCCATCGGGGAGGCAGCGAAGCGTTCGAGTATGTGATGCTCTATATCGAGCCGAACAGGATCTTCGATGCCCTGCGCGACTTCGGCCATCGCCATGGCCGCTGCCATATCGCGCGCCCGCTGATCGATGACCCTGTGGCCTGGCTGTCCTTGAACGATGCGATCGCGGCACTCCAGCATCCGAACGAGAGCCTGCGTGCCGATGCACTGCTGACCAATGCCATCTCCCTGCTGTTCAGGCGGCACGGCGATTCGATGCCGGTCACCGGGGCCGAACATAAAATTCCGCAATGGATTTCGCGCGCCCGCGACTATATCGAAGAACACTATGCAAGCGACATCACCATCGACGACCTTGCCCGCGTAGTGCAGGTATCCCGCGTGCATGTCACCCGGGCGTTTGCCGCCGCCTACGGCGTTTCACCGCATGTCTACCTGAATTCCGTGCGCATCAAAAACGCAAAGGGATTTCTTCTCGCCGACCAATCGGCCGCCGACGTGGCCGCCCTCACAGGCTTCGCCGATCAAAGCCATTTCACCAGGCGCTTCAAGGGGAGCATCGGTTTGACGCCAGCGGCATGGCTTCGGGATATGCAGCAGGGCGGTTGGGGGCAAGCGTCATGAAAGGTGCCGGCAGCGGTCCTGAACTTGGCGATCATGATGGCGCTGAAGTTATTCGCCGCTCGTGGGCGTCCGGGCTGCATCCAAGGCGAGATTCGGCCTGACGCCAAGGGAACGCAAGAATTTAATGTTTGAAGTCTGTTGATTCTTCATCGCATAGTCCAGCGCATTGAATCCTTGATCATCCACATCCTGCAGGCGGGCGCCATGCTTGATCAACAGTTTCAGCATCTCGACGTCTGCATGCTGAGCGGCGTGCATCAAAGGCGTACGTCTCGAATGCACAATGTTGTAGGCGCACGCGTTTTCCATCAGCTCATCCGCTCTCTTGTAGGCATGATTGGGATTGGCGCCGTGGCGTATCAAAAATTCGGCTAATGCATGCTGGTTTTTCTCCACCGCGTAAAAAAGCGGCGTTTTCCCAAACCCGTTTGCATAGTTGATTGACGCGCCTTTAGTCAGAAGGAGCTTCACATTCTCCAAATCCGGCAAGGTAAAAAACAGCGCCGACTCATCGCCGTGATCCATCGATTTCAGACTGTCGGCCAGGAGATGGATAACGCTTTTCGGTTTATTGGTGAGCAATGCTGTTTTGAGCGCCTGATCGATTTCCTCCTCAGGAGGATTGGTTGCCAGTATGGCCTTCAACCTTGCGCTATCCGGATTCCCGGATTTCGTTAGCTTCGCCAGGTCGGATAATCGTTTTGGATCTTCACTTGAATAAGGCGAAGAGCCAGGAAAAGACCCTGCGGCTCGATCGGCAAAGAGCGCCAGTGCCTGGGTTGCGACGATATTCGCTTTCTTGCGGGGATAGCGGAAGCGTTGCTGATAGTGCCTTGCAAGCAGAGGATGCACCTTCCGGGATTCGGCAAGGAAGACCGTGTACAGGCGGTAATTCGAGGGGCTTTGGCTAGCCCAGAACTCGAAATAGGACAGGAATTTATCCGGTTGCTGCGGCTCCTCATCGGACTCCAGCAACAAGTCGGGAGCAACGCCCGCCATGAGCAAGGAAAAATGGTAAGACCGCCAGTGAGCATGGGCGATGCTGTCAGTGCAGAATGGAGGCCCTTTG
>WUUC01034142.1_pt1 | contig 14770 bp, 11 predicted proteins | sample 6278441 | NCBI WGS metagenome assembly WUUC01 (sample SAMN13675441, study PRJNA597444) | soil metagenome | isolation source: soil | place: USA: Washington | collected 2017-10
CGATCACGACACGCGTCCCGAGTTCGAGAAGCCCAAGGTGATCTGGAATCCCGTCATCTCACCGGCGGGCCTGATGATCTACTCCGGCAAGCTCTGGCCGCAGTGGAAAGGCGATCTGTTCATTGGCGGCCTCTCCAGCCTGGCGCTCATTCGCGTCGACGTTGACGGCACGAGCGCTCGGAAAGGCGATGAGTGGCCGATGGGCGAGCGCATCCGCGAGCCAGAGGAGGGGCCGGACGGCGCGATCTGGCTCCTCGAGGACGGACGGCGCGGCGGCAAGGGTCGGCTCGTGAAGCTGACGCCCGTCGGTTCCAGCTCACGCTGAGTGTTGGTCGATCGCGCGTGGTCGGCCTGCTTCGCCTCCTCCTGGTGCAGCGAGGGCGCCGCGCAACGCTCTCCGATCGCGCCCTTCTCTCGTGCGTGCCGACGAGCGGCTCCACGACTCCCACCCTTCTCGATTTCACACTCACGCCCGAGCATCGCGCCGATTTCGTCGTCTCCCGTTGTTCGCTCGATCGCCAGACGCACGGGTTTGTCGCGAAGTATGGCGTCATGGCCGACGGGCGGAGGCTGTCGAAGGCCGACTCGCTGTCCTCGACTCCGATCGACCTTCCGACTCACCGCTACGAACCTGGGAGATCGCACGTTCGAGTAACACCGCTCCTTGCTGCGCTCGGCGCTAGCGTGAACGAGTCCTGTCGAGGGCACCACTTTCCTTAGAATCAGCACGTTTGCGAGGCCGACCCTACCGGTTGGTGACGATAGTGAACATTCGCCGCCGACCTTCTCGACGGCGCTCCGCAGCGCCCGATCGAGCACCTGCGTACAACACGTTGAACGTTGTATCCAGAGGTTGGCGTCCCCCATCAGCTGAGCCACGACCTTCCCTGGGACGCCTTTCGTCCGACCACGATGAGTGAGTACGCCTCAACGTGAGCCAGTTTTGGCCGATCGAGGCCCGATGCCCTGGCTGGACACCGACCTGCCGATTAATGAATTGAGTTCGTGAGACGGCGCGACGGCCAGGCGCGAACGTGAGTGCCGTCTGTCGTGCGTTCGGGATCAGTTCGGAAGACAGCTTACAAGTGGCTGGCGCGGGAAGCGCGGCGGGGTCGGTCGGGGGTTGGCCGACTGGTCGCGACGGCCGCATCGCACTCGGCGGCAGACGCAACGGGCGGTGTGGCGCGGATCGGGCCTTTGCGGGCGGCGTTTGGCTTGGGCGGCGAGAAGCTCGACATGGTGTTGGCGACGCAAACGACCGACGATTCGCACCACTGTAGTCTGACTGTACGTTGAAGCCTGCTCCCATCGACCTGATGATGTAGTAGAAGGTAACTCATCATTTTATTTCTGCCCGCACCAAATCCGGTGGAAACCGGGCGAAATTTGCTCAACTGGCACAGCTCAACGTAAAACCTACAAACAGTTGAGTTGTCTACCCGAGCTATTCCTACCTCGCACCTCGGAACGACCCGCCTAACCTCCCTGTTTTCAACTATTTGCTGAGTCTGGCAACCCGCTTGCCCAACAGTAAGCCGAGGCGTGAGGCGCGTAGTTTTTAGCTCTCCAGCCCCAAGGCTCGCCGGCAACGGCGACAAACCCAACAATTAAACCTCGAGGATTCGACTGATGAGTCTACGTGTGAATATCGGTGTGCGTGTGTACGCGGCTGGGCTGTTTACCGCGATGGCGATGTGTTCCTTACCCGGTGCCGCGAGTGCCCAGACGACCGTGACGATCAGCGCGCCCGAGCACGTGGCCGACGCGAAGATTCAGGGCGGCACCTATGCGAACACCGTATTCGATAACCAACCGCTCGCCACGAAGGTGCACCCGACGACGGTGACGTACACGCGTCGGTCGGTGCTGAAGTTCGACACCCACAACACCGTTCCGCTCGGCGCGCCGATCCAGTCCGCGAAGCTCACGTTGACGTTGAAGGTCTCCGACAGCGCCACCCGGACGCTTGCGATCTATCGGTTGTCGCAGACGTTCGACGAGCTGTACACGTCATGGAATACGCGCAAGAGCGGTACGCGTTGGACGAGCGTCGGAGGTGACCTCGCCGAGAAGTTCGCTCAAACAAGCGTCGGCTTTACGGTGGGTGCCAAGGTCAGTTTCGATGTCACGACGCTCGTGCAGGGTGTCGTCAGCGGAAAATATGGCTCATCGCGTTACACGCGAGTGGCGCTCGTCGATGTCGGCAGCGGCTCGAACACCTCGTATAAGGAGTTCTACAGCGAAGAATCGACCAATGCCGCCGTCCGCCCTGTCCTGACCGTGGTCTACGGTGGGTCCACGACGTCGTCCGCGCCTGCGCCTGCACCGACCCCCAGCACGACCAGCGCCGTGCGACTCAAGTTCCTCGACTGGAACGTGCACTACAGCGGCATGGGCACCGACGGCCAGTTCAATCCGGGTCGCGTGATCGACCACATCGTCCGATTCAACCCCGACATCATCTCGCTCAATGAGGTCACACGATATGCGTGGTACAACTCGAGCGTCGATTACTCGGCGTACTACACGCAGCAGCTCAAGGCGAGAACCGGTAAGACCTGGTACTCGTACTACCGCACGGACAATGGCGCGTCCAAGGGTGTTGGCAATATGGTGCTGTCGCGGTTCCCGATTGCTTCGACATCGTACTGCCAGTTGAGCAGCCGTCGAGTCGCTGTTAATGCCGCGGTCTACGTAAATGGGAAACTCATCAACGTCTGGTCGACTCACCTCGATTCAAGCGATACCGGCACCTACCGTATCGCGGAAGTGAAGGCGTTGCAGTCCTGCCTCTCGTCGTTCGCGCAGCAGCGAATCGTGGCCGGCGACTTCAATGCGCGCGATTACACGACCGAGATCAACTCAATGGAGTCGGCGTACTATGACGGGTGGGCCGAAGCGGCTGCTGACCGCACGGCCATCGATTATCCGGGAAACACGGCCTTTGGCGCCACACGCAATAGGCGTATCGATTATGTCTGGGCGTCGAAGGGTGCGAGTGCCCTGACGATTAAGAGCGCGCAGGTATACGACACGCGTGACTCGCGGGGGTACATGCCGTCCGACCACAAACCGCTTATGGTGATCTTCGAAGTGCGTTGATCGTGTTCGTCCCACGCACGACCTCCCAGCGGCAATGAAACCCGAGGCGGCTCGGTTCACCGAGTTCTGTTGTTTCGAGGAGAAACCAGTAGCTCGAAGCCGGGCCGTCCCTGCTCTTTGGTGTCCGCTGCCGGAATCGGAGGCGGACTCTTCAGTCGAGGAGTCGAGGCTTAGGCGGCGGACCAATCGTTCTGAATTCACGGATGCCCATGTCTCGTGAGCCTGGGGTCGCGGTTGCCGCGTTCACGTCCGTCGGCAGCGGATACCAGGGCCCTTGTGACGTCCGCCGTGTCTTCGGTGGCGGCTTCCTTGATCGGCTTGATGACCGCGATCGGCCTCTGCGATCCGTGAGAACTACCTCTTTGCCCGCGCGAACGGCCTTGATACCCTTCGAGAAAGCTGGTTCGCCACGCGGAATCCGAGTTTCAGAGACTACTTGGGCCCCGCAAGCTCAGCATCATCGTCGAGCCTGCAAAACGTCGATCTCACGACTACGATAGTGCTGGCCAGAAGGCGAACGCATCGCGTTACGGGCTCGCGCCGAATCAGTCCGATCTCGAAGCCGAGTCAGCCCGTGCGTAGGCGACAACGTAACGCGTTCATGGTCGCGGCGAGGGTCGTTGACAGGCGGCGGATGGAACTCCTATAGTCCCGCGGGCGGAACTCGTAGCGGCCGCGCACCCGGACCGAACGTGTCTCGTCCAGATCATCCAATTACGGAGGCTCTCTTATGCGTCACGCTCTAGCTGTCGTTGCCGCGGTCGTCCTGGTCGGACTACCGGCGCAGGTCGGCGCGCAGGCCGTTAAATCCGTCGAACCGTTCAACCTGGCGACCGTGGACATCGCCGGGCGGGAAGCCGTCGCCCTCGTGCTGCGTGAGCAGTACGCGGTCGAGCTCGTCGGCGCCAACCGGAATCTCGAGATGACGGGGAACTACCCAGTGGTTACGGTCCCCGACAACATGGTCGATCTGATCGGCCAGTACGAGTACGGGCTGAAGCACCGGATCTATGAGATCGTCAACCACGTCGTCGGCAAGGGTCAGCTCACGGGCACTCGCCGGCCGGCCTACATCCACAACGCGACTGACGTTCGCTTCCTCGCGCCGCTTCGCTACCCGGGCAAGATGCTGAACGCGGCGGTCAACTTCTTCAGTCACGCCTGCGAGGCGTGCAGCGCCGAGGAACGGGCCGCTGCTCGTGCCAAGCGCATGTCGAACCGCGGCGTCCCGTATCTGTTCTACAAGACGACGCGTGGAGGCATCATCGGCCACGATGATGAGGTCGTCATCCCACACGGCCGGGACAACACCGACTGGGAGGTGGAGCTCGGGGTGGTGATCGGCCGGACCGCGCGCTATGTCACGGCGGAACAGGCGCGGAACTACGTCTTCGGGTACACCATTCACAACGACGTCTCCGATCGAGGCGGCCGCCCGCCGGGCGGGTTCGGCCAGGGTTCGGACTGGCTGGTCGGCAAAGGGCACGAGACGTTCGCCCCGCTGGGGCCGTGGATCGTGCCGGCGGAGTTTTACGGCGACCCGACGAAGCGCCTCCATATGCAGTTGTTCATCGATGGCAAACTCGTGCAGGAGGCGAAGATCGAGGACATGATCCACAACGTCTGGGAGCTCGTCGAATACGCCTCATCGATCGTCACGCTGCACCCGGGTGACGTGATCAACGGGGGCACGACCGCCGGCACGTCGTCAGGTGCAATGTTCGCCGGGACCCGCTCGGGCTTTCTGAAGCCGGGCGAGGTGATGGAGGCGAAGATCGAAGGGGTTGGGACCCTTCGGAACCGGGTCGTTGCCGGTCAGCGTCCGCCGTCCGGCAGCGGCGCACAGCTCCCGCCGGTGAGCAGCTACAAAAAGCCGGGCAGCAGCCAGCAGCAGTGAGCTGACGCGACGCCCGCCCACGGATCCAGTGGTTCCGTCCACGAACGTCGGCGCCGGCCGCGCCTCGAGTCGCGCGGCCGGCACATTCACGCAGACGTCCTCCGTAGCTTCGAGCTTTAGCCGGAAGGGACGTAGGCGCACGATGAATTCGATTCTAGATTCTTGAATCGTCCACTCTTATTGCGCCTACCCCGCGGCGGGTCAGAGTTACTCGTCTGCCTCTGTTCACCGCGAAAGGCGCGGTGGACGACGAAGTCCCGCGAGCCCGGCCCAAGAGACCTGCGAATATCGTCGAGGTGGACTGGACGTCTTCGCGTGGTACTGTGCCCCCTCCTTGAACCGAACTCCAGTCGCTGACGCGAGTGTCCGCCCGGAACACACGTGATCCGGTCGGGTCTCCGCACCCTGGCTTTTCCGATGCCAAGTCGACGCCACTGGAGACTCCACGACATCTGACGTGGTGCTGGTGTCGCCGGCGGCCACGCGACGCGGAACATTTCGCAATTCCGGAGTACGCGATCTTCGTTGCACGAACCCGGCGCGTCTTCGCGCGCCGGCTCAAACTGTCAAACCAGTGCGCAAGAGAGGAACTGGTGTTCGCATGACGGACCTGCTACTCCGACTCGCGCGGCTCGCGCTCCTCCCTGTCTGCGGAGTCGCACTCCTCGCCAGCCCTCTCGATGCCCAGGCACCACCCAACAAGCCGTCTTTCGCCATTACGCGAATGCCGCTGCCCTTCTTCCACAACCTGTGGCCGGGCGATTTCAACCGCGACGGCCGCACCGACATCGTTGCCGGAACCGCAGAAGTCGATCGCAAGCTGGTGATTCTCCTCGGTAACGGCGACGGCACGTTCGCGGCGGCGCGCGATATTGTGAGCGGGTTCGCCTTTCCGCTGGGTGTCGCCGACTTCAACGAAGACGGCCGGCCCGACCTGCTTGCGGCCGATCACAGCCTCGCCAGGTTTCGGCTACTCGTGATCCTCGGAAACGGTGATGGGACATTTGGTACGGTGCACGTCGTCGACGAGCTCGGCGACGTGATATTCGGGCTCACGGCGGACTTCGACGAAGACGGCCATCTCGACATCATCTCGGGCGAGGGAGAGGGCGTTGTGTACGCGGTTCCGGGCAACGGCGATGGCACGTTCGGCGAGCGAGTCGAGGTGTTTACCGGCCCCGGTCCATTCCAGGGAATCGCGGCCGACCTGAACGGCGACAGCAGGCCGGACGTCGCCCTCGTGGACCGCTCGCAACACGTTCACGTGCTCGTCAACGGCGCCGGGCTGACGTTTACATCGACGTCCATCCCCTTCGACCGCGATGTCGACGATCTCACCGCCTCGGATATGGACGGCGACGGGGACCGCGATCTCGTAGTGTCAGGCGGACGAGTGGTCGAGGACCCGGTCCGACACGTTGACGGTCGCATCTGGATCCTCGCGAACAACGGCAGCGGCACGTTCGGCGCCGCAGTTCCTTACGACACGCTTCCGGGTCCGGTCAGCGTTGTCGCCGGCGACTTCAACCGCGACGACGTCGCGGATGTTGCAACCGTGAACCGATCAGCCGTCTGGGACCCCGCCTGCCGCGTAGTCCACTTCGGTGACAGTGTCTCGGTGTTTCCCGGCGTCGGCAGCGGTACGCTGGGCGAGGCCACCTCATTCCTTCTCGCCCAAGGCAATACGCCTGTGGACGATTTGTTTCGCAGCCAGGTCACATGGCTCAACACAGCCGATCTGGATGGCGATCGCGAAAGCGATCTGATCGTGTCTCCCGGCGCGCTACTGCTCAATCGTCCCGAGGGCACAACCACCGAGCCGACGGTCTCCGCAGGCGCCGACAGCACGATCAACGAACGGCAGGTATTGCGACTGCGGGGATCGGCAACCGACGCCGACTTCGACTGGCTCACCTACCGGTGGACGAATGCGGCCGGTGAGCTTCTGTCGACACTGCCACAGGCATGCCTGCCCGAGTACCCAGCGGGCAGCCATGAGTTCACGCTCACGGTCGATGACGGGCGTGGCGGCATTGGAAGCGACGTGGTTCGACACACGCTGCTGCCGCAGATCGCCGACGAATTCGAGTCGGGCGACGTCGGCGGTGTTGCGGCGCGCGGTTTTTCGTCCCGCGACGGCGATACGTTCGTGGTCACTGGATCGGGGTTCGACATCTGGGGTTCGGGAGACGAGTTCCATTACGTGCATCAACAGCGCACCGGCGACTTTGCGGTTGCCACGCGCGTGGCCAGCGTGCAGAACCTGCATCGATGGGTGAAAGCCGGGTTGATGGTGCGCGAAACGCTCTCACGGCGCTCGCGACACGCGTCGCTGTTCGCCACGCCGACAACCGAGAGAGGGATCGCATTCCAGCGCCGCACCGTCACCGCCGGCGAAAGCACGCACACCGCAGGGCCCGCGCTGGCGCCGCCGGTCTGGCTTGCCGTGACGCGCATCGGAAACACGGTAAGCGCGTACTACCGTCAATCCGCTGCGGAGAGCTGGACGCTCATCGGAAGCGAGACGTTTACCGATCTTTCCCCGACCGTGTACGTGGGGCTTGCCGTTACCAGCCATGTTGACGGCCGACTCGCGACCGCGCGCTTCGACAACTTCGGACTGGTTTCGCTGGCCGAGTGGACGGCGCAGGACATCGGCAGGGTCGGGCGACCCGGACGAACGACGTTCAACGGCCTGGTGGTGGAAATGGACGGCGGCGGCGAGGACATCTGGGGCACCGCCGACGCGTTTCAATACGCGTCGATCGCACGGTCCGGCGACGTCACCATCACCGCGCGCGTTCGCAGCGTCGAGAACACGCACCGCTGGGCGAAGGCGGGGGTGATGATCCGCGATGGCCTCGGCGCGAGCGCGCCGCAGGTGATGCTCATCGTGTCGGCGGCACGCGGGATCGCGATGCAGTTCCGAGCCGCGGCCGGCGGGATCACGGCCAATGCCGCTCTCCCGCCAGGTGCAGCGCCGGCCTGGGTTCGTCTCGTCAGAAGCGGCACCACCTTCACCGGCTTCGTGTCCGACGATGGCGTGACCTGGACGGAGGTGGGAAGGGCAACCGTGGCGATGGCGGAATCAGCGCGCGTCGGACTCGCGGTGACGAGCCACAACAATTCGACGGTCGCCACCGCGACCTTTGACCGCGTGTCAGTACAGCCGTAGCGCCGGCTGCTTAGGCCTCCGTGGGCGCCGAGGTGAACTCGCCTGGTCGAGTTCGCACGGCGCCTCCCCAAGGAGGCCGTCGCTGTTGCGTTCGTCCTTGATTCCGATCGATTTCGCGATCGCTACTCCAGCTCGAGTCGCTCGTACGCGAGCGTCAACTCCTCCATCCCGACGTCAGTTCCCTTCGCGTTCAGGGGTCCGGTCGTGTGCTTGACGATTCGAGCGCGGAGCAGCTTCCATGTCATCACGATGGCGGTGTGGTCCTCGTTCTGGAGCTGTATCGTCACAGTGCGGAGAGCGGATTGATCCCCGTTCCGGATCTGATCGATCCATCTGTAGAGATTGAGCGAACCGATGATCCCGCGCTTCAGCGTGACGTCGCTTACCTTGGCGAGACCGGTGAGCTTGCGTGGGCTGTTCTCCTTGTCGTTGCCGTTTCGATACTCGATGACGTCAACGGTCATCGAGATTCCGCTGCATTCCTGGAAGCCCGCCTCTGGTCCATCAGTCTGGCCGGTGCCGAGATCGACCAGGAAATTGAATTGGGCGTAGGGAAGATCTCGTAACGTAGCCATATCAGCCTTTTGTCATTCCGGCCTACGGGGTTAGCCAGACCAGGTCGTCGAATGTCAACTCGAGCTCCTCGCAGGCGATATCGTTCTTCATGGCGTCGAAGGCCGGCCCGGACCAGCGGCACGGCCACGCACGCATCAATCTCCACGAATTCACGATAGTCCCACCCGGAGCGGACAGCTGGCGGATGGTGACGTCGCGTCGGTCGTCCTTACCGCTGATGATGAGTCGACGCCAGTCGTAGAGCTCCGTGGAAGTCGTGAGGGCGCGCCTGAGGATGATGGTCGCAAAGCGATGAATGGGACGATCCGGAAGTGCCGCAAGCTCCGTTTCCGACGTCAATCGACCGACCTCGGCGAACCCGACCTTCCGATCGCCGATGAGAACCTCGAAACAATTGACTCGGAGCAACGCTTCCGAGTGGCGCGACGGCATGTGGCCGGATGCTATCGCAGCCGATTCGACAAGAGCAACCGTCGCCGATTCCGTAGCTTGCGGCGTTAGCCGGAATGGCGTGGGCACGACCGCGAGCATTTCCGTTCACCACGGACGGTCGGCGCGCTGGGACGGTACCTGGGCCGGCGACGCGCCTCTGGTCCGACGGGTACGACACGAGCAGAAGCGTACGGCGCTTGCGCGTGCGTTGAAAACTATCGCGGGGATGTAGTCGCCTGACTCACTGACACCGGACAGCGCTGCGCGGGCAGCGTGCTCGCGTTGGCCGAGGCGAAAGGCCTAATCGTTCGCGCGACGGCGCGGACCGGTGGACAGCGTCGAGTTCCGACGGTCGGGTAGCGCCCACCCCTCGGCCAGGATCGCCTTCGCGTCAGCCTGGGGGAGCTCCAACACATCACCAACCTCGTACTCCGAAAGATCGATCCCGTCGATGCGATCAGCGTGCTTCCGGGTGAGGACAACTTTCATTAACGACGGCATTTTGCAGGAGCATGCTGGGATCGTCAAGCTGGAGCGCATCAATTCGCCAATCGTGGTATCGTCGCCCCCTCGCGTCCCCAACGTGAACTCAAGATGCCCAAGAACCTTCGTGTGCCGAAGGCCTCGCTCGAGCGGCGTAGTGTGCGCCGCTGTCCCTTCTGCAACAGCGCGAACGTGCATCGCGAAACCACGCTGAAGGCCCAGGACGTCACCATGGTGTGGCGTTGTTCGCCTTGTGGCAAGACCTGGCCGGAGCGGCGTCACAGCGCAGCCTAGTTCCCGACGAACCCGACACCGCGACACTGCGGTCTGGGCAAATTCTCGCGCCGCGCATCTACCTGTTCGGCGAAGGCCGATCGCAGCAAACGACATGAACGTCGAAGTCGATCGAACAGCGACGAAAGTCGTCGACGTCGCCGCAGTCATCGACAACGGTCGGTTCGGCGCGTACCCGAAGCTGGTCGTCGGGGCGACGGCGCTCATGGTCGTACTCGACGGCGCTGACAACCAGCTCCTGCCGAACGCGATCCCGTGGATGATGCGCGAGTGGGCCCTTCCGCGGGCGGCGTTTGCCAACGCGTCTGCAGCGGCTCCGGTCGGCATGATCCTCGGCGGCGTGCTCGGCGGAATCCTGGGAGATCGCATCGGCCGCCGGGCAGCGCTGTTCGGCAGCGTGATCTCGTTCGCGTTCCTGACGTGTGTCATCGGGTTCGTTGACAGCCTCGCCACGCTGACCGCGGCGCGTTTCCTGGCTGGACTCGGCCTTGGAGGCGCCATGCCGAACGCGGCTGCACTCGCCGCTGAGTTCGTCCCCCGTCGTCGGCGGCCGATCGCGATCACGCTGACGATCGTATGCATTCCCCTCGGCGGATTCCTCGCAGGTGCGATCGCGGCCCAGGTCATTCCGGCATACGGCTGGCGAGTGTTGTTCGTTGCTGGAGGGATAGTCTCGATCGCGCTCGCTGCGGCACTCGTGAAGGTAGTGCCCGAGTCTCCACGGTTCCTTGCGCGTCGCCGCGACCGCTGGCCGGAACTTGGAGTGCTCCTGCGCCGCATCGGCCATCCCGTTGGCGAGGGTGTCGAGTTCGTTGACGGCGTCGATGCGGGAGTCAGGTTGGAGGGGTCGGTTCGTGACCTGTTCGCGCCCGCGCTGCGCCGCGACACCTTCGCGCTCGTGGGCGCATTTACGAGCTGCCTGCTCGCGATCTGGATCGGATTTCTGTGGATCCCCACCATGCTGACGGACCCACAGGTCGGATTCCTGCCAGCCGACGCCAGTTACGCGCTCAGCCTGTTCAACTTCGGCGGTGTTGCCGGGGCGATCGGCGGCGCGCTCGTCATTCAGCGAATCGGTTCGCGCCCGGCGTTACTCGGCATGTCAGCACTGGCGGTGGTGATCGCCGCGGTGATGGCGGGAATGACGTTCGACCCGGGCGAGCCATTCCGCGCGTTCATAATGTTCGTCGTATCCGGTGCTCTGCTCAACGCGGTTCAAGCGACCATGTACGCGCTGGCAGCGCACGTGTTCCCAACAGCGATTCGGGGGACCGGTGTGGGAATGACGGTTGCCGTCGGGCGAGTGGGGAACGTCCTCGCATCCTACGTCGGGTCCTGGGCCCTCTCTGCTGGCGGCCCACCGCTGTACTTCTCAATGTGGGCGATGGCGATGACGCTCGTGTTCGCTTGCCTGGCCCTGATTCGTCATCACATCCCCGGCAACAACAGTCCCGAGCGCCGCGCCGGATACGCGTGAGGAGCCGCCGACGCAAATGCCTTGCGAACAGCCTGACTGTGTCCGCGTCTCGTCGCACTGAGATCGCCCTGATTGCCAGAGAGTGGTATTCTTCCGCGCGCGCGCAGCAATTCCCCGGAGACGCCTGGGATGAACGCCATACCTGACTACATCGAGCCGTTGCGCGGTTACCGCGTCTGGCGCGTAAGTGACGAGTCGGAACTGGAGTCCCTGTGCGGAACAGCGTGGCCGCCGTTTGCTGCGCTCGAAGCGCGTCCGTGCACAGCGTCGCGAGCCGGCGATCACCTCGCTGGGCGAATGGAATGCGATGGCGCGCCGTGCGATCAACATCACTCAGCCCAGCGGTGCCGCTGCGGCATCTACGCGTTCAGCACCCGTGACGGGCTTCTTCGCGCGCTGTGCGGCGAATCGTTCCTACTGCAGCGTTGGCCACTGGTGGTCGGCGAAGTGTGGATGTGGGGACGCGTCGCGCGTCATGAGTACGGTTACCGGGCGCAGTACGCGTATCCCGCGAAGTTCATTAGCGGATTTGGATGCGATCCAATGCACGTCGCCATAACCTACGGCGTTCCTTATGAGGAGGACGCATCATGCAGATCGGTCAGCAACTCAGTCGAATTCTTGCGGAGCCACTGCAGAACCCCGTTCCGAGCCGCACCGGTGCCCCAGCCACAGAAGCCGGCGGCAGCGACGCCGATCTTGCCGGCCGTGTGGCTGGCAACCGGACCCCCACACCAGACCGCAACGGGAGAGCGTCAGCGCCAGTCCCGATGCGTCGAGGGGACGAAAAGGCACCTCATGACCCGAAGTTGTCGCGCTGAGATACTCCGGATCCTGGCCATGATCCGGGGTTCGCGCGCGAGTTGACCGCGGCCGGCGCGAGTCGCCTTCTTCAAGGCCGTGGCTCCGACAACAACTTCGGTCGAAACAGCGCGCCTCCTGCTGCGCGTGCCAGAGTTGTCGGATGCCGACGCCTTCATGGGCATCTTCTGGGATCCCGAAGTCGTGGCACAGAAGCAGGTCACCCTTACCGAACCGCCGGGCGGTCTCGACCTGGCGCTGAAGAATACCAAAGGCATGCTCCGCCAATGGGAGCTGCGCGGATACGGCCATTGGGCTGTCGTCGAAAAAGCAACGGGCCATGTGATCGGCTGTGTCGGTTTTTACCATCCGCAGGGGCCGTGGCCCGGGGTCGATCTCGGCTGGCTCGTTCACCGCTCCCGATGGGGCCACGGGTTTGCGACCGAGGCGGCGACCATCGCTCTCGAGTGGATCTGGCAACACACTGACGTGGATCGCGTCGTCAGCCTCATTGCACCCGATGATCTTCGCTCGATACGCGTCGCGACGAAAATCGGCGAACGTTTCGAGCGGGCAGACGTGGACCCGGTGCATGGCGAACCGATGCATGTGTATACGATCGCCCGACCTTGAGCGCCCTTCGAATGTGACACCCGTCACGGAAGGTCGTGCGGAGGAGGTATTGAAATGGCAGACTCCACGACCCGTCGCTCGCCGGGTCCGACCGTCCTCAGTCGCCGCCAGTTGCTCGCCGGCGTCGGCGCCGGCGCCGGCGCGTTCCTCCTCGAGCAGAGCGACCTGCAGGCGCACGGGCCGTCGAATACCACGCAGTCGCCCGCGGCGACGACCGTGGTCTTCTCGCACACAACGGTCGTGACCCATGACGGTGTTCAAGACGACGTGGCGCTCGCGGTGCAAGGCGACAAAATCGTGTCGATCGGTCCCACCGATCCGATCCTCGAGACGTATCCCCGCGCCGAGGTCTACGACGGACGGGGCAAAGCGCTGCTGCCGGGACTGATCAACTGTCACGCTCATCTCGGGGCGGTCCTCGCGCGTGGTTTCAATGAGGACTTCGGATTTCCCAACAGCTACCGCCTGGCCATTCAGCCCACCAGCCTGCTCTCCAACGACGAGGCCACGCTGATGGCCACCATGGGTGCGCTGGAATGCATCCGCTCAGGGACGACGACGGTTGTGGAATTCACGGGAAACATCGGCAGGTCCGCATCCGCGTTGGCTGAAACAGGCCTGCGATGGGTCTTCGCCGAGTCGGTGAGCGATGTCGAGAATCCGGCTGGGCCCGTTTCCGCAGAGAGGCTGGCCAGCAGTGAAGCGCCGAAATTCTCAGCCCGACTGCGCGAGGAGGGCTTGCGCCGCGCCCACGACTTGTTCTCGACCTGGCACGGGGCGAAGCAGGGACGCATCAGCGTATTCCCCACAACCGCGCTTGCCGAGAACTCGTCCCCCGAGTTGATGCAGGCCGTCCGCGCGTTCGCTGAGAAGCAGGATCTCGGATACACGATCCACCTGGCGCAGAGCCGCTGGGAGGTCGAGTACATGCTGCGGCACCACGGTGTTCGGCCGGCGGCGTATCTCCACAAGCACGACTTCCTCGGTCCGCGGTTGTTCGTGGCGCACTGTCGTTATGTAGACCGTTCCGAGATCGCGTTGCTCGGCCGCTCTGGCACCATCGTGACCAACCAGGCGGCTATGGCAGGTAATCGAGGCGTCAACCCGCCGATCGCGGCGCTGCGAGCCGCGGGCTGTCCGATCGCCCAGGGGACCGACAACAACACCAACGACATGTTCGGGAACATGCGAATCGCCATGGTGCTGGAACGCATCCAGCGCGATGACGAAACACCCGGCCTTCAGCCGCAGCCCGAAGACATGCTCCAGGATGCGACGCTCGGGAGCGCGCGAGCCGTGCGCCAGGAGAAGCTTCTCGGCTCGCTCGAAGTGGGAAAGAAGGCAGACCTTCTGGTCCTGGACACACGGCGGGCGCACCTCGTGCCGGCGGGTCGCATTTTGTCCGCGTGGATCCACAATGGCCAACCATCCGACATCGAGACGGTGATGGTCGATGGCCAATTCGTGATGCGTCATCGCAAGGTGCTCACGGTGGACGAGGACAGCCTGGTCAAAGAAGCCGACAACGTCGGGCGGCGGATCTGGAGCAAGGTGCTGTCGGCCAGCCCTGTGAAGGTGCCGCGGGTCACGCGGCGCTGATGAAGCGACGGCTCCTGTCGAGCGCTCTCGGTGCATTCGCGTCGCTCTGCGCCGCATGTGCGTCGATGGGCACGCTCGCGCGCCTGGTGCAGCCTCCCCGGTTCGAGCAGGATGGCGATCGCGCGGCGGAGATCCGGCTGCTGGCGCCCTCGCGCGATCAGCCCCTCGGCGGCGCCGCCGTGCGCATCTGGGCGAAGGTGCTGAATCCGAATCCCTTCGGATTGACTCTGAGCACGGTGAAGGGCACGCTCCTGCTCGACGGCACACGTGCTGCCACCGGCGATTTCCCGCTCGGACTGCC
>WUUC01023980.1_pt1 | contig 14766 bp, 11 predicted proteins | sample 6278441 | NCBI WGS metagenome assembly WUUC01 (sample SAMN13675441, study PRJNA597444) | soil metagenome | isolation source: soil | place: USA: Washington | collected 2017-10
AAGTCCAGCCTCGATATGCGCTAGCTTCGGTGTGAAATGTTTTCCGGTGGCGTTCGATATACAATTTATCTTGGTAGTAACTAATGCACATGCGACAGTAGAGTTAACATCGCCCAGAACCAGCACAGTATCTGGCCTTTCATTCAAAACGACTGCTTCGAACTGTTCCATAATTTTGGCAGTCTGAATAGAATGTGAGGCAGAGCCAACGCCAAGCGAGATATCCGGCCGCGGAAGCTCAAGATCATTGAAAAAAGATTCCGACATACTCGCGTCATAATGCTGCCCAGTATGAACAAGGAAGTGTTGCAATTCCTTCCCGGAGCAGCTGGCGTTGAAAGCTTTAATCGCTTCACAAATCGCCGCAATCTTCATAAAATTCGGCCGCGCTCCTACAACCGATAGAATCTTAAGCGTCATTGATAGCCTTATTCTGGAAACTACTCTGTAGATGCTTAGGAAATGCCTCTTCCATTGGTCCCCAAGAGAAATCATCGAGCAATCTCGTACACTTGGTTTCGGTACTATGCAGATTTTGATAATGACGGAAACGAGATAACCAACAAGCACGAATCCGGGGCTGATCGGGATCCAATTCCCACGGATGGAGGTACACCATCGCAGGCTGACCTTCATGTTGATTTAAGTGATTAATCGCCCATGCCGTTATCTTATATGGATATAACCTAAAATAGCCGCCGCCCGCGACCGGGATGTTGGCGCCCAAGATCCGCACCGTTGAAGGTGGAAACTCGCGGATCTGCGCACCTGATGGTAATTTAGTAATATATGGAAAACGGGGCGCATCCTGGATACCGTAGTTATCATGAAGTATGGGATATATACTCGAATCGTACTTGAATCCCTCTTCGGCCAGTATTTCCAGCGCCCAAAGACTCTTTGCTGTTATGGAGTAACTCGGAGCGCGGAAACTGCTGACAGCCATTCCACTCGTGTCCTCTATAATCCCCTTGGCGCGCCTCAGATCCTCACGGAACATGCATTCCGTACCGTCGTAAATCGATTCATGATTAAAGCTATGACACCCTATCCGGTGTCCGGCCGAACAAATTTCGTTTACCAGTGTCCGGCAGCGCTGCGCCACCCAACCCAAGACAAAGAAGGTCGCATGAATCCGGCGAGACGCAAACAGCTCCAACAATCGAAAGGTGTTTCTCTCGACGCGAAGCGGATAATCATCCCATTTGCTGCGCGCTATTAAACCGCTAAAAGCCCGGACGTGAAAGTAATCCTCTACATCAACGGTAATGGCGTTCATTCGTTTCATGTCATCGACTCTCCCCGGTGTTATCGTGCGCCATTCCCCAAAAGGACTACTTTGAGAGTCTCGAAAATAATTTGTAAATCGAACAATATCGACATGTGTTTGATATAGTAGAGATCGTACTGAAGCTTCTCCATAGCGCCCCGTTCGCTATCACTATACTCATAACAAATCTGCGCCCACCCGGTGATTCCCGGTTTCACCGAATGCCGAAGATCGTAGTAGGGAATTTTCCGATTCAAAGAATCCACAAAATAAGGTCGCTCGGGTCGAGGGCCAACAAAACTCATATCCCCTTTTAGAACATTGAACATCTGCGGTATTTCGTCGATCCTCATTGTGCGTAGAGCTTTTCCCACGCGCGTGACTCGCGGATCCTTTTCGGTAGCCCACAAGGGGCAGTCATTGGTCTCGGCATTTTCAGTCATGGACCGGAACTTATAGATGGTAAAGATCTTGTCTTTCTGACCGACACGTTCCTGGCGATAAAGTACCGGGCCGGGACTGTCAAGTTTGATGGCGAGGGCAGTTATCAGAAGGACGGGAGCAGTTAAGATTAGCCCCACCACTGCTGTCAGCATGTCAATAGATCTTTTGGCAACAACGACGATTGGATCGCGCCGAAACCCTTCCGACCGAATAAACCATTCCGGAGCTAAACCCGTCACTGCGATCTTGCTTACTAGCCGTTCGTAAAAAGAATGGCAGTCCTCCACGGGCAGCCCACAAGTTCTTAACGACAACAGTTCTTGTGCAAAGTCTTTGTTGCAGGGCTCGTTTCCGGCAAGTAGAATACGGTTGATGTTGTGTGTATGGTAAACCGTCATTAGAGATTCTGGCCCAAAGATCGGCAACGATACTCGGGTAGGATTGCCGTAAGATAACGTCAACACACCCGCGTCGGGACCGATGAATCCAATAACCTTCATCCCGAGCTTTTTTTGTCTTAGCAATTCTTCGGCAACCAACTTGCCAATCTCTTGAATACCAATTATCAAAACTCTGGAGTGAATGCGTGCTTTCTGCAGAATCCGCATGAACCCAACTCGCCAAGCACATAGCCCGCCAACTAGTAGGACCATCTCGCTGGCATAAATTGTCTTACCTAATTGTGGGATAGGATAACTGACTAGTCCAATAAGAATACAGGAGAAACCAGTCCCCGTCGTGAGCCTTAGCAATAGCTCCCTGACAGATAGGGTCTGATCAATCGCATATAGATCACAATAGTAAAACGAAACAATAACGATGATTGCTACTGCTAGACCCTGGAAAAGCCAATGTGCCCAATGCGGCGTACCCACGGAATTCGCAAATTCCATAACGGCGCGGACTGCCGCAGTGGCGCAAATCGCAATGGTGATATCGCCGAGCAATAAAATAGAATCGTAAATCGAAGTATAGCGGTTAAAAATTCGCATTAGATCAATACGCGCCGTCGGCTGTATAATAATAGTATTTGGATGAGATACCTAAATCAGCGCCATTCAGCACGATGCCCATTATCTTGCTTGAATTTAGGGACTGTAACGCTTTGTCCAGGTAATCGCGGGGAGTTTTCCCAGCTCGAATGACTAACAAAACGCCATCCACCAGACGCGCTATCACGATAGGGTCCGGCGTCGACAGAATCGGCGGACTGTCAATGATAATTTGATAACCTGGAAACTCGGCTCGTGCCTCTTCCATGAGCTGCTTCATCTTTTCTTTGGACAGCAGCTCGGATGAGAAATCAGAAGGCTTACCGGCAGGAAGTATTCGCAAGCCGGGCAAGAAAGTCTCCCGAACGAGACTTTTCACGTCCATGGGAGAACCTGACCTCAAATAATCACCTAAACCGGGAGACAAAGGCGCCTCAAAATATCGATGTACTGCAGGCGCGCGAAGATCACCATCGATTAAAAGAACCTGTTCCTCGTAGTGCAAGGCTAGAACCGCGGCCAGATTCACGGCTACGGTCGTTTTGCCGTCCCTCTTGACGGGACTTGTAATGGAAAATGTATCGACTCTCCCATCGGTCCGCAGACGTTTGATCTGCTCACGCAAGATCTTGTACTGCCCTGCGGCCGCAGAGTCTTTGTCTAAAGATACTATCGGATAATTCTGATATCGACCGAGATCCCATCCAAACAAAAGCTCTTCGATGCGCTCACGCCAGGACTTGATCTTATCGCTGCCGCCTGAATATACGTCTCGAGATGCGATCTGGTGACCGTTCGAATAAAGAGACGTCGAAAGATTGGAGTCCACTTTTAACTGATTCAGTGCCAATGAAGCATTTCCAACACGAGATGACTCAACTGGAGGTCTTTTCTCTTCAGTCGCCTTCGCTAAGGCCTCATACACTCGACTCATTTTAAACTCTCCTACCGCTGCTCGCGCAGGCTCAGGGCACTAACACGTTCTTGAACAAGCTGTTGAAAAGTATGCCTCATTGACGGTTCCAAGATTTCCGCACTCACGGATTCGATAAGCTCAGATAGCTTACTCTTTGGAAATCGATCCAGGGACTCCCGCAATCTTGTCACCCGGTCTCGTAATACGACTAAGGCCATTGGACCCATTGCATCAACGAGTAGACACCTAATCTCAGCAAAGAACTCGCGAGGCAAAGCATCAATGGGGGATTCAGAATACATTCGGTTCAAAGCGCGACGCGGATCGGAAGGAGGCTCAAAATGCCGCACCGTTTCTACAGACGCCGGCCTAGTTGGGTTGACCGAAACCCCATTTGCTCCATCAGTCCCAGTATTTTTAATGGCGTACATGTTCTTTTGTTCATCGGCGAAGTTTAGATCTTCCGCCACCTCTCGAATCATCTCACCCCCCACCTTGTATTTCCCGAGTGCGAAGGCAGTCAGCATTGCATTATCGCACAAAATATTGATCAGCCGTGGGATACCGCCAGCATAGCTATGTAGTGCCTCGAGACCTTCCGAACTGAACATATCAGTCGCTTCCGCTCCGGCTGCGCGTAAGCGCGCGGAGATGTAGCTACGGCAATCGTCAACTGACAGTGGGCATAAGTGATGTCGCAGCGTTACCCGCTGCTTGAGCTGTCGTAGGGCCGGAGAATTCAGTCGAGCCGCCAGCTCCGGCTGTCCAACCAATAAGATTTGCAAGAGTTTATCTTTCGGGGTCTCAAAATTGGACAGCAGTCGGATACTTTCTAGAACCTCAGGCGAAAGATTTTGCGCCTCATCAATGATGACGACACAGTTGCCACCGGCCCGATAACGATCGAGCAGGAACTCGTTGATTAATGTAAGATAGTCGTGCATTTCCCGACTAGGAGCTTTTGGATCGACTAGAGAGAACTCTTCACAGACACAGCGCAAGAGATCCAACGGAGTGATTATAGTGTTGAAAATAAATGCAGTTCGCGTGCTAACGCTTAGGTCCCTTAAAAGGGCCTGGATTAGAGTTGTTTTTCCGGTTCCAACCTCTCCCGTAAGAACGATAAATCCTTTACGTGCATTGACCCCGTAAGAAAGCTGCGCCAACCCCTCGCGGTGGCTCCTGCTCAGATACAGAAACATTGGATCAGGAGTGATGTTGAAGGCTACCTCCTTGAGACCAAAATGAGATAGGTAAGGATTTTCCATGATGTCCTTAAAAATACATCGAACCGAACATTCGAACACACAGAACACCAACGGCCAAAATACCGATCGAAGCGAATATCAAGACTCCTTGCGAGCGCCGTTGATCCATGACGCTTCCTCGCGTCACTGAAGCGGGAATCGTAGCGAGTAGAGGCACATTTAGATATGAGCTTAAGTCTTCGCCGCGCTTGAATGAGGTATCGAAATTGTCCCAAAGAAAAGCCAACCCCGTACCCGCAGCAAAACCCAACACAGCACCCACCAAGAGAATCTTACTTCGATGTGGGCGAACGGGAGACAAGGGAAAGTTGGGCGGGTCGGCGACTTGGAACTGCTCCCCTTTTTGTTTCTTTTCCATGTTTTCAGATAATTCCGACTCCATTGTTTTAGCGAGCAGATCCTGATATTTCCTTAACGTGATGTCGTAGCCCCGAGTGATTTTCGAAAGCTCGATACCGTGGGTAGAAGCATTATCTACCCGCGATTGTAGAATAGTTACTTGTTTGCCGATACGTTCGTTTTGAAGGCGAATGGCTTGTAGTTCGGCATCTATATCAGAAATTTGTGTTTGCAAAATCTGCTTGAGAGGGTTGACCGCCGGTTCTTTGGCTACAGCAATACGGGGAGCCGCTGCCTCTTTCGTAGCTTCAAGAACTTCAATTTCCTTTTTGATCCGAACCACGTCGGGATGTCTTAGACTATATCTTTGCAGTAATGCGTCCAATTCTTTTCTTTTCATCTGAACGTGTACATTCTGGTTTTCAGGATAGCCACCAGAATTACCCCCCAGCAAAGCTCCACCTAGAAGATCCATCCCAAGGACATCGGATTCGACAGCCTGTTTTTGCAAAATCGCCTTGCGGTCCTGTAATCCGGCGATGCGTTGTCTACCGGTATCCAGCTCACGGCGAAGCTGATCTAGACTTCGCAGGTTAGTATCCAACTGGTCGGGCAACTCATAGCGGTGGGCTCCCCTATACTGATTAATCACTTTCTCCTGCTCTTCCAGATCATGACGAAGCCGTTCCGCTTCTGCATTGATGAATGAGGTAGTTCCAAGAGCCTGCTGCTCTCTCACTTGTAAGTTTTGCTCTATAAAAAAAGACGCCAGCCGGCTCACTACTTTTTGGGCTTTCTCCGGGCTCTCAGATTCATAAGAAAGCTGAAAAACGTTATTCCGCCGAAGTTCGACCTTCATGTTCTTGCGCAGGCGTTCGACCCGCTGCTCTAAAAGCGTATCCCGAGTTTCCTCCGATGGATAAAGATTAAGTTCGTTGACGATTTTTTCTAGCTGGGTACGACTTAGAATCTCCTGAATTATAGCGTGCATACGTTCGCCAAGATCTATAGTTACGGTCGACGTCACAAAAGCCGAAGGAACCCGCTGCGGAGTTACAAGAATGAGGGCATTTGATTGATAAACATCAGGAAGAGTCAGCGACAAACAAATAGTCAACATTGAAATTACGAAAAAGACCGCGACGATAATGCCTTTTCTTCGGTTAAGCGTACTGAGTATTTGCCCGATATCGAAATCCGCTTTTGCGTTCATTCCATTCTCCTGAATCCTATCTGCCAAAAAACAAAGACGCTTCCGGAACGATAATTCTATCGCCTGGTCGCAGCAGAACATCCTGCCTGAAATCACCTTTCAGTATGGCGTCATAATCAATTATATATTCTGTGACCTTATCCGTCTCCCGGCGTAGGATCCTAACGTTGCTTCGATTGGCGAAAATTCCCAGGCCGCCCGCACGTGTGAGTAACTGAAGCAGGCTCTCATTTCCGTTGAGAGGAAATGCTCCGGGTTTACTGACCTGCCCCACCACAAACACCTCGCTTGAGGCAATCGCCTCAATGCGGATCGTTATAAAGGGATCAACGGTATAATCCTTATACTTCTCCTCCAGACTTTTCCTCAGTTGCGTGGTTGAAAGGCCGACGACTTGAAGCTCATTAATTAATGGCAACGTAATAAATCCATCCGGCCGCACCTTGACAGAGCCAGATAAACTCGCTTCCTTCCAGACATTGATGCCTAACACATCTCCGGCGCCGATCGCATAGAACTCTTCCGGCGGTTTAGCCGGGTCGGGCGCGTCGGACGCGATCCTATACTCTTGGACCCTAAGTTCGTACGTCGAGCAAGCGGTTAAACAGCCACTTACCAAAACAGCTAAGAAATAGATTCGTCGCATCATGAATTCCCAATCCTATCCAAAATCCGCATATTGTGGGTTAAGAGCTTGCAGCGCTTTGCCTCCCCCAACGCAATTCGCATTCCATTGCCGTACGAATCTGAGGACCAACCTGAGCGTTATTTGTTAACGTCCGGAGGCCTATTTTGTGGGGCGCCGTTGTAGTGAAGCTCTGCGTAACTATTTCTGCCTCAAACAAATTAAGATGCATCACTATGGGCACAATTGCCCTCAAGGGGTTTGGAGCTAGAGGTGAGGCTGATGCGCGGGACCGCAATTCGGCGGTACTCGGGAACCCGGCCATGGCTGACCGCTCCTCGGGAGCAATATGTATCGAACCGACTTGAGAGCTGCGCGCAACTCTCGAAGGCGAACAATACTAAAGTTGCAATCGCCGGATGGTCCTAGCTGTTGAACTATGCACAGCTCAGGAAATATTGTACGGTTTTGGCCTATGAACTCGTATTAAGGCGTAGCCTGACTACCAGGAGAAGGACCGCTGGAGAACGGAGTTCTAATGATCGCGCTAACCTCAGGTGAGATAATGGCTCTGGCGACGCCGGGATTAGGCCAGAGATCAAAATGGAAGGCAAAAGCTAGGAACACAGTGTTACCGCGGACAATACCTTTTTCCAATAGCGTCACATTGGAGGGTCCGCTGCCGCGGTCCAGCCAACGAAAGTTGTATTCTAAGGAAGACGAGAGCCAGGAGCTAATCGGATACCTAAGCCCGACTTTGGCTTGAAACGTTTCAAAGTTGACGTCGTCAGTATCATAACGAGAAAAGTCCAAACCCGAGTTCGCGGATAGCCTCTCGGTAATACGAATATTGAAGTCACTAAAAACCGACGTGGTATCTGAAATCCCTGAAACGCCGAAACTCGGGGTCAATCCTTTGCGTAGGCCACCGGCAAGAGTCGCCGTTTCCCAAAGCTTAACAACCGTGATGTTTGTATTGCTTGCAACTCGCGGTCCTTCATTGCCGAGGTTGAGAGATACACCTGTACTTGCCGCAAGCGTAAGCGTCGGCGACAGTCGGATCTGCAGATTACTAAAGAAATCATCACCTACATCGAAATTGTGGATAACGCTTCTTTCGCCCTCGCGGCTTTTACCAATTTTGATAGCATAACCTGCGTGGATATTATGCTCCTGGCGCCACCTCTGAACTCCTCTAATGCCAACCTCGTGAAAGACTTCACTGCCACCGGCGTCTATAAACGTAACAAAATCATTTCTATAGTGCCCATTGATGCTAGTGTTCGTATCAAAAAGATAGCTCCCTTGGGCATAAACAGAATTCGTTATCTGATCGCCACGCGAAACAAAATCCTTAAGATTCTGTGATCTTGAATCCGATAACCCACTTCCGGAGTCCGGCTGAGATGTCGGCGTGTTTGGTAGGCCAACCTTACCGAGTCCTTCTCCAAAATCTCCGATTCGGGATTCACCTAATCTTTCAAAGTTCTCAGAGAAATGAAATGAAACGCGGGGCGAAAAACGCTGTGTGTGACTACCCCTTACCCAAATGTTCTCGCCGAAGTTGTTGAGATCAGTATTACGGGCGAATACCTGTGCTGCTGTCCCGAAACCTAGCTCTGAGGTAGGAATTGCGTCACCGGCCGGAGCATACAGTATCACGAGTTCTGGTTTGAAAAACGTGATGAAATCATGATACCTATTTTTTGAGAAAAAAACATTGTCAGTGTATAACTCGCCGGTAGACAAAGAAAATTTACTTGCCACAGCGGCGATCGAAAGGTTGGAAGACGACAAACAGTAAGCAACGCAAAAAAACGTGAGCACCAGCGTTTGATTACTGCATATCTTTGAACGATTCCTTATGCAAGGCATGCCGTTTCATCTTCCTGTATAGGGTCTTATTATCAACTTTAGCTTCTTTAGCGGTAGCTGAAATAATTCCATTATGTTTGATGAGGAGCCCTCTCAGGTAATCCTTTTCGCTTTTGAGCAACCATTGGCGCAGTGATAAATCACCGTTTCTGGCGACCGCATAATAGGAATCGATCACATGCTTCGGTGCTTTCGGTAGATCGACCTCGGCGATGGAGTCACCCTGACACTTGATTATGGCACGCTCCAGAATATTCTCGAGTTCCCTAATATTGCCTGGCCAGCGATAAGTGAGCACCTGGTCAAGAACCGCCGGCGCTACCTGCCGGATATTTTTTTCCCGAGCCACCGGGTGCTTGTTCAAAATATGAGTAATCAGTAACGGGAGATCCTCAAGACGCTCGCGGAGTGGAGGAAGTTGCACTGGAATCACATTGATCCGATAGTAAAAATCCTCTCTCAATGTACCTCGTGCCACACAAAGTGAGAGATCTACGTTACTCGCCGCTATCACCCGCATATCAACCTTGATCCTCCGGTTCCCACCTAAGCGCTCTAGTTCTCGCTCCTGCAAAACTCTTAGAAGTTTGACTTGCATCGGAGGTGCCATGGTTTCTATTTCGTCAAGAAACAGAGTCCCGCCGTCGGCCCCTTCAATTTTTCCGGGTCGACTTTGCACCGCGCCTGTAAATGCGCCTCTTTCATATCCGAACAATTCACTCTCAAGCAGTGTCTCCGGGAAAGCACCGCAGTTGATTGGTACAAATTGTTTTGATTTTCGGCGGCTTAAATTGTGAATTGCGCGGGCAACCAATTCTTTGCCTGTTCCCGTCTCGCCGGTAATCATTACACCGGAGTCGGTCTCGGCAAGAGATTTAATAAGGTCGAATACCTTGAGCATCCTGGGGCTTTTACTAATAATATTCTCTAAGCTATGTCCCTCTTGAACCCGCTGCCTTAACTCACGCACTTCGTCGATTAGACGACGTTTCTCAACCAATTTTTCGCTGACGATACGGATTGCTTCCGGCTGAAAAGGCTTGGTGATATAGTCGCTAGCACCCAGCTTCATGGCTTCGACGGCTTGTTTGATGTTGCCAAAGGCGGTAATCAATATCACGTCTGTATCACAATATCTCTCGCGGACGTGACGTGCCAACTGAAAGCCATCGATGCCAGGCATTTTAACGTCAGAAACAACGAGAGCAAATTTTTCTTGGCTTAGCTTTTGTAGACCCTCCTCGCCGCAAGCAGCCGTAGTTACTCTATAACCTTCTTGCTCATAAAATTGTCCTAACTGTTCACGTAGCCCATCGTGATCTTCAACTATTAATACGGTATTCATTGCGTATCTCAGGTGAAATCAAACGCGATTGCCGGCTCATGTGACTCAGTGACAAGCATCATCAACACGTCCGTTGAGTGGCAGAATTATTTCAACCTCAGTTCCCTTTCCGATTTCACTAGTGACGCTCAAGAGGCCGCGGTGGATCTCGACGAATCGGGCCGCCATGCTGAGCCCCAAGCCATAATGGTTCGCCTTGGTGCTGAAAAAAGGAATCGTGACTTTGGAAAGATTGCACTCCTCTATACCTAACCCTTCATCGGTAACCACGAGCTTAACCGCAGCTGGATCATCCCCAAGAGACTGTAATAGTGCTTTGACCGCGATTTTTGCGCCCGCCTTCGAAGCTTCGAACGCATTCTGTAGAATCGCTCCGATGGCTAACTCCAGCAGGTATGGGTCTCCTTGAATAGTCAATCCTTTTATAGCTGACGCATAATGTCGATCGATTTCGATATGAGAGTCATTAAGACTAGAGCTTCGACTGAACGTGGCGTTATCAACTGCTTCCATTAAGTCAAATGCGGATACCCAGGCGGGTGGCTGCATAAACTCCGAAAACGCAAGGGTTAAGGCGATAGTCTTGTCGAGGGTTTCCTGGACGATGTCAACGTCCTGCTTTTTAATTCCTCCCTTGCGGCCGGAATCAAGTGCCAAATTCATCAATTGAAAGTGATTCCCGAGCTTATGAACGAAATTCGAAATCATTGATGACTCAACTAACCCACAGCGCTCGCTATTTGTTATCGGTGTTATCCAACCGATCAAACTGATGATCCCATTGGTCACGGTTGCCCGAACTTGATGCGAGACCCAAATCGGAATGCCATGCCGATGAAGAATTCGATGCGTAAAATCCACTTCGTCGACTCTATCTAAATCCTTCAATATAGAAAAAACTTTAGCTCGATCCTGCGTTGGAATAATATCATTCCAGATGCTTCTACTACCGAGAAACTGCTTGACAGAGACCCCAAATAGATCCTCCAGATTACCCGATACATACGACGGGCGAAAATCGAAACCGCTCACGTAAATTACATGGCGCGGTGGAAAGCTGCTGGAGGTTTGCGACACGACTGCCGACTGGGCATCGGATTCTCGCGATGGGGTCTTCAATGGCATCAAATTGTGGTTGCCGACATGGGGTTTACTGTTGAGTCTACAATAAGAACACCGACTGTTTTGATCGACTTCGAAGTGAGTTTCCTATTTGCCATACCCGCTTTGTATTAGCAAGAATAATGTCAGGAAAACTTACACGGAATTTCCTCTTTCGGTAAAAGCCCAGCGGGAAGAGTCGAATTGCTCGGAGTATCGAGCATCGGGGCGACGACAAATCCAATAGAATGTTCCGCGAAGCATAACGCCATGTCAAGCAATGAAATTCCGAATCAACCTATACAATCTTTGCCTTTAAATGCTTACGTCGTCTCAAAACAGACCGGCTTGGCCGGCAGAGACACTTAAGCTCTTAAAAGTACTTTAACATAAGGATGAAATATAACCTTTGCGTCGGCACCCCGTTTGCGATCCATTATCAAAAGCTTACTACTCATGTTTAGGCGGTAACTCTTCTGTGTTCTATGCAAATATTGTTTTAGCCAACCTAATCGCACTTGCGATAATACTCGTTTATCTCAGTATGAGACTGAATAAGCATAGCAGTATTTGTTTGTTTATCGTATCGATAATTCCATTGATCATCCTAGAACTCGGCTGCTATTTTTTTCTACGATCTCCGACTTCAATTACAAGCGCGACACTAATTGTACTCGCTCTCGGGCTCATTCCACTGCCATTCGCCGCGTTGAGCTATACTCTCGGGCGCGATTCCGTAAAGCCGGATAGTATCCCTTTGTGTGCTTATTACGTGGCGCAGATTGTCGTGTTTTTCTTTTTTGCTCGAGACCTCTACGCCGGCAGAATTATAGACTGGCTTACTGGTATTCTCGATGAACCCTTGATTCTGATCACTAATGAAAGGAGATACTGGGTCATCAACCTGTTGGTTTCCTGTGGAGTGGTTCTGTTTGGCTTTGAGAATACATTGCGCAATGCCAGCAGAAAACAAGCTGACGGTATGAAGTTTGTGCTGACGGCATTTGCCGGCCTCATTGTCTATTTCGCATACCTATCGGTGCAACTCCTGCTTTTTTCATACATCTCAGAGTCGATGCTGCTAGTCGGCGTGATGATGATTTCTGTCAGTCTGATCCTCTTATTATATGCGTTTGTGAAGCACCCGTTCTGGGAAGTTGAAATACGCGTATCGAGGAGAATTATCTTCGGCTCGTTATCGGCTACAGTACTCGCAGTTTATCTCGTGATTTCGGGAAGCATCATTGATTTGGTCCGGTTTACTCAACCGGACCATCATATAATACTCGTCCCTGCGATGGGTTTCGCGTCAGTTGCCGCTGTTCTGATCGCCTACCTTTCACCGAAGTTCCGCGCCAGACTAGAGAACTTTCTCACACGAAATTTCTTCATAAACAAGTACGACTACCGAGCGTTATGGACAAAGTTTTCCGAGAAGTCCAGCGGCTCACTTAATATTACGGAACTCCTGCCACGGATCGGGGAGTTTATTGCCGATTCGATGTTTGTCGAACAAGTCGCGATTTGGCTTCGATCCCAAGATTCTGAAGCTTTTGTATTAGCCTATCTTCATGAACCGGTCGGGTCGGCACCAGTTAGCTCATTTTCACTTCGACTCAGAAAGGATTGGGATTGTACGGGCCCTAGCGAAGCCATGACTACATCCGATGCTGGTAATATATCCGAGTCGGGGAATGCAGGCCCCTCAACCTTCGTCGAGGGGCAACAGATATTCGAGAAACTACGCATCAACAACTTCGTAATGGTGAAAAACGGCAAGGATTTATTGGGCATCGTTGGAGTCGGCGCGGATATCGCCAATAGACCGGCTAATAAAGAAGATAACCAGCTTCTCGCCAGCATGAGCAATCAACTGGCAAATCTAATAATGAACCATCGGCTTTCTGAACAACTCCTGTTGGCGCGCGAATGGGAATTTTTCAATCGATTCTCATCCTTTATTCTTCATGATCTTAAGAATCTCGCTACGCTCCAAAGCATGACTTTGGAAAATGCGCAAGGCTTGAAGAACAATCCACAGTTTCTGACCGATGCTTTTACAACGTTTCAACAAACAACCGACAAGATGATCAACTTAATCGCCAGCTTATCGGTGCAAAAAGGTCAGTTAACTTTGCAACAGCAACCCTTGAATATTCTTGCTGTGATCGAAAATACATTCACTGACCTCAAGATTGAACAGCGCACAGGAGTTAACCTCGTGACGAAATTTCCCCCAGCGGAGCCGCCTCCTATGATCTTCGGTGATCCAGAACTACTTCAGAAAGCGTTTACCAATATACTGCTAAACGCGATTCAAAGCCTTCCTCATGGAAAAGGTTTGGTCGAGATCAAGGTCATCCATCCTAATAACGGGAAGATAACCACCGCAATAACGGATACGGGTTGCGGCATCGCTCCCGAACGTTTGCAAAGACTCTTCCGTCCGTTCCAGACCAGCAAACAATATGGGATGGGCATCGGCCTTTGCCACACACGATCAATCATTGAAGTTCACGGCGGGCACATTTACATTGAAAGTCAAATGAATGCCGGCACTAAGGTTCAAGTCGACCTTCCTACGCTTGCAAAACAGAAAGGAACAGCATTCAGTGAAACCCAAGATTTTAATAGTTGATGACGAGGAGAATATTCTCAAACAGATGCGTTGGGCTCTGGAGTCCGACTACGAAGTGTTAACGGCTACGCAGGAAAACGAAGCAAACGAACTATTTGCGAGGGAGATGCCGGCCGTCGTTACACTAGACCTTTCATTACAAAGGGAGAACCTCAATGACCTGGCGGGCTTGCGGCTCCTGGAGCACTTCCTAGGTCAAGCTCCTATGACTCGAGTGATTATCGTCACGGGTAATAATGAAGATAAGAGCGCTTTGCGAGCGATCCGCTCGGGAGCGTTCGATTATTACTCCAAGCCGGTCCGATTGGAAGAACTAAAAGTGATGATTCAGCGCGCATTCCACATCCATCAACTGCAGGACCGCGTTCAACAATCCTATCCAGACTCGTCGGAAGGATTTCAAGGAATCGTCGGAAACTCAAACAAAATGCGGGAGATCTTTAGGTTCATTGAGCGCATTGCCGTTTCCGATATCTCTGTACTCATATGTGGCGAGAGCGGCACGGGCAAGGAGTTGGTTGCCCGAGCGATACATAATGAAAGCCCCCGAAAGAACAATCCATTCGTCGTTGTCAATTGCGGTGCTATCCCGGAGAACCTCTTAGAGAGCGAGCTATTCGGTCATGAGAAAGGAGCCTTTACAGGCGCGCATGCGCAGAAGCGGGGCAAGTTTGAGCTCGCCCATACCGGGACGTTGTTCTTAGATGAGATTGGAGATCTTGCCCTTCCCTTACAGGTGA
>WUUC01107411.1_pt1 | contig 14766 bp, 17 predicted proteins | sample 6278441 | NCBI WGS metagenome assembly WUUC01 (sample SAMN13675441, study PRJNA597444) | soil metagenome | isolation source: soil | place: USA: Washington | collected 2017-10
CTGCCCGTGATGTGCGGAAGCAGGAGGTTCGTGAGCGCGAAGTGGCCGAGGTGGTTGATGCCGAACTGCAGCTCGAAGCCGTCCTTCGTGTGCCCGAGGGGCGGGACCATCACCCCTGCGTTGTTCACGAGCACGTGGATGCCGCCGGTCCATCCCGCGGCGAAGGCGCGGACGGAGTCGAGGTCGGCCAGCTCGAGGTGGCGCACCTCGGTGGACCCGTCGACGGCGGCCGCGGCATCCCGACCCTTCTTCACGTCGCGCACGGCGAACACCACGTGCGCGCCTTTGGCGGCGAACACCCGCGCGGCTTCGAGGCCGATGCCGCTGTTCGCGCCGGTCACGACGATCGTCGCCCCCTGGAGCCTGGGCATGCGCTCGGTGGTCCAGTCCGACGTTGCATTCTGCGTGCGGTGGCCGTTCATGGCTTCTCCTCGCGATTGCGACCTTACGATGTAAGGTACGATCCGGACGCTACCATACGCTGTAAGGTACGTCCAGAGCGAAGGATGGAGAACACGGATGCCGCGACCCGAACCGCGTGAACCGGTCACGCGCGATCGCGCCATCCGTGTCGCGATGAGGCTGGCCGACGCCGGCGGGCTGGAGTCGCTCAGTATGCGAAAGCTCGCCGCCGAGTTGGGCATCGAGGCGATGTCGCTCTACTACCACGTCAGGAGCAAGAGCGACCTGCTCGACGGCATGCTCGACGTCGTCTACACCGAGTACTCGACGCCGCGTGCGGGCGACGAGTGGCGGCAGGCGATGCACGATCGCGCGCATTCGACCCGTGCTGTGCTGGCGAGGCATCCCTGGGCGATCACGATCAAGGCGCGTACCACGCCCGGGCCCGCGACCCTCGGTCACCTGGATGCGGTGATCGGGTGCCTCAGGGAAGCCGGCTTCTCGATGCCCCTCATCGGTCATGCGATGTCGCTTCTCGACAGCTACGTGCAGGGATTCGCCCAGCAGGAGGTCTCGCTGCCGCTCGACCCATCCGGCGACATCGGCATCGCGACGGAGGAGATCATGGCGCAGCAGGCTCAGATGGCGCAGGCGTTCCCTCACCTCGCCGACATGGCCGCAGAACTCATCCTCGCGCCGGGCTACGCCTACGGGAATGAGTTCGACTACGGGCTCGAGCTGCTGCTCGACGGCCTCGCCGCCGCTCACGCGCAGGATCGTCGCACGGCAGATCGTCAGGACTAGGTTCGGGGGCTGTTTGCACCGGCGGCGATCCCCGCGACGAACTGGCCCAGGACGATGTCGTAGTGGGCGTCACTGCCGTAGCGGCTCATCGACTCAGCCGCCGCGACGGTGAGGGGAAACTCCGACGTCGCCTGAGCGAGTGGCGCATCGACCGCGTGGTGATCCGCTTCACGCCCCCGCTGCCTGCCCGCGACGAATGATGCCCAGCCGTAGTTCAGCGCGATGAGCCCGCTGAAGGTCGCTACCGCCTCGTCGCCGTCGATTCCCGCCCGATGGAGGATGCGCAGTGCCGCCTCGCCGATGGGCAGAGCGTTCGACCCCGGGTTCGGGTTCACTGTGAGCGGCGTGATCGCCCACCGGTGGTCGCTCAGCAGCCTGCGGTGGTCCAGTGCGAACGCCCGCAGGTCTGCGATCCAGTCGCCGGTGGGCGGCGAGGCAGTGAAGCGTCCGAGCATCCGGTTCAAGAGGGCGTCGATCAGTTCATCCTTGGTGGTGAAGTACCGGTAGAGCGCCATCGGAGAGGACCCGAGTTCGGCCGCAACCGCTCGGATGGTGACCGATTCGAATCCACGCGCGGCCACGATCTCGGCTGCGTCGAGGATCGCCTCGACGGTGAGCGAGCTTCGTCGTCGCCGCGTGCGCGGCGGGGTGGCCTCGGTCTCCGGCATCTGGAACTCCTTCACGTTTGGTCTTGTGTACATCGTACGTTATAGATTAGCGTACGCAGTACACAAGCTTGGACTTCGAAGGAGCTCCTCATGTCATGGATTCGCTGGGCAATCACGATCATCGCCTTCCCGATCGGCGGCTGGATCGCCTTCCAGCTCGTCGGCCCGGTCAGCGACGCTCGCACCGCAGCGGCAGCGGCCGCCATCGCAGGCGCAGTCATCGGCCTGGCACAGGGTCTGGCGCTGGGAGGCCGTCGAGGGGTGCGCTGGGGACTCGCCACACTCGTCGGCATGACCGCCGGAGTCACCCTCTCCACAGCCCTGACCGGTGCCTCCGTTGAGATTCCCGCCCTAGGCCTCACGGGACTGATCACGGGATTGCTCGTCGGCGCCCTCCAAGCCCTCACGCTTCACCGCGGCCGACGAGTCTCCGCGGCCTGGACAGCGACGGTCGCCGGCACGTGGGCTCTCGCCTGGATGATCAGCGCGAACGTCATCGCGGTGAACATCGATTCGGGCTTCGTGACGTTCGGCCTGAGTGGCGCTCTGCTCGTCACCGTCGTCACGACGATCGTCCTCCGCCGTATCCTCGGTCCGGTCCCGACGCGGCAGACAGCGGAGATCGGCACTTCCTCCGAGGCCGTCGGCGTGGACGGCACCTGATGATCGCCTCCGTGGCGACGGGCTGGGTGCTGATCGGGCTGCCCGTGGCTTTCAACGCCGCCTTCGCGGCCCTTGCTGTGACGTTCGGCTACCCCGACATCCTCCGGAGGCCGACCGACGAGGTGCTCGCGCGCTTTCGAGCCGGAGGCCCCAGCCTCATCCTCTTGTGGTGGGGGTTCGCGATGACGGCCGTGGTCCTGGCGCCGGTCGCCGTGATGCTCTCCGCCGTCATCGTCGGAGCGGACCCGATCCTGCTGATGGTCGCGGCGACCGTGGGAGTCCTCGCCGCTGTCGTCCAGTTCCTGGGACTCGTGCGCTGGCCGTTCCTCGTCCCCTATCTGGCGCGGGCATCCGCCGCTCCCGACCTCAGCCCCGCGCGCAGAGATGCGATCGACATCGTGTTCCAATCCTTCAACCGGTTCCTCGGCGTCGCCATCGGTGAGCACCTGGGGTTCTTGCTGACCGGCACGTGGACCATCCTCGTCGGAGCCGCCATCACCCAGAGCTCCCACCTGCCCACGTGGCTGGGCGTCGCGGGGATCGTCGTCGGCGCCGTCCTCGTTCTCTGCTCGCTCGAGTTCGTCGGGCCGTTCGAGAGCAGCGGCTGGAAGCTCGCCGCGGCCCTCACCCCGTTCACCTACATCGTGTGGTCACTGTGGCTCGTCGCGACGGGAGTCCTTCTCCTGCTCTGACCCTGGCGTCCCAGCCCCTCTAGAGAGCAGTCGACTCGGGGAGTAGGTTATGCGATCGAGCGGTCACCTTTCCCCGACAGTGAGGAGCCGGCGATGCGCACGCTGGTCGAGGACGAGCGGAAGAGCCGCCTGGGCGGCACCTGGAGAGCGGCCGGGGCGCTGTTCGCGTCGCTTGCGCTGACGCTGATGTTCGCGGTGCCCGCGGCGGCGGTCCCCGCGCCTGTTGCTGCTCCGTCTGATCCACGGGCCGAGTTCGTCGAGGGCAACGCGACCACCTGTGCGCAGGTCGGACTGGACGTCGCCATCCGAGTCGGAGGAGTGGGAGCCTCCGAAGGTGGCGACGCATATGTGTCCGTCACAACTCGGGACGAACGGTACGTCGATGTGGCCATCACCGCGCCCGGGACGGCCGCGGGTGTGGTGATCGATGCCGTCGTCGTGAAGGGTGGGGACGGGTTCAACCTCTACACGAACCCGCAGGTGCTTCCGCCGATCGCAGCTCCGCCGCAGGGCTACATCTCCCCCTTGGTCGGTGCCGGCAACATCCCTCGCATCAGCCATTGGTTCGTCTGCTATCACTTCGATGACCTGCCCACGGGGTCACTCGTGGTCAGCAAGCAGGTCATTCCACCGCTGAGCCTTCCGGCGCAGTCGCTGCCCACGTCGTTCAGTGTCCTGGTGAGCTGCGACTCGCCTGGCTTCGAGCCGATCACCGTCACCTTCGGTCTGCTCGGTGGTGTGGCACTGGATGCCGGGACCGTGCTGCTCGATGGCCTGCCGATCGGCACCACCTGCACGCTCGCGGAGCTGGGAACGAACGCGTTCCCGCCTGGGACCGTCGTGTCGTTCTCACCAGGCTCGACCGTGCAGATCGGTGACGCTGCCGGTGTGCACGTGGGGGTGGTCAACGACTTCTCCGGGGTCGCCGTTCTCCAGGGCAGCCTCACCGTCACCAAGGTCATCGAGGCCGCGGCGGGCGCGGACGTGCCGAGCGAGTTCGCGATCGAGTACGCCTGCACCGACGGCACCGCCGGCACGCTCACTCTGCCGAGCGACGGTGGCACCTCGGCTCCGATCGTGACGACCGCCGGAACGTACTGTGCGATCGCTGAGGCGCCCGGTTCGCTGCCGCCCGGATGGACCGTGGTCTATGAGCACGGCGAGGAGACCTCCACGACCGGCCTCATCGTCCCCGTCTTCGAAACCCCCGTCAGCGTCACCATCACCAACACCGCGCCCACGCCGACACCCACGCCAACTCCGACTCCGACGTCCGCTCCGGCTCCTCCGACAGGCGCCGACTCGGCGGACCCTGAACTCGCCCCGACCGGCGTGGAGGCGCCGGTCGCAGGGATGGCGCTCGCCGCAGCGCTTCTCATCGGAGGACTGGCTGGCCTGCTGACCCGCCGCCCCGCGCGTCGACGGTGAGGCGTCCCGCTCGGGTGGGTCCAGGCGCGGAGCGAGTGCAGGTCACGCAGCCACAGCGGTGACGAAGTCGATGATGACGTCCGGGTAGCCGAGCGCGAACTCGGTGCTGTCAGCCGACTGCAGGCGGTGGTTGCCGTCGGGGATCACGGCGATCTGCAGCCGGTGAGCTGCGACGTGAGCCGTGAACGCCGCCACGCTGGGTTCTACGGGGGTGACGGTGTCGCGTGAGCCGAAAACGGCGAGCAGAGGTACGTCGATCGCCTCCAGTGCGGGAATCGGATCGAACCCGGCAAGCCGCACCAGGTGGTCCCACATCCGTACGTCCAGCAGATCGTCGCCGTAGAGGCGCTTGACGAGTTCGAGGTCATCCGTGTTGCCGGGCTCGTTCGCCCACGCCATCAGCTCCGGGTGAGCTCGACCGGCTTCGAACATTCCGATGACGGTCCACGCTGCACCGAGCGCGCGTTCTCGATCGGCGCGGTCGGCAGTGATGCCGGTCACTGAATTCACAGCCGCGAACCGCTCCTGGTCCGCCATGGTGACTCCGGGTCCGGAACTGGTCACTCCGAACGCGGGACTGCCGGCGAAGGATGCTGCATCCCGCGACATTCGCAGGGCTTCCAGCACCACCCAACCGCCTTGACTGTGCCCGAAGACGCCTCCCGGCACGCCCGGGACCAATGCGGCAGCGGCGGCGTGTCCGGCGAGCAGATCTGCCGCCTGCTCCTCGATTCCGATCTCCAGCCACGAGCCGCCCGAATTGCCCACCCCGCGTTTGTCGAACGATACGACGGCTATTCCGGCGTCCAGAAGGCGCCGCCGAATAGGTGGGAAGAAGATGTCGTTGTCTCGGTCGCTGGGACCGGATCCGGGATACATCGTGAGCAGGGCCCTTGGCCGACCTCGCCGCCCATCCGGCAACCAAAGCGTGCCTTCCAAATGCACAGCGCCGCTCCGGACGGTGATGACCTTCTCCGCGGGCGTCCTCACGAAGCCAGCGTAGCCACGCGGATCGCGGCGTGACTGACGCGTCCGTGCATGAGAAAAGCCCCGGCTGGCCGGGGCTTATTCTGCGGAGACGGAGGGATTTGAACCCTCGGTCCCCTTGCGAGGACTCCACCTTAGCAGGGTCAATTCGTGTCCCGGAGGTGGCACCAGCCCCGTCGGTTGTCGCGCGGTTTCTCGCGGGTTTTGAGGGTTTACCAGGTAGTTGCCCGTAATCGCGCACGCTCTCTATGCACTCCCGACACTCCTCACATTGCGAGGCTCGCGCGCCTCACGAAGCGCGGGGACACCTGGGGGACACCCGCGTCATCGTCGTAGTTCGCCGCGATCGGTTGGCCGATCTGGGCCAAAACGACGTTCAGTCGTGTCAAAGCGCCCTCAATCCGTACGGGGAGTTCGAGTAGATCCTATGCGTTGGACGTGGGTGACATACGTCAGTCCTGCGCCTTCGAATGACTCCGGCGCCGGCCAAGAACCATGACCCGAGATGACGCCGATCGTCAGGACCGTCAGGAATGGGTGGGCGACCTCACGAGCCACCGCAACGGCGACTTAGACAGCGACGGGCAGGACGACAGAATCCAAGACAACGAGTTCGCCGAGTCGATTGACCAGCCGGCAACGACGCGCCAAACTACGGCGGATCGGGCATGGTACCCGCGCACATCGGCTGAGTCATGTCCTGTTCGGCGTGGAATCGGGATCGCTGAGCGACGTCCGTAAACGGAGTCGATTTCCGTTGGCGGGCACATGACGACGACGCCTGACCACTGGGTGGCCTGGAACGAGTGGTGCCTGACGAGGATGTTCATCGCGCGGCGGCCGTTTCCGGCGGCGGTGCCGGCGTAGCCGAAGCTTCACATCGGGCGATGTCAGCTGCGGTGAGATCGGCGTTGACGGCGCCGGCAAGGAGGGACCCTGCGCCGAGCGAGACGGAAACGTTCGATCGCGGATCGATCACGTTGCCCACTGCCCAGAGCCTTGTGACGCTTGTGCGTCCATCCGCGTCCACCGCGATCCAGGATTGGCCGCGATGTTCGCGAGTGCGCGCGCCCAAAAGGCGAAGCAACTCGTCTCTGGGTTTCATCGTCGTCGACGTGAAAATCGTGTCCACCGGTACGACACGATCGAGCAACTCGACGGCTTCGACCCGTCCATCACGTGTGCGCACCGCTCGCACGCGCCCCCGCTCGACTCGGATGTCGCGCAGCTCGAGCGAGCACAGATCTTTTGTCGAGGGCTCGCCGAGATCGTTGGGGAAATAGACGATGCTCGACGACCATTGGCGCAGCTGCTGAGCCTGGTCCACACCCTGCGGTCCGGTGGCGAGGATGCCGATCGTATCGTTGCGTCGTTCCCAGCCGTCGCAGTAAGGGCAGACGAGGACGCCACGTCCCCACTGCTCGCTCAGGCCGAGGACTGCCGGCAGCTCGTCCCGGAGCCCGGTGGCGACAACGAGTTGCCGCGCCGTCACCGCCGTCCGGGATCCGAAGATCTCGAATCCCGAGGGGACGACTCGTGCGGACACGACCGGCTCGTCGATGAATCCTCCGCCGTAGCTGCTGATCTCCGCGCGCCCTCGCTGGCGCAGGTCACCCGGTGGAAGCCCATCGTGACCGAGGACGCCGTGCATGTGCGCGGCCCGCGCGTTCCGCGGATCGCCGGCGTCGAAGACGAGCACGCGGCGGCGGGCGCGGGTGAGAGAGAGCGCCGCGCTCAATCCCGCCGGCCCGCCGCCCACGATGACGACGTCGAAGAGCCCAGCGGCCATCAGCCCGCCGCCGTGGATGTGGTCATAGGTGTCCCCGGTGGTCCGCCAGGTGCTCGGCGAGCATGTCGAACGCGGATGCCCACCCGTCGTAGACGTTGCCGTCGCCTGGTTCCCCGACCCATCCGATCATGTGGAAGCGCATCCCCGTCCGATCGTCGGGGAGTTCGCTCAGCTCGACGGTGATGACGGGAGCTTCGTCGTCGGCGTCGTTGGGCGATGCCCAGGTGAACACGAGCCGCTCAGGCGGCGAGACCTCGCGGTAGACGCCGGCCGTCGGATACTCCTGCCCATCGAGCGGGTTGACCATCGTGTACGCGTAGCGGCCTCCGACGCGTACGTCGGTGACGGTGCTGCCGGCCTTGACCTCTATGCCGCGCGGGTGCCACCAGGTCGCAACCTCCGTATCGGCGGTCCATGCACGCCACACGACGTCGCGCGGGGCCTCGAAGACCCGGGTGATCGTGAACTCCTTGGTGTCGGTCTGCTCAGGCATCAGCCTCTCCTCTCAGTTCTCGAAGTCGCTCATCGAGCAGGTCGAACCGCTCGTTCCACTCATCGCGATGCCGATCGACCCAGACCGACGCCTCGTCCAGGGGCTCGGTGCGCAGAGTGCACCGACGCCACTGGGCGTCGGCGGTCCGGTCGATGAGGCCCGCGCGCTCGAGCACCTTGAGGTGCTGTGAGATCGCCGGGCGGCTCATGGCGAACGGCTCGGCGAGCTCCCCTACCGTGGTCGGCCCTGCGCGCAGGCGCGAGATGATCGCACGCCTCGTCGGGTCGGCCAGCGCCTGGAACACGAGGTTGAGCTCGTCGGCCACGGAATCCACGTAAGCAACTCCTTAATTAATGGATCGCTTAACCGTAGAAGGTTTCTCTGAGATTGTCAACGGGAGCTCTTCGCAACGACCAGCCTGCCCACCGGGGTCTGTTCATGCGCTGACTCGACAGCCGCCACCGATCTCGAGCATCGCTGTGTCCCTAGCCGCGGTCGCGGCGAGCCTGACGAGTCGTCGACGCGCATTCAGGCGGTCGCGATGACGACCGCCGCGATCGCGCTCACGCCCACGACGATGTCGAAGACGGCGCATGCCTCGGCGAACCACCGCCAGACAACGACGTTGGCGCGATAGAGCAGTCCGTCCCAGACGGCGTGGAGGATCCAACCGACTCCGATCAGGACGCCGGCTACACCCGGCTCGGTGAAAGTGGACGCCAATGCCAGGGCGGCATATGCGACGGCACCGGCCACATGCACGACCAGCAGGCGCCTGTTGCGGAACTGCTTCCGTGCCGCGCCGATGATCAAGTACTCCGACCCGAGAATGACCAGCACCCACGCCGGTGCGATGTCGGGGTCGACGATCTTGCCGAATGTGAGCAGCAGCGCCAGCAGGGTCGGCCATCGCAGCGCGATCCGTTCCAGGGCCGCGCGCACTGGGGCTACCTTCTGTTCGCGAGGCGTCCACGCGGCGCGTCCGGTCGAGAGCTCGCAAGGGATCAGTGCCACCACGACCGCCAGAGCCGGGATAACGAATACGTGGCCGAGGAGGACCGCCATCGGACCGGTGATCAGTCCAGTCCAGAATGCAGGAAGCGGCACAGCGAAGCCGACGGCGACCGCGAACATGACAGCCGCGATGGCACGCGTCGTGCGGCGTCGGTGCAGCATCCAGAGCACCGTGCCGAAGGCCACGTTGATGGTCATGATCGCCGCGATACCCAGCGGGTCGCCGAATACAGCAAGGGCGCCCAACCATCCCAGGGCAGTGACTGTGACCTGGTCAACGAGAACCATCGAGAGGAGCGCGACACCGAAGAGCTCGAGGAAACCGAGTATCTGAGCGACAGGTCGCGGCCCCGTCCGTCGATTCGAGGAGGAGAGGGCGTTGTGTCCGAGTGATGTTGACATGACCCCAGGGTGCTGGTCCCCGCTGCGCCCGATCCCGTGGATCGTTCACGGTTTTCCGTGCGACTTTCACACCTCAGTAGTGACCGCCCGGACCGTAAACTCCCTACCTGTGAGCACCGCGGCCAATCCGATTCTCGACGCCGGCAGAGTGCGACGTGCGCGGACTCTCACCCTGGTCTGGCTCGCCACGGCCGTCTTCACGAGCGTCTTGATGCCGGGGATCGGTGTGCTGCGAGAAGGCCAGCCACTCTGGGCGGTACTCGGCTCGATCGGAATCGTTCTGTTCGCGGCCACCCAAGCGGGGGTCCTGTACGGCGCGGTCACGCCGGAAGCCGGCGGGTGGCGTTGGCGGCTCGCGTTCGCTGCTGCCAGCGTGCTGTCGATCCCTCTGGTCGGTCCGGTGGCGGCCGGAAGTTGGCAGACCTGGGCGTGGATCGGCGCGGGGATCGTCGGTGTTCTCCCACTGGTGCTGCGCCCGTCGCCGGCGATCGCCTGTGCCGCGTTGGTGTGCGGCGTGGGCGTCGGCGTCGCGCTTGTCACCGGTAGCGCGCCAATACAGGCCCTGCTGATCATCATTGTGATCGGCTGCTCCATCGCGATCATCAACGTGGGCCCGATCTGGCTGTGGAGAGTCATCGCCGACGCCCAGTCAGCCCGTGGCGCGGTGGCGGCGCTGGCCATCAGCGAAGAACGGCTGCGTTTCGCTCGGGAGGTGCACGACGTCCTCGGGCACCGTCTGACCGTGATCGCCCTGAAAGCTGAACTGCTCGAGAGAAGCACCGACCCGCCACAGCGCCAGGTGCAGGACGAAGCCGCCGAGATTCGGCGCCTGGCCGCGTCTGCACTGGAGGAGGTCCGCAGTACGGTGGCGGATTCCCGCCGGATCGTGCTCACCGAAGAGCTTGCAGCGCTAGGTCAGGTTCTCGAAGCCTCCGGCGTCCGCAGTGAGATCCGACTCTCTACCGGGGTGCCCGACACTTGTGACGCCGTCCTGGCTCGCGTGCTCCGCGAGGCCGTCACCAACGTGCTGCGACACAGCAGGGCTGAGTGGTGCGAGATCACCGTGGAGCGCGTTGGCGGCGAGATTGTCCTGTCCGTGCGGAACGATGGCGTGATGCACAGGAGCGACAGCGAACAGCCCCGTGGCAGCGGCCTCGACGGGATTCGAGAGCGGCTTCGCGAACATGGTGGAAGTCTGACTGTCATCCGCATCGACGAGCGATTCGAGCTGCACGCCACGATGAATGCGCCGTCGTGATTCGGGTGCTCCTTGCCGACGATGAGGACCTCATTCGAGTTGCCCTCTCACATCTGCTCGACCTGGAACAGGACATCGAGGTCGTCGCGCATGCGGCCGACGGCCGTGCCGCGGTCGAGCAGGCTCGGCGCCATCGTCCTGACGTCGCAGTGGTGGATCTCGAGATGCCCGCCCTCGACGGTATCGAAACCGCAGCTGAGTTGAGGCGCGCACACCCGGGCTGCATCGTCGTGATACTCACCGGTCGCGGCCGCCCAGTGCATATGTCGGCGGCGTTGCGCGCCGGGGCACAGGCCTTCGTGGTCAAGGGCGCTCCTGCGTCAACGCTCGCGGATGTGATCCGACGAGCACACGACGGGCAGCGCTATGTGGACCCCGCGCTGGCCGCCGAAGCGCTCGCTCTGCCGCCGTCCCCGTTGACTGATCGCGAGCTGGAGGTTCTTCGGCTCACGGCGGACGGTCTCGACGCAGCCGCGGTCGCTGGCCGCCTGCATCTCGCCCGCGGCACCGTCCGCAACTTGCTCACGGCGATTCGCATCAAGCTCAACGCGAACAGCTCTTCCGACGCCGTCCGACTTGCCCGCGACTCAGGATGGATCTGATGCGCTCGAATCAACAAGCGGATCCCAGCATCGACGAGAATGACGACTTCGTCGCGCACGTGTTGACCAAGTTCGCGATCTCACATCCCCGAGCGACCCGTGCAGCGGAGTCGTTCAACACGGTGTACCGGGTGCGTGCCGACGAGGGCGACTTCATGTTGCGAGTGAGCAGGTCGCCGATCATCCACAAGCCGAACGCGCCAGAAGCCGAAGAATCGTGGACCGCACGCTTCGCGGAGGCTGGCCTCGCTGTTCCCCGAATCATCCGGACCGCTGAGGGCGACCTCAGGGTGACAGATACCGCGAGTCACCGTCGACGGGCGATGCTGCTGACCTGGGTACACGGCTCCCCGCCCAGACATCCAATGAGTCGCGACCAAGTCATCGCTCTGGGAGGCCTCAGCGCTCGCCTGCATCTGGCATCTCCGCAGATTCCGGAACCCCCTAAGGGCGTTCTCGATGGCCGCCGGACCACCCTCTTCGAGGTTCCCGACGCGATTGCCACCGCGCCGTCACCGTACCGAGAAATCCTCGCGAAACGCAGCCAGCAATCCGGCGAGTGGATCCGCGATCTTTGGGAAGACGCCGATGAGAGCCCGCGAGTTCTCCACTTCGATCTCACCCCACGGAATGTCGTGATCACCGCGGACGGCACCTCGGCGGCAATCGACTTCGAAGACCTGACATGGGGTCACCGTGCTCAGGACCTGGCGAACTCGCTCTACGGCGTCACCGGTGGGAATGTCCAGAGCGGCCTCGCCACCGACTTCCGGCGCGGCTATGAGCGTCACGCGAACTGGCCGCAGAACCTCAATTCTCATCTGCTGCACCGACTCTTCGTCGCACGTCGAATCGCGATGATAAATCTCACGCTCACGCAGCGCCCGCATGGGCTCGACGAATATCTCCGCAGGCACGCAGACGCGCTCGCCGAGGTACCGGTATGACCATCTCGTGACGCAGGGTGTAACGGCGCGGACTCGCCGGAACGCGGCCTCGCTGATCGAGATGTGGGCATTCGGTGCGTGTATCCCGGAATCGACCTGTCTGCCCACAGCTGCGGGCACGATGTGGGCAGATGCCGACCTGCAACGATCTCGTCCGACTGGGCCAGCTCATCATCGACGACGGCGTCGGTCCCGACGGAGATCGTGTCGTCTCGGCGGACTACATCAGTAATGCGACCGAGGCACCGAGCACCGACCTGAACGCGGCATACGGCCTGCTCTGGTGGCTCAACCATCCGGGGCCCGCCGTGACACCCGAAGTAGCAACGACCGGCCAAGGAGGGGCGATCGACGGACCGATCGTTCCGGTCGCACCCCAAGACGCCGTGTGGGCGCTCGGGTTCCATAGTCAAATTCTGGCGTTCCTCCCATCGCACGACGCAGTGGCCGTTCGCCTCGGCGAGAAACCACCGGGGTCCGCCGAACTATCGGTGCGACCGTTCAGCGAACACGTTCTCGCTGTGCTGGACGCAGACGGCTCGGCACAGCCCTGACACGACCGCTCATCGGATCCAGGTCGGAGGCTCGGCGACCGGCTCGACTCTTCTCAACGCGAAGCGTCCGCCGCAGATCGCCGGTACGCCACGGACCGCCTCAGCCAGACCGCGTAGCCCGTGGTAACAGAGGCAACCAAGAGCGCGACGGAATTGGGCACGATCAAAGCCAGATTGGCGGCGGAGATCCCGTATGCAATCCAGAGACCGAACCCGGGAAGCAGGATGAGCAGGTAGCCAATCGACACGTCATCGGCTGAACCTGTGTGAACCATTCGCCGCAGTTGCAGTAGCGGGGCCAGCCCCATAATTACCGCCCACGATGCGGCGAGTACTGCCAGCACCTCTGTCATGACGACACCCTTCGTTCGCGCACGAACGCAGGGATCGCGCCCTCAACACAGAGGAGGCGCAAGCGCGATCGATGCGACCATACCAGCCCGCAACGGGCGATCGTTGTCCGATGCCTGATCCCCCTGGACTCGGACCCGAACCCGGCCGATCATCGGGGCCACGCAAGCACAGACCGCCCCCACGCATCGAAGAGTGCGCAACCGGATACAAACGGGGCGCGACGATCGAAGAAGACCGGGACTGCAGCACCATGCACCCTGGCATGCGAAGACGTCATCTTCCACGACTGACGCGCTCCCCACCGCGGCTGGAGACTTCTCGCCACAACGCCGCCCATTGGACCGGGCGCAGGTCACGCGGCAACGCGTTGTCGGCCACGCCAAGATCCTTCAGCATCATGCGCGCGCTGCGGCGGCTGAGGCCGGTGCTCCGCTGGAGGATCGCGGCCAGGTCGCCGCCCGCTCCGGTGAACATGTCGCGCACGAACCCGTCATACCGCCCCCGGTCGCGTGGGTCGACCAGAGGCGACCCGCGACGGGTGATCGTCAGGATGCCGCCGTCCACGCTGGGCATGGGACGGAAGTGCCGGGCGGGCACGCGGCCGTGCAGTTCGAACTCGAACCACGGCGCCGACTGTGCCGTCATCATGGTGGCACCGCCGACGCTGGCGCGCTTCCGCGCCACCTCCCACTGCGTCAGCAGAATGGCGTGGCGCCAGCCCCGCCGGGTCAGCAGTCGTCGAAGAATTGGCGTGGTCAAGTGGTATGGCACGTTGCCGACCACCACGGGGCTATCCAGGGGATGCCCCAGTGCGTCGGCGTGCTCCACGCGAACGTTGGGCAGCCGCTGTCGCAGCAGGCGGATGCGCTGCTCGTCGATGTCGATCGCGGTGAGGTCGCGCCCGAGGCCCGCAAGCGGCGCAGTCAGGGCGCCGTCGCCGGCGCCGATCTCGAGGATCGGACCGCCCGTTGCTGCGACGAGGTCGACGATGCTCCGGATCGTGGGCCGGTGGATGAGGAAGTTCTGGCCGAGTTCGTGCTGGCCGCCGTTCGTCGAACGGCGTTCGGAACGGAGAGTGGGGTGTGTGGATCGGTTTCGCATGAGCGCTCCAAAGAAAGAAGTGGAGCACCCCGCCACAGGCGTCGAGGAGAAAGCCGTCTCACGGCTGAAGAGGACGCGCGGCCGGGGTGCGAGGACTCCCGGACGACGGCGCGCTTACGCAGAAACCAGCGATCGCGCCGTCAGGCGCGGCGGTCGCGAATGTAGAAAGCGCACGCCGTCACCAGCGCGCTGCAGATCGTTCCCATAGTTCGAGGGTAGACCGCCAAGGATTGATGTCGCCACTCCGAGCACCCCTTGTCTGCCGGCTGCGAACGAGGGAAGACCCTCGCGCGCGTCCGCTCCAGCCACCACTGGATGCGAGGGCACATCGCGCCGCCTCTGGACCGACCAGCGGCCTCGCCCCTAACGAACGCGGATCGGAGACGGGCAGCTGCATCAAGGGCACCACCTGTGCGGGGTGCAACACCTTGCAGGGTTGGGGACACTCCGGGGGACACGTGTCGTCGACGGCATGCGAAACCGCAGATTCCATCATTCGCATGCTTCGCGAGAAACAGCGACTGACCGGGGATTTTCTGCGGAGACGGAGGGATTTGAACCCTCGGTCCCCTTGCGAGGACTCCACCTTAGCAGGGTGGTGCACTAGG
>WUUC01047765.1_pt1 | contig 14764 bp, 9 predicted proteins | sample 6278441 | NCBI WGS metagenome assembly WUUC01 (sample SAMN13675441, study PRJNA597444) | soil metagenome | isolation source: soil | place: USA: Washington | collected 2017-10
AATCGCGTTCATAAAACATTCTCACGAGCGCCAGCGAAGCATGCGCTTCGGCCACCGTCTCGTCCAACTCAAGAGCTTTCAACGCCGCCGACCTCGCCCTCGGCATGGCTTCGCGCGGAAGCATGAAGCCGTAGATTTCCATGTGAACATATGAGGCGGCCATTCCCGCGTAAGCCAGCGCGTAGTGCGGGTCGCGTTCGATGGCGTTGGCAAAACAGTCGAGGCTTCGACGCAGGCCGTCGGGAGTCATCTTGTTCCAGTAATAACGCCCTTTGAGATACGACTGGTAAGCGTCGCTGCTTTCCGTGTAATGCTTGCTCAGAGACTTTCGCTCGTCGCCGGTTAACTTCAACATCAACGCGCTCGCCACCTGCTCGGAGATGGAATCCTGCACGGCGAAAATGTCTGTAAAATTTTCGTCAAACTTCTCCGCCCAAATCGTCGCGCCGTCCGAGACGTTGACGACCTGCACCGTCACGCGCACGCGATTACCGATCTTCTGCACACGACCGTCGAGCAGCGTCTCCACTTTCAATTCACGACCGACGAGAAGGATGTCCTGATGCGCATCCATGTACTTGAGCACCGCGCTGGTCGGACGTACGTTAATCTTGCCGACATTACTCAGCTTGATGATGAGCGCATCGGCCATGCCTAAACCGAGGTATCGCTCTTCGCCCTCCTGCTCAAGCATCGCTTTGAAAGGCAGCACGGCGATCGAGCGCGCGTTCGTCGCCTGCGCGGCTGGCGCGCCGGTTTCTCTCACGCTGGCGACGAAACGATAACCGCGTTTCGGAATAGTTTCGATGAATCTCTGCCCGTCCTGCCCGTCGCCGAGAGCCTTCCTGAGCGTGGAGATGTTGCGATTTAGATTCCCTTCTTCGACAAAGCTGTCCGGCCAAATCTCACGCATGAACGCTTCCTTCTCCAACGCTCGCCCGCTGTTTCGCACAAGCATGAGAAGAATATCGAAGACTTTCGGCGTCAGCGTGACGGGCGTGTCCCGGCGTAACAGCAGACGCTCGACCGTGTCGAGACGGAAAGGACCGAATTCGTAAAAATGGCTCGTGAGTTCAGTGGTCATGCGCTTCTTTCGGAACTTTTTCGGGAATTTTTCGGCGTGCTGTAAGGACTTCCGAAGTTGCCACAGCTTATTGTCCGCCCCGAAGCGAGGGCCGGGCAAAGAGCATGTTCGACGTTCGCAAACATTGTAAGCCCATCCGCTCGGAGGAGCAAAACTCGTCGGAAATTGAAAACCCGAATTAAGTTCATCAATAGCGAAGGAGATAATATGAAAAAGAGAATTCGTTCAGAGGTCAGTTGGAAGTACGGCATGTGCGCACGCCTCGCCGTCGCGTTGCTGGCGTTGCAGTTGAGTTGGTTCGCCCCGCCCGTCGCCCGCGCCGCGCCGCAAGATGCTACGGAAAACTCTACGGCTGACGTTCAACAAAAACAGGACGGCAACATCAAAGCGAAAGGCGCGTTCACATGCGACTTCGCGCTGCCCGGCGATTTTCCTTTCAGCCAGGTTGCGCCCGTTATCGAGCGCGACCGCATGTACATGGCCGAGCGTCCCGGCATGCAGCGAAAGCAGATTCCGATGCGGATTGATTTCTCCAACGGCAATCTTTTGACCGGAGGACGCTACCTTTTCGACACCGAGCAGGACGCGGCGAAATATAAATCATGGGTTGAAAATGATTTCGTGCTCGACGGCACGCACTTCTTCGAACGCCCCTACTTTCTCAATCCCGATTGTCATTCGTGGGGCGTCGTCGGCGCGCACAATATCAAAGATATTCAACAGCAAATCATCATGCGTACGGAACGTTGGAGCGTGCCGCACGAAAGTCAGATGCACTTGTTGAAACAGAGTTGGCCGTTGATTTTGAGCGATGCGCGGCAGCGCGGCCTGACCGGCGTCTGGCTGCTCTACAACGAGCGAGAACAACTCGCGCAACTCGTCTATTTCGCGGACCGTGTCGCTCCGCAAGACCCTTTCATGTTCGATTTCGCAAGCCTCGCGGCATTAGAGTTTGCCGCGCCGCTCGGCTCCGTCTTCGACACGCAGCCGGAATGGACCAGGACCTTTGACCGCACGCAATGGGTCTTGACGTTCTGGTTTCCTTTCCTGCCCGGCGATCACGGTCAGCCCTCACTCTGGCCCAACTCGCCGCCTTTGCCCGAACCCTACGCGGGCGACGGAGTATGCGAAGTCAGCCGTGGCGAAAATCACGCGAACGCGCCGGGCGAATGCGGCATCTCCTGCGGAAACGGAATTTGTGACGCGGGTGAAAATACGCAAAACTGTCCGGGCGATTGTCGCCTCCAATAGATTTTCGCGTATCCCGCTTCGCAACTCTTAAAACCTAAACGCGCGTTGGCCGGGAGCGACACGAGGACGTTGTTTACGCTCGTGCCGCTCCCGGCCATGCTGCTCCCGTCTGAAATGCTCACCGACGCCGTGTTTGATTAAGGCGCGGGCTGCGTGTCGTCGTCGAGAATTTTCCCGAACGCCTGCGCATCGTTGGGTCAAAGACGCAGGTGCATCACCGGGTCAAGACAGACACCACAATTTTTCCGTTTTCTTCGGTTACAATCGTCGTCGTTCCTGCCGAATATAGAGTTCTTCTTACACCTTTACGAGTTATCTGGATGGTCCTTTTCCCCGTCCTGATGACTTCTTCCACGTAAGTGGGAGGCACGCTTCTGCCTTTCCCCGCGCTTCCGTATTTCCCTAAACTACTGGTGCTTGCTCCGGCAGGGTAGCCCAGCCCGCTCGGTTGCATTCGTTCAACGGCATGTCTGGTGTAAAGGCGAGCGCCGATCTGTGCATACGATTTTCCCTGCACACGAACCTTCGGATATTGTGCCCATGAGGTCCACAACAACTTGCCGCCGCTGCCGTCATCGCCTCCGCCTCCCCCCGGCGGTCTGCGGCCACCGCCCGCCCTGCCTTTATTCCTCAGACTTGTCGCGGCAACCTTCCGCACCTCGGCGGAGACCGCGGCTCTCTTCGACTCGCTCCAGCGCGATGCCAGCGGCGCACCCGCGACCCGGCTTCTGTTTGGTCTGATGCCGGCGCGAGCCGCCGGGACCGCAAACACACGGCCATTTAACTTAACGAGGGCGCGTCCATCCTGTGTGACTTTGCCGGTGAAACCGCGTCGCATCTCTACGGCTGTTAACGGGCGTGTGAGTTTAACGACGCCGTTCGAATAGACGATTCGGTCGTTCCTTCTATTCACGATGGAGGCATAGCCGCCCGCTCTCCCGGCACGACGTTGCACGCCCCCTCCCGTAGAAGCCTGCGGCAACTGCCTGCGCTGCTGCATCTGCTGCTGTTGCATCTGCTGGCGCTGCTGTTGTTGCATCTGCTCGCGCATTTGCTGCCGCTGTTGCTGCTGCATCTGTTCGCGCATCTGCTGTCGTTGTTGCTGGCGCTGCTGCTCTTGCTGTTGCTGGCGTCGTTGCTGCTCTTGCTGCTGTTGGCGCATCTGCTGTTGCTGCTGCTGGCGGCGATACCAATCGCCGCTTGATTGGGCGTTAGCAACGACGGAGGCGACGCCGAACGGCAACGCCGCTAGGAACAACAACGTAAGTTTGCAAAGTTTCTTCTTCATGATGTCCACACTCCGGCTGAGTTCTCAGCATCCACGTGCGCAAAAGTTTCCATACAACGCATGACACGCAAGCAACTTTGTTAACGGGTACACATGGCGTAAGGTCCGGGCTTCTCTGCCATCATCCGCTGCGCGGTGCCCCAGAAATCGGACGACAAGCCTTTACGGTTCGCGCGCGACACCCCTGTTTGCGACATGGCGCTAACGAAACACATGCAGAAATTTTGAGCGTCGTAGCGTCCGGTCGGGCGGGCTTCGCGTTGACAGCGTGCGTACATCTCGTCCGTTGACATGCGCGGCGCGCCTTCATTTCTGACGTAAGACACGAGGTTCTTACTGAACCGGCTCAACTCACGGCTCCCGCAACTGTAACGGCTCATCAGCGCGAAGGCGTCTTTCATCGCTTCTTCCGGCAATTGATCCTGGTCCAACGCCGCTTGCGCATGCTGGCGTACGAACACTTCCGGGTTCTGCGTCATCTGTGCCATGTTCTGCAAAAGGCCCAGTAAGGTTGTTAAGCCTGCCTGCGGGGTCATCTCCACGCTTTTCTCTACGGTATCCAGCTTGAGCGCGTTAAGGTCGCGTTTGCTGAAGTGGTCCTCGCAGACTTCGGATATATTCTCGGCCATGTTGACGAGATAGGCTTTCGTGTAAAGCTCGCCGAACGGCACGGCGTCGAGTTCGCCTTGCAGAATGTTCTCGACGATTTCGGGATTGATATATTTCTTGTTGGCATTGCCGCCCGCAGGCAGTGCACCCGCCTGCTCGCTGCCCGTTGCTCCCTCCGCCGTGGCGGCATCTCTATCGGTGAAGTCTTCGAATTGAGCGAGGATAGCTTTCGCGGGCGTGAAGCCTGCCTCTACGGCTCGCTGGTAAAGTGTGTGCGCCAAGGCCGGGTCGGCCTCAAGACCCGCCGCGCCGTCGAGATAGAGATCGCCCAGATAGGCAAGCGCCCCGCCATGCTCTCCCTTCGCCGCCGTCACCAACTGCTCTACGGCATCTTCAATGCGGCCAGCCTTGAGATAGCCCCGCGCCAGTTGGAAAGCGAGTCGCGGTGAGGCTTGGTCAACGCCGGTCTCCGCTTCGCAAGCCTTGATGACGGCCGAGGCATCGAGCCTGGCATCGCTGACACCTTTGGCCGTGGCCTCCGGGTCGTTGGGATGCGAGGCCAGGTCATCGCAGGTCGTTGCTAAAGCGGCACGTTTCGCACGCACGCGCGAACGTCTCTGCCCGGCGGTCAAAGTACTCGTTACAAGTAGAAACACAAGCGCGACTACCAATATTCGCTTCATATCGAACAGTTCCTCTTAGAGATAAATTCGTGAGTGCGGCATTTAGCTCAACGCTTCCGCGTGGCTTTGTTGCACGGCTGGCTTGCCGGACAGAATGTATTTGTGCCACCACACTCTAGCCCTGCGAAAGTATGTAAAGTTGTGCGCGACGCAACCCTGCACGACGAAGTTATGCTCCACCTCCGTGAGCAAATTGAAGACGGGCGCAACGCGGCTCGTCTCGGCCACCGAAGCGATCACAGCTTCGCGTCCGCCGACGGTAGTCAACACGTCGCCGGGTATGAGTTGGCTCGTTTTTTGCCACCCGCGAGCAGTGAGGAAGGAGTGGGATTTCGTCGTGCTGATCGGCTCCGCGCGTTGCGCGAGATAAACCTCCCAGATGATCGCGGGTTTGTGCTCCTTTAGACTCTTTACCTGCCTGACAGAAGACGCTCCGTTTGAATTATCGTAAGAGACTACTTGATCGCCTCTCCTCAACTCAGCGATAGGCCGCCATCCATCCGGCGTTAAGATTGGCGTGGAGCCTACAAAGCATGTATCTCTCGCTCCGCCATATGTCGGTTTGTTAGGAGCATCAACCATGCCTGAGCCATAGCAACGCTGGCAGCGTTTACCCTGTTGCTGATCGAACCATCCTGAACCACCGCAGGACGAACACCTTTCTTTTGCCATCGCTATCTCCTATGTTTGGATGAATGCCGCCACAACCGTGCACGCGCCGGTTCAACATCCCGCTCTCTCCTTGCGGCGGAGGTGGGACGACCCTTTCATATAGATAAAGTGTAGAGAAGTTCCGATCTATCTCACCCGATGTCGAAAATTTTTTTTCGGGTGGACTGAAAGGTGGAAGTTCGGGTGAGTACTGACGGGGGCAGCCGTTAAGTGATGGGTAGGACTACGACCACCGGCTATGATCTGTTGACCATGATCTGTTGACTACGATCCGTTGACCGCTACTCTGTTTTGATCACGCGGAAACCATACTTGCCTTCGGGAACATATCGCCCCTCGCGTGTGAGTCCTTCGAGTGTGAGTTGATAATCGCCCGCCTTGATAAGATCGGAATCGAGTTTGATTCTAAGCGTATCTTTCGAGTGTGGCTTGAGGTTGCTGCTATTCCAGATGACGCGCTGACCGGCGGTTGATATCGTGGCACGGAAAGATTGGACCTCCGCGCCGTTTTCCAATTCCAGCGACAGAACGATCGAACGCGTTGAACGTGGGATAGAGATTCTGTTCGCAGGCTCGGATGCTCCGGGGTCCGCGCTTCTCACGATACTTAAGGCGAAGACCGGGACGCCGACTTGAGGGCGCGTCGCACGGTTCGCCTCCCCGGCCTCGACTGGAAGCGACTGTGACTCGCGTTCGGGTTGGACTTCGGGCTGGTGGCGTTGCTCGATCAAATTCGCCCTTGCTTCCTGTAGCTCTTTTTCCAGCCCGTTTGCCGCGCGTTGCTGTTCCTCATATTGGCGTTGCCAATCGGAAGAAGCCTTTTTCGCCTGCTCCAGTTCTCCCTGCATGCGCCTGATCTTCGTGACAAAGAAGACTGTCGGCAGCGCTGCCAGAAATAAGATCGCGGTCAGAAGCAGCGACGCCTGCTGCCAGCGGCTTCGCCTGATCAACCACGCAAGTAAGCCAACCTGTACGTAGGCGCTCGACCGCGCAGCATCTTCGGCAACCACGGTCTTGAGTGCGCGACGGAATTTTCCGGTCGTCTCCAATCGTTCAAGACACTCCTGGCAATCTACAAAATGCTCCTCGAAGCGGGCTTGCTCCTCGGGTGGTAATTTCCCGAGCAGGTAATAGTCGGCAATATTAGATTCTTCGATATAACGATGGTTCACAAAATCCTCAACTATCGCCAGTCAACCATTGGTCCATCAATTAAAGTGCCGCACAGAAGTTGAATTTCTCACCGCTCGGAAGAATTATTACACCGCGTACATTAACCGCCAACTCATCGTACACTTCTCACAGAGCGTCTACCGTCGAGTTTTCTTACTACCGGGTGTTTGCTCATAAAGTTCTTTGAAGCGCGCGAGTGCTCTGAAGATCACACGATTAAAATGGGCGCCCGTCAGATCGAGATTCGCGCAAATCGTCTCTTTATCTTCTCCGAGTAGGTAGAAGTGTGTGAGCAACTCTCTATCGCGTTCCATTCTTAATTCCCCGATCACTTGCCGCACGATTTCAGCTTCCTCTTTCCGCAAAAGTTGTTCGAGCGGGCTGCGATTAGGATCAATGGGTGGCCGCGCCTCATCAATCTCCGTAAGATTTCTACTCTGCGACTTTCGCACGTGCACCTGTGCCAGCGTCCTCGCTATGCCGCAAACAAAACCGGATAGCCTGTCCGGCTCGCGCAACTCCCCACGCTTGATCTTCTCCAGAGTTACTATGAATGTTTCCTGAACCAGTTCTTCAGCGTCAGGAGGGTTGCGGACCATTTTATTGACGATGACGAACACACCTCGACTGTAACGCCGGACCAGTTCATCTTTCGCCTCCTGATCACCGGCCCTTATTCTGCTGACGAGATCAGCCGCGTCTGTGGTCTCTTTTGTTGAATCTACGTCCACGGTCCAACATCGAAATCACCATCAAAGATGCAAAACCAAAAACCCTGACAATGCTCGCAAGCCCTACGTCTTTGCGATAAAGGATGTGCTGTGCCACTCAAACCTCAACTTCAAACTCCCTTTCCTCTTTACTGCCACTCACCCTGTAGCACAAAGGCTGACCAGTAGTACGGCTCATTCCAACGCTTCTCTCTCCACATCCCGACCTGCGCCGCACGCAACGCCGCCGCCGGGCGCAGACCTTCCACCAACATCCCCCTGTAGAAACGCTTCATCAATTCCGCCGTGGCCTTACTCGGCACACGCCACAAGCTTGCCACTACGCGCGGCGACCCCGCATACATGAAACCGCGCGTCAACCCGATGAGTCCTTCGCCTCTGACCTCTTTCCCCAAAGCCGTCTGGCACGCGCTCAGCACCACGAGGTCTGCTCCCAGTTTGAGGTTATAGACTTCGTGTGCACGCAGGAACCCGTCTTGCGGCTGCCCACCTTCATTCACCAGCGACAGCACGAGGCCGGACAACTCTGGATGCAGGCTGTTTAAGAGTCCGTGCGTGGCGAAGTGTACGACCCTGTATCGCCCCAACTCTTCGCTCAACGCCGTCTCACGGCTGGCATCGAAATCAAGCGCCTTGAGGCTCTCGCCTCCGCGCGCCAAGCCGACGATCTCCTCGGCCTCATCCCGGCTGGACCGCAAACGGTCGAAGTTTAGCCCCCCTGCATCTCTGGCGGACCTTTCCAGTTCGGCGGGCACCTGGAGCGCGGAAGAGGGCTTGGAATCTTGAAGTTTATTTTCCGAATTCTTAACTTCCGAGACCTGCCTTCCCGCCTCCGCTTTGACACGCAGATCATTCCGATCAAAAACAGGGTCTGCCAGCACGGCGATCATCTTGGGGGCCGGAGCGCGTCCGCTCAACTCTCTACGCAGCACGGCCAGCAGCGAGGCCGACGGCAGGTTCACGATCTCGTGCTCGACGATTAGCGGCGGCGCGTGGCTGGCGTATGCCGGCCTGCTCGCCTTCCTGCTACCCGAAACACGGCTCGTGCCACCCGTTACGCGTGGGGCGGGCAGCGCGGCGAACGGAAGATACTGTAAGTAGCCTTCGCTGACGACGAGCAGACGCTTCTTTCCTAACTGCGCGGCTACCGGCCCGAGCAGCATACGGCTCAGGCCGCTCACCGCTTCCGAATAGCCATCGCCTGCTGTTGCGTTGCTCGTGCTGAACGACTCGTAGACGCGTCGCGCCAAACGCTCTATCTCGGCGCGTTTGGGCAGTTCGTAGCTGGTCATGGCCGTCCCGGACACAGCCCAGAGATAGCTGCGTTCTTCGCCCAGCGCATACTCCAACAGCAGCGTTTCGGGGTCGAGTAGTTGTTGGATTTCTTTAAGGCCCAGCGATACGGGCTGCGTCAAAGTCGCATAGCGTGGGCTGTTGCGCCGAATTCTGGCCTTGACCGTCTGATACTCCGTCGTCAGGTCTTCGATCTCTTTGGCTATGGCGGCAGCCTGTTTCTCGGTATGTGTGCCGCTGAGCAGCTTCAACTGAAGCTGGGCCTTGAGGTTGAGCTGTTGCTGCAAAGAGCGTTCGCTTTCAACCAACTGCGGCTCGACGCCTTGACGAATGTCGGCCCCGGCCTCGGCCAGCGTTTCGAGAAGCGCACGCGCGCGTGAACGCTCGCTGACCTGCAACGCGGCTGCGTCGTGCCCTGCGGACGGGCGCTGTTTGTGCAGACGCATGAGCAGGTCAATGTAGAACTCATAGAAATCCTGAACGGCGGAGGAATAGACGGCGCGAAGTTCCAGATTGGTGTATGCGGTGCGCAAGGTTTCGATAACGGCGAGCGCGGACTCAATTCGCTTGAGTGCTGCTGAAAGATCGCCACGGTCGCGCTCAAGCGATGCAAGGTTGAGGAGAGTGTCGGCCTCGCCGGAGCCGTCGCCGATATCGCGCCTGATGGTTAGCGCCTGCTCGTAGTGCTCCTTCGCCTTCTCATGTTGACTGAAAAGACGGTAGACGCTGCCAATATTATTGAGCGCATATCCCTCACCCTCTTTGTCCTTGATCTCGCGCCAGATCGCCAGCGCCTGCTCAAAATAAGCTCGCACCTTCTCGTGTTGACCTAGTCTCCAGTAGGTCTCGCCGAGATTGTTGAGCACTTGTCCCTCGCCATACCTGTTCGCGATCTCACGCCTGATGGCGAGCGACTGTTCGTAATACTCTCGCGCCTTCTCGTACTGACCCAGTTTCAGGTAAACACTGCCCAGGTTATTGAGCACCGATCCTTCACCACCCCTGCTCTTGGTCTCGCGCCAGATCGCCAGCGACTGTTCGTAATATTCTCGCGCCTTCTCATACTGGCGCAGGCTATGATAGACCTCGCCAAGATTATTGAGCGCATATCCTTCACCCGACCTGTCCTTGATCTCGCGCCTGATGGCGAGCGACTGTTCATAGTACTCTCGCGCCTTCTCGTTCTGGCTCAGGCTGCGGTAGAGAACGCCAAGATTATTGAGCGCCTGTCCCTCGCCTTGCCTGTTCTTGGTTACGCGCCAGATTGCCAGCGCCTGCTCATAATGCACGCGCGCTTTCTCGTTCTGATTCAGGTTGCGGTAGACGATACCAAGATTATGAAGCGCCTGTCCTTCGCCATTTCTGTCCTTGAGCTCGCGCCTGATAGCCAGCGCCTGTTCATAGTATTCTCGTGCCTTCTCGTGCTGACTCAGGTCCAGGTAGACATTGCCGAGACCATTGAGCGTTGATGCTTCACCCTCTCTGTTCTTGAGCGCGCGCCTGATAGCCAGCGCCTGTTCATAATGCGCTCGCGCCTTCTCGCTCTGACTCAGGTTTCGATAGATATTGCCGAGATTATGGAGCGCCGTTCCTTCGCCATCTCTGTTTTTGATTTCACGTCCGATAGCTAGCGCTTGTTCGTAGTATTCTCGTGCCTTCTCGTTCTGGCTCAGGCTCCAGTAAATATTGCCGAGACCATTGAGCGCCGTTCCTTCGCCAAGCCTATCCCGTGTTTCGCGCCTGATGGCTAGCGCCTGCTCGTAGTGATCCTTCGCCTTCTCATGCTGGCTCAGCCTCTGGTAAATACTGCCGAGATTATGGAGCGTTTGTCCTTCCCACTTCCGGTCTCCGGCCGCTCTCCATTGCTCCACCGCCTCCCCATACTTCCTGACAGCGCTCTCTGTCCCCGCGCCGCGCGCCGACGCTTCCGCTCGTATCGCTTCCATAAACAACCGCTCAGCGGCGACCCGTGCGAGGTCACGACGAGTCGCCGCTGCTGCTTTCTGCACACTCACCTCATAGCGCGCGTTGTCGGCGGCAGGTACTTTGGCGCGCACTTCCAGGACGTACCAGCCGGTGTTTGCCGCCTCCCACGACAACTCCTCGATGCCTAACATCCCGCGCAACCCGTCCATCTCCATTAACGGCACACCGTCCGGCCCACGAAGCGCCACAACCATATCAATCCCGCGCTGCTCGACCGACACGTGTAGATATTGGCCGGCGGCCAGCATGATTCGATAGGCATGGACAGCGCCTCCCGCCAGTTCTCTTTCGATAGGCTTGCCCGGCTCCAGCGTGCGTGCTTCCTGCTCGCCCTGCACAGCGCTGCTTGAGACAGCACCGTGTTGCATAACGGATGAAACAGGGCGCGTGCGTGCCCGGAGCATCGTCGTTGAGATGAGTAGAAGGCTCAGCATGAAAGGGATGCAGCGTTGGTTGATGCTTAGTGTCCTGCCGTATGGAGTCGCATACTGTTTGATTCGGTGAGGCATGTTGATAATCTCCGTCGGGATAAATCACAGGTGAGAGTGCTTCAAGCCGGGCTGCGCATCGCTGTTCCTGATGTTATTTGCGCCGGTAGACTTTCGGCGAGCGGGAGCCTCAAGCCACAGCGCAAGGGATTGTATTCAGGCTAGACGGGTGAGTGTCCGGTGTAAGCTCTAGAGGCTAGCCTTTAACATCTTGGAATAGGGCACAATAATGCCCCCGACCGTCGCAGCCCGTCAAGAATTTTAAATTGGTCCGGTGTGGCAGTGTCGCGAGAATAGCCGCAAGGCATTGAAGCGATGAATGTGTTGACGGAAGTAGCAGGTCAAACGATTAGACAGGTTTGCACCGGAACCGGTTCATCAAACTCTAATGAAAACCGGTGTAATTTTTAAGACAATGTCGAGACTACATATAAGACAATGCTGAGGCTACATTATGGAGATTGTTTTTAGACACAACGACGAAGTCCGCCACCAAAGAAGATGCGTCGGCGGCGGACTTTGTCGCTACTAAAAGAAAGAGACGTAGGGTGTTGTTAACGCAGTAGAGCGCGGAGACACTATGCGCGTTCGGGTTGCATGAGTTGTTAGATCGGCGATAGCAAGGAACTCATTTTTGCCGACAGTCGCTACTCTGGGCGCATTGGCCGGGCTAACGATATTGCTCAGATTCTTCGAGAGTGATTTTGTCGCGCAGGAGTTTCAGACGCTCGATGACTTCTTCCTCGGATACGTCGTCTACGACGCGGCTTTTGATATCTTTCCACTTTAAGGTATAGGCGTCGCGAGCTATCCCGATAGCCAGTCTTTCTTTTCCTTCATTGTTCTGGTAGAGAGGATAGAGCGCCGCACCGATGGCTATTCTGCGCTTGAATGGACCTTTGACCTCGGAGTTTTTTCCCAAGAAGGTCAGCCCTGTCCAAGAATAAGCGGGGACATAGTCGAGCAGACCGCTGGCATAACTGAGCGGGAAAAGCTTATCGTCGTCTTCGGGTCCAAGATTGAAAATCTCCTGAAACGTGACCTTCATATCTTTGAACACCCACGTCGAACGGAACGCGTACTTTTCACTTACAGAGACCTCCGCGATTAAGAGGTGCTTCTGATAGTGGTACTCGCTCATCACCTTATCCACCCACTCCGATTTTACCCTCAGACCGGAGCCGTCGCCGCGATATTCCACCTTCTCGCGTTTTATGCGCGAGAGAATTGTTTGTTTGTGTTTGGCTACACGTTCCTGGTCGGAAGCCTGCTGTGCCGCTGCCGTCTGAACGAACGGTCTAACGTCCGACATGCCCCAACATACGAATAACCCCAGCGCCACAAACAGCGTCGAGTTCAAAGCTTTTTTCATCGTAAACATCCTTATATCTACACCCCTCCGGGCGTCTCAATGTGATTCGCAAATTTGTTGGTAAAACTTGTATGACCCTCACCGCGATCCCGCCTGTGGTGGCTCGGATTAGGCCGCCTGCCGAGCGTGTGTAAGGAGCAGGCACAGGCAAGATAAGCCTGTCCGTGCGGACTGTCAAGAGTGAACGAAGGCGAGCCTTCGCGCTCACGTTTGTTCACTCCACCCCGCCGCCTGGCTTTGCCTGACAATTCAAAATAGCCTTTCCGTCTTGTGCGCCAAGCACCAGGGATAATGTGCGCTACGCACCACAGATAAACAGTGTCTTGCGTTGAAACCTTAATTGTTAGGGGAAACTCATCACTACGTATTTTGAAGAGTCCGCACATCGAAACTTGATTTCCTGCCGCAATTAAAGTATGTTGCGGCGTCGAACAAAGTCAGGCTGGCAGCCAAAGTCTGCGTTTGCCCGCGATCTTCTTCCCAGCCTCGCCAAGCCATTTAAAGAATAAAGAAAGTATCTCAGCCCGTGGCTCCGTTCGCTTAATGGGAGGCCCGGTCTACCTCTAGGAGTTCAACATGTCGTTCCTCAAATCTCTACGTATGCGTGCATGGCTCGCGGTTTTTGGTCTCGCGGTTTGCGCCCTGCTGCTCCCCCACAGTTTTCCCACGGCCATAGCTTCGCACACGCCCAACCCGTCGAGCGTTACCGTCGCCGGAAGCCTTCAGAGCGAACTCGGCTGCCCGGGCGACTGGCAACCCGAATGCGGCACGACGCATTTGAGCTACGACGCGGGCGACGACGTGTGGCAGGGCACGTTCTTCGTCCCCGCCGGTAACTGGGAATACAAAGCTCCGCTCAACGATAACTGGGGCGAGAACTACGGCGCGGGCGCGCAACAGAACGGCCCCAACATCCCGCTCTCGCTCGGCTCAAATCAGAACGTCAAATTTTATTACGACCACAAATCGCACTGGATTACCAGCAACAGCAATTCCGTCATCGCCGTCGCGCCCGGAAGTTTTCAGTCGGAACTCGGCTGCTCGGGCGATTGGGACCCGTCCTGCCTCCGCTCCTGGCTGCAAGACGCGGACGGCGACGGCACGTACACCTTTCAGACCACCGCGCTGCCCGCCGGAAATTACGAGAGCAAGGTAGCCATCAACGAAAGCTGGGACGAAAACTACGGCGCGGGCGGCGCGCAGAACGGGGCGAACATCTCCTTCAACGTCCCGGCTAACAACGCGCAGGTCACTTTCAGCTACCACGCCGCAACGCACGTCTTGACGGTCGAGACGGCCAACACTCCGCCTCCTTCGGGCAACGTCGAATGGGACGCGCTGCGACACGACACGTTCGACAGTTATTACCGCGGCCCCTTCGGAGCCGTGCCAGCCGGAAGCGGCGTAACGCTGCGTTTCCGCACCGCGCATTTCGATGTCACTGCGGTCCACGTCCGCGTCTATACTTTCGACCCTGCAACCGGCGCGACCGCAGGCCCGGTGGATCACCCGATGTCGTTCCTTGAGAACCGCACAGAAGGCGGCACAGAGTATGACATCTGGACGCACACTTTATCCACGCCCTCTTCGCCCTCGATTCTCTATTACAAGTTCCGCGTCACAGATCAAGCGGACGAGGATTTCTACAGCGACTCTTACACGGACGATCACGACAATCTCAATCAAGGCGGCGCGGGTGCGGCCTCCGACGGCGAGCCGTTCCCGGCCTTCCAGATAACGGCCTACGACCCGAACTTCCAGACGCCCGCGTGGCTCCACAATGCCAACGTCTATCAAATCTTCCCCGACCGCTTCCGCAACGGCGACACCTCGAACGACTACTGCCGCCCCGGTTCGACCGCTGGCTGCCCCACCTTCTACGGCGACCAGACGCCGCTCCTGCGCGAGACTTGGAACGCGGCCATCGGCGACCCGCGCCAGCCCGGAGAGTTCAACGGGCAGTACGGCACGCAGTTCTACGGCGGCGACCTCAAAGGCATCGAGCAGCAACTCGACTACTTGCAGAGCGTCGGCATTGACACGCTCTATCTCAACCCGATCTTTAAAGCCGTCTCCAACCATCGCTACGACACGGACAACTTCCTCGAAGTTGACCCCGCGCTCGGCGGCGACG
>WUUC01090851.1_pt1 | contig 14764 bp, 10 predicted proteins | sample 6278441 | NCBI WGS metagenome assembly WUUC01 (sample SAMN13675441, study PRJNA597444) | soil metagenome | isolation source: soil | place: USA: Washington | collected 2017-10
CGACGATCACTCGCGTGAGTTCGGGAATGCGGCCCCCGGCTGAACGGAGATAGAGCGGACGCACATAGATGAGCGATTCCTCGACCGGGATCACCATCAGCGTGCCCCAGATCACTTCCGATCCCTGCTGGTTCCACAGGTTCACCTGCGGTGCTATCACCTGGTCCTGGCTGATGCGCGCCACGACCTGGCGAGGGCCGAAGATCACCTTCTGTTTGGGGAACTGGAACACGCGCAGCCGACCGTAGTGATCGCCGTCACTTCGAGCCACGAGCCACGCCGCGAGGTTGTCTTTTCGCCGCGGCGTGAACGGAAGCATCTGAATGAACTCCGCTTCTTGTTCGCCGGGCAGACGCATGATCGTGTAATACGGCTGCATCGCCTGCGCCTCGCGCCCCGTCTCGATCGTCGGCACCTCCCACTGATCTTCGCGGTTGTAGAACACGGCAGGCTGCGTCATGTGATACGTCGCGTACATCGCGGCCTGTAACGAAAAGATGTCCTCGGGATAGCGCACGTGCGCCCGAATGGCGGCCGGCATGTCGGCGAGTGGCTTGAACACGTTCGGAAACGCGCGGGCGTAGGTGGCGGCAATTGGATCGACGGCGTCGGCAAGGTAGAACGTCGTGTCGCCGTGGTACGCGTCGATCACGACCTTCACGGCGTTACGGATGTAGTTCACACCTCCGGCACCTGGTGATGAGTACGGATATCGTCCGCTCACCGTGTACGCGTCGTACATCCAATACAGCCGCCCGTCGGCTACGACCATGTACGGATCGGCGTCGAAGGAGAGAAAAGGTGCGAGCGTCCTCACACGCGTTCCGATATTCCGGTTGTAGAGGATCCGGCTCTCCGGCGTGATGTCATCGCTGAGCACCATCTGGTACGCGCCGAATCGCATGGCAAAGACGACCTTGCGCCACAGCGAATCGAGCGCGATGCCGCCACGCCCGGCGTACTGTGTGAAGACGTTTTCGTCCCCCTTCGGATAATGAAACTCACGGGTATCCGTATTGACGATCACGTAGTCGTTCGACAACTCGCCGAAATAGATGCTCGGCTCCTCGATGGCAATGCCGGCGTTCGTTTCAGGCGGAATGTCGCGCACGAACAGGACCGGGAGCCCTTCGCCGGTCACCTGGTTCACGGGGCCGAGCGTCAGGCCGTACCCATGTGTGAACGTCAGCCGCTCGTTGACCCACGTGCGATTGGGCAGGCTGGTCGAGTTCAGCTCACGCGCGGACAGCATCACCTGCCGCAAACGGCCGTCGATCATGTAGCGATCGTTGTCTACCGACACGAAGTCGTAATAGGTGCGAATCTCCTGGATCTGCCCGAACGTGTCGAGCAGCGGCTGGTGATCCCACAGGCGCACGTTCTCGAGCGTGGCGGCATTCTCGGAAATGTCTTCGCGCGTGAGGAGTACGTCACCCGACAACTCCCGCTCCTCCACCGTATCGAGCGCGAACGCGCGACGAGTCGCTTCGATGTTGTGCTGGATGAAGGGCGACTCTCGCGCCTGCTCGTTCGGGGTCACGGCGAAGCGCTGCAGCAGGTTGCTGTAGACCTCGCCGCCCGCGGTTGCGACAACGAAGAGGACGACGGCGACGGGGATGGGCCAGATGCGATACGACGAGGCGTGATAGATGCAGAGGCCGGCGCCGATGAGCGCCGCCGCCACGACGACCAGCGCAGCCGGCATGCGGCCATACACGTCTGCGTAGGACGCGCCGTAGATGATTCCCGAAGGCCTCGTCAGCAGTTCGGCGCGGCCGAGCCACGCACCGATTGCCATCAGGACGAAGAACGCCGCCGCGAGCCACGATAGATGGCGGCGCGCTGCCGGCGTCATGCGCATGTGCCGATGGAATCCCCCAGACACCGTGTTGGACACCAGGTACAGCGCACCGCACCCGATGCCTGCGAGGAAGACCAACGCCTGCGCCAGGCCGCGCACCATTTGCAGGAAGGGAAGCGTGAAGAGATAGAACGAGACATCGTGGCCCAGCACGGGGTCGGCCTGGCCGAACGGCACTGCGTGGCGCCACGAGAGCCAGGTGACCCATCGACTCGACGCATAGAGGCCGATGAGGACCGACACGATCACCGCCGCGCCGAGGGCCATGCTGCGCATCTGCTGGCGCCCGGGAAGGACGATATCGATGCCGTCGCGCGTGGTGAACACCGGCCGCAGATCGCCGAGCGAGCGCATGGCCAGATTCAGGTTGCCGGCCAGCCACAACGCCGAAAGCACGAACACGACCGTGAACAGCGTCGTCTGCGCGGCGAGCATCACGCGGAAGATCTGCTGATACCCGGCCTCCCCGAACCAGAGCCAGTCCGTGTAGAACGAGAGGAGGGACGGCCCGGCGAAGAACAGCAGGACCGCGACCACGATGAGCAGGAGGCGGAGGGAACGGTTAGGCATAGAGCGTTCTCGTGGTATCGAGGTCCTTCCTCACTTCGGATGCAAGCTTTTCGGGCGCGATCACCCGGGCGAACGGGCCCCATCCCAGGATCCAGCTACGCAGCGCCCAGTCATGGCACACGTGCATCGTCAATACCAGCGACCCGTCTTCGGCATCGCGTATTTCCTGGGAGGCGTGCCAGACGCGCGCGCGAACGTATGGGGCAATTTGCGCGTCGAACGCGATCTCCGCCCGTTCGGCAGGACCGGTATTCACGCCAAGCGAGTTGGCGAAGATATCTTCCGGCATGTCGCGAGGGGGCGTGAACCTCTGTTTCTCCAGCGACACGGACTTGATTCGATCGACGGCAAACGTTCGCACGTCCTCGTAAGCCGGCACATAGGCGATGAGATAGTGCCCACCCTGGGCGAACGCAAGCCGGTACGGATGGATCAGGTAATCCTTCACCTTGCCGCTCGACACCGAGTGATACCGCATCGATGCGACCCTGAAGTGCAGCGTTGCTTCGAGCAGCTTGTCCACGATCTGCGAGGCAGCATCTCCGCCACGCGCGCGAGGCCCCGGCTTTGTCGCGAGCACAGCAGGCAGCCGGTCGAGGAACTGCCGCATGCGCGGCGAGAGGGCACGCTGCAGGCGCTCGAATGCGTGCGTGAGGTCCCGCTGAAACGGGGTGCCCGCAACTGATTCGAGCAGGTTTCGGCTCAGGTACAACGCGCACAACTCGGCCAGCGTGAAGCCTGTATCCAGTCCCTTCAGCACGTGTCCATCGAGGCGCCACCGCACGCGACCGTTCTCGTCGTGCGTGTCGTAGAGCGCGAATCCCGCTTCCTGCAACGCCGCGAGGTCCCGACGGATCGTGCGCGTGGTCACGTCCAGCTCGTCGGCCAGCGCGTCGATCTGCACGCCGTGCCGCGACGATTCGAGCGCGTGCAGCACTTTCCACTGGCGGATGACTTCCTGGTTGCGGGGCACACCTCATCGTAATCGGAGATAGGGCCCAGGGCGTAGGGTGTAGGTGTGAAAGATGCATCCTGGTTCGAGCTGAAGGAGACAGAGATGGCCGATAAAGACGTGATTTCGACGTTGAATACCCTGATTGAGACCTGCCGTGACGGAGAGCAAGGTTTCCGCGAGGCCGCACAGAACCTGAAGGACCCGAGCGTCAAGGCGATGTTCAACGAGGTGTCGCACGAACGCGCGCGCTTTGCAGAGGAACTGAAATCCGAAGTGGAGCGGCTCGGCGGAAGTGCCGAGGAGGGCGGCAGCCTGGCCGGTGCCGCGCATCGCGGCTGGATGGATGTCAAGGGCGCGCTGACCGGGCGAGATGACAAGCAGATCATCTCGGAGGCCGAACGGGGTGAAGATGTGGCGGTGGCCACGTATGAGAAGGCGCTGCAGGAACCATTGCCTGCCGCCGTCGAATCGGTGGTCAGCCGTCAGTTCGAGCACGTGCGCGAAGCGCACGATCGCGTTCGAGATCTGGAGCGGGCGAGGGAGTAAGGGCGGTGCGGTAACATACTACCCATGAGCTTTCGAACCGTAATTCTGGCGGCGTTCCTGGCGTTCGCCGCCATCCCCGCGAGCCCACAAACACCTTCGCCGGCGAAGCCCACTGGTGACGAGAAGCCTGCGGCTGCGGCCGCCGTGGACAAGGAGTGGGATGGCGACAAGCCGGTTGTCACGAAACATTCGATTCGCGCCGGCGGTCGCACGCTGAATTACACCGTCACAACCGGCATGATGCCGATCCGCAGCAACACCGGCGAGGTCGAGGCGCAGATGTTCTTCATGGCGTACACCCTCGACGGTGCGGGCGAGCCGAGCCGGCGGCCGCTGATGTTTTCCTTCAACGGCGGCCCCGGGTCCTCGTCGGTCTGGCTGCATCTCGGCGCGCTCGGTCCGCGTCGCGTGAAGATGCTGGACGACGGTGGCTTACCGCCGGCGCCGTACGAGCTGGTAGACAACGAGCACACGTGGCTGGATCAGACAGACCTGGTGTTCATCGATCCGGTGGGTACAGGGTTCAGCCGCGCCACGAAGCCCGACCTGGCCAAGAAGTTCTTTGGCCTGCAGGGCGATGTGCAATCGGTGGGCGAGTTCATTCGTCTCTACCTGACGAAGTTCGAGCGCTGGTCGTCGCCGCTGTTTCTCGTCGGCGAGAGCTATGGCACGACGCGCGCGACCGCGCTCTCCGGTTATCTGGTCGATCGCGGCATTGCATTCAATGGGATCCTGCTCATCTCAACGATCATGAACTTCCAGACGGTGGGGTTCGACCAGGGCAACGACCTGCCGTACGCCGTGCATCTCCCGACGTACACGGCAATCGCGTGGTACCACAAGAAGCTGCCGCCCGACCTGCAGAAGGACTTGCGCAAGACGCTGGCGGAAGCGGAGCAGTGGGTCACGAACGAATACCAGGTCGCGCTGGCCAAGGGCGATACGTTGACCGCGGCCGAACGGCAAGCAACGCTCGAGAAGCTGGCGCGCTATACGGGCCTGAGCAAGGAGTACCTGGAGAACACCGATCTCCGTGTGGAGATCATGCGCTTCTGCAAGGAGCTGCTACGGTCCGAGAAGAACACGGTGGGCCGCCTCGATGGACGCTTCAAGGGCGTCGACGAGTTTGCGCGGAGCGAGAGGCCAGACTTCGATCCGAGCATGGCGGCGATTCGGCCGCCGTACACGGCGGCGTTGAACGACTACGTCCGTCGTGAGCTCGGATACAAGAACGAGAGCGAGTACTACATTCTCGGTGGCGGGATCGGTCCATGGGATTGGGGACGTGACAACCAGTACGCCGACACCGCCGAGCCGCTGCGTGCCGCGTTCGCGAAGAACCCGTGGATGAAGCTGTTCGTCGCCTACGGCTACTACGATCTCGCAACACCGTACTTCGCGGCGAAATACACGCTGTCGCACATGAACCTCGATCCGAGCCTCCGGAAGAACATCACCGAGGCGTACTATGAGGCTGGGCACATGATGTACATCGACGTGCGCGAGCTGACGAAGCTGAAGAAAGACGTGCAGGCGTTTGTCGCGGATGCACTCAAGAAGCCGGGGCCGCAAACGTCGCAGTAGTTTCGCCTTCAGGCGGAAGCTACTCTTCCGGCTGAAGCCGGAAGCTACCCGTGCGCCGGACGCTCCGCTGCTTATTCGCCCTGCTTATGGCGCCGGATCTCTCTCCGGCGCCTTTTGTCCGTACCGGCAGCGGCTGCGGCGGCGCGATACACGCGCTCCACGCGGTGCATCTCCATCTCTTCAGGCGTTGGTTTTGGGGTGAGGTCTTCGTAGAGGGTACGCGCGTCGGACTTCCTGACGTGTTCGTCCATCACGCCGCGGACAACGACCGTCTGATGACGGCCGAAGCCGCGGCTGATCGTGACCTTGTCGCCTTCGCGGACGGCGCGGTGCGGCTTGGCGTGTTCGCCGTTCACCTCCACCTTGCCCCCCTCGCAGGCGCGCTTGGCTTCAGACCGCGTCTTGAACAGGCACGCGACGTCGAGCCAGATGTCGAGCCGTGTTGACGTCGGTTCCACGTCAGATGAGGACTTCCACCTTACCCTTCGATTTGAGGGATTCGATGAATGCCTGCGTCTTCTGCTGGCGCTGCTGATTCTGCAGGAACTGCTCGATCTGCGGCTTCACTTCTTCGATGGGCACCGTGCGCGCGGCCTGCTTTTCGGCCATCTTGATGATGTGGAAGCCGAACGGCGTCTCGACGATGTCGCTGACCTCGCCGGGCTTCAGCGCGAAGGCCGCGCGTTCGAAGGCGCCGACCATCTGCCCCTGCTGGAAGAATCCCAGGTCGCCGCCCTGGACGGCGCTACCCGGATCCTGCGAGTGCTGCTTGGCCAGCTCCGCGAAGTCCTTGCCCGCCTTGACCTGCTTCAGCAGATCCGTCGCCTTTGCCTTGGCCGCGTCCTTTGCCTTGGCATCCGCGTTCTCCTCGGTGCGAATCAGGATGTGGCTCGCGCGTACCCGTTCCGGCTGCTGGAACTTGTCGGGATTCTGCTGGTAGAACGTGTTCACGTCATCCGGCTGCACGGCCACCTTGGTGTTCACCTCCGCCTCGAGCATCTTCGCGACGCGCATGTCGCTCTTCGCGTCGTTCCGCAGCTGTTCGACGGTCATCTTGCGCTGCGCCAGCTGCTTCTTGAACTCGTCTTCCGAGGGAAACTGCTGCTTGATCTGCGCAATTCGCGCGTCTATCTCGGTTTCCGGCACTTCGATGTTGCGCGACTTGGTCTCCTGCATCAGGAGGCGATAGCCGATCAGCTGGTCGAGGACGCCACGATAGACGCGATCGCGCTGGTCCGCCGGGACCGGACCACCGGCACGTCCCTCGACGTTCTTGATCGCGGTTTCGAACTCACCCTTGTTGATTGCTTCTCCATTAACGCGCGCAATCACCTCGGGCAGCAGCGCGGGAACGGGCTTGGCCGGCGCTTCCGCGGCCGGCTGGGCAGGCTGGCCGGGCTTTGCCGCCGTCGCGGCTTGACCGCTCTGCGCAGAGGCAGCGGTTTCGTTTTTCGAGCACGCCGAAACGGCGAGCAGGGCAATCAGCGACAGAACCTTGAACACGCGAACTCCTGAACAGATTACGTGAACACGAACGAGAACAGAACTTCGAACGGGGGAACCGAACTCGGAACCTGGAGTTTTTTGACGGGTGCGTACAGAGTACGACGGCGGCGAGGGCGGGTCAAACCGAGCCGCCGTGGAGGCGTGTGGGAAATTCAGAATTGGCCGCGAATCGACTTCCGCTCGAGGTCGATCAGCCAATCGTTGCTCACGGGCGAGAGGCCGGCGCGTTCCGTAGTCCGCGACCGCAGCCACAAAACAGTGGCCGTGAGAAACGCCCAGGTTGCTGCCAGGTTCAATCGGATAGCCATTGCGTCACCATCAGCTCGGCTGCTTTGGGGGAATGCCTGAATAAGCTCTGCCGTATTATCGGCCCGTTCGTGCCCCAAGCACAGCCTTATTTGTTGACGTTGGCGTATTTTTGTGGCCGTCGAGTGCGGCCCGACCTGGAAGGTCGGCCCCTACAACGACGATTGGGCCCCAACGTCGAGGTCAGCTCCTACGAAAGCGTGATGTAGGGGCCGACCTTGTAGGTGGGCGCTTATTTGAGAATTTCTTCGAAGAACGCGATCGCCCGCGCGTCCCGGCTTTGTCCCAGCCAGAACATCGCCTGCTTCCGCACGGCGGGATTCTTATGGGTTCGCGCCACGTCGATCAGCTTGGGAACGCCCTGGTCGGGGGGCAGCTGTGACAGTGCAAATACGGCCTTTTTCTTTACCTGCGTCTCGGGATCGTGCTCGATGGCGTCGGTAATCGCGGCCGCCGCCTGATCTCCGGCCCGTTGCGACAGCCAGAACAGGGCATCTTCCCTGAGCTTTGCTTCCGGTGCCCGCCGGGCAAGGCGAACGAGGCCAGTGACGGCTTCGGGAACGCGGTGCTGCGCAAGCGCCGACACAGCGCCTTTCCGCGCACGATCGGTCGCGTCCGCCTCGTTGGCGACGTCGGACAGGAACGCGGCGCTTGCCGCCGGCGGCACTCCCGTCAGCCACGTAATCGGTACGGTGCCCGCCTCGACTTCGCAATCCTCGGAAAACATGCGCACTCGTTCCACCCGCTTGTTTTCCACCCGCACGAACACGAAAAACGCTTCCGGCGCTTCCAGCCGCACGGTGCGGTTATCGCGATCCATGATGGTCGAGGATCCGCCCGGCTCGAGGCGACACCTGCCGCTCGTTGCCGACACGCCGTGCCAGTCGCCGCCAAAACAGCACATGCTGCTGCGGCCGTCCGCGACAGGTGCCGCCCACGCGATCCACGCGGGCTGCGAGCCGGCCGCCCCTGCGATCTGCCTGATCGTCCCATCCAACGCTCCCGTCAGCGCCTGTTCCCTGACGGTGCCCTTGACGAGCCGCGGCTGTGCCGCGCAGGGGAGTGCAACAACGAGCATGCCGGCCGCAAACAGCCGTTTCATTTTTTGAGCAGCTCCTCGAGATAGGCCAGAACGGCCTTGTTCCCGCCCATGAGCGACATCTTCTGCACCATCTCGGCCTGCATCGAGCGGTCGGTCTCCTTACGGGCGAGAGCGACCAGCGCTTCCCCGTTCTCCTGGATGAACAGGGCCTGGATCACCGCGCGCTTGATGTCGCGGTCGGTGTCCCTGGTGTAGATCTCGACAAGCGCCTGGCCGCTCCGCTGCGATCCGATCAGCCCGAGGTTGCGGACCGCGATGCGTCGAAGCTGCGGGTTGGGTTCGGACTTCGCCAGCTCGATGAGGCGCGTCGCGTCGCCGCCGACGAACATCGCCTGGAGAATGCGCCGCTTCACCTCGACACTCGTTTCCTTCTGATAGAGCTGCGCCAGTTCCGCGTGCGCGCCCATCACGCCGAGCTGCTGCACGGCTTCGGCGCGGAGCTCGGGCACCTTCTCGCCGGTCGCCGCGGCCATCACGCGATCCTTCTCGCCCGCCACCATGAACGCGCGGAGCACCCGCCGCTTGATGTCCACGTCATTTGACGCGTCGTAAATTTCCGAGAGCAGCGCGCGGTTCTCGGAGCCGCCGTGGATGCCGAGATACTGGATCGCGCGGATCTGCAGGTCCGGGAGGTCGTTCCCCTTTGCCACGTTCCCCAGGACCGTGCGCGCGCGCGGCGAGTCGCTCTGCGCGAGCACGAATAGGGCCCGCCCTTTCAGCTTCGGTGACGCCGTTCCCTTGAGGATGCCTTCGAGCATGGGGATGGCCCGTTCCGGGTCGGAATGCTGCAGGCCCTGGAGCGCCATCAGCTTCAGCTCCTCGTCGCTCTGGCTCTCGGGCCGCACCGGCTGGCCGGCATCGCGACGCACTTCCACTTCGAGGGCCTTCGCCTGTTGGATGTAGCGGCTGTTCGGATATCCCTTCAGCAGCTCCGCGATCGTCTGCAGCGCCTCCGGACGCTGCCCCTGGCGATTCTGCGCGTAGGCTTTCCAGTAGAGCGCCGCGTCGGTGCGGGGTCCCTTCGTCTCCGCGAGGCGCGTAAAGCGATCGGTCGCGCGCTCCCAGCGGGCTTCGTCCAGCGCCTCGAGACCATCGTCATAGAGCTCGGTGAGCCGCTCGGCGCGTTCCTGTTCGCGCTCCTGCTGGCGCTCCTGTCGCTCCTGTTCTCGCTCGCGTTGCTCGGCCTCGCGCTCGCGCGCCTCCTGGTCCCGATCGAACGACAACGGTTGCGCGACGGCCGGGACTGAAAGAGCAAGGGCGACGAACGCCGCCCAGAACAACTGTGATCTCGTCATAGGGTGGTTTCCTGTGTTCGCACGTTCATGGGTTCCTTCACCCGTTCCTGGAGTTGTTCGCGCATGACGCGCACCTTGAACAGCAGGTCGCGTGTATCGATGCGCCGGCGCATGATGTCGAGGTCGTCGATCGAAGCCGCCGACGAGGTGCCGGCGATTTCAATCAACACGCGTTCGAGCTCGTCCAGCACGTCGGCCACTGCCTGGTCCCCGGCAATGACTGCCGTTCGCCGGTACAGCCGGTTCGCCGCCACGAGGTCCTCGACGCGTGCGCGACCTGACGCGAGCTCGCGCCCATCGGTGCCGCTGACGAATTCCACGAGCGCGGTCTCGGTGCGATCGAGGTGATCGCCGAGATCGACGAGCAACACGCGCTCGCCAACCGCATCTTCGCTGGCCGCTATCTGCACGGGCGCGGCCGGCTGCTGCGACGAAAACTGGCCGGCGATAAATGCCGCGAGTACCACGAGGGCGGCCGCGGCACCCCACGCCATCGTGCGCCATGGCATCCTGCCGCCAAATGGCGGAAGCCTCCGATGCCCTTCGCGCTCGGCGCGTCCGGCTTGGTGCCCAGAACTTCCGAGTTGGTGCTCGTAACTTCCGACCTGGTGCCCGTAGCGTCCGGCTTCAGCCGGAACATCCTGACCGCGCGCTTCCGCCTCGCGGCGGACGTGCCCCTCGATATTCGCCCACGTGCGCTGCTCGAAAAACGCGTCCGGTTCCGGCACCGGCACGCTGTCGATGACGGCCATCACGCGCTGCAGCTGCTGCAGGTTCGCGCGGCACTCGGCGCACTCGTCGAGATGCGCGCACGCGCGCGCCTCGGCGGCGTCGCTCATCTCACCGTAGTAGTGCAGCACCAGTTCGTCGTCGGTTAGATGCATGGTCGTCATACGAACGGCTCCAGGGCGATGCGCATCTTGCGCACGGCGCGGAAGATGCTGTGCTTTGCCGCGTTCTCGCGAATCTCCAGCGCCCGGCTGATCTCGTCAATCGACCGCCCTTCGTAGTGCCGCATGACGAATGCGGCGCGCTCGAGCGGCGACAACCTGCCCATGGCTTCTTTCACGCGATCGCTCACCTGCACGCTAGCCATCAGCCGCTCGGGAGATAACGCCGCCGAGCCTGTGACGGTTGGCTGTGTCGATCCGAGTTGCTCCAAGGTGTCCGCCTCCTCGGCCTGTTCGCGCTTCGGGCGCGAGCGCAACAGGTCCACCGAGCAGTTCCACGCAATCCGGTGCAGCCATGTCCCAAAGCTGGCGCGCTCCTCGAACCGATCGAGCTGGCGGTAGACCTTCAGGAACGTTTCCTGGACCACATCCTCCGCGTCGGCGGGGTTGCCCGTCACGCGGTACGCCACCTTGTACACACTGCGGCTGTGCCGCTCGACGAGCAGGCGAAAAGCCTCACTGTCACCACCGCGGGCCCGTGCAACCGCGACGGCGTCGTCTCCCGGCATCTGGTGCATTTGACGGGGCTTACGGCCGGGCGGTTAGCTTCGCCGGTGCGTGGCCGTGGGCCGGCACGCTAACTCTGCGGCTCATCCCCGACATCTTGACTTCGGCGGGTCCCGGGCGCAATGTGGCGCCTCAACGGTCCTCGGGCCAAAGGAGTCACCATGAAGCAGCTGTTTCTTGCGGCGGCGGTGATCCTGATATCCGTCGCCCCCCTTTCAGTGTCAGCACAGCAAGGCACGTCCGACCTCCGCGGGCGCGTAGTGGATCAGCAGCAGGCGGCGCTTCCGGGCGTCACGATCGTCGTCCGCCACCAGGGGAGCGGGTTGTTCAGGGAAACGACGAGCGGGCCCGACGGCTCGTTCTTTCTCAGCGCCATGACGCCCGGCGTGTACGAGGTCACGGCGGAGTTGGCGGGCTTCAAGCGCTTCATGAGACGTGATGTCCGCCTCGAGGTCGGACGGACGGTGGCCATTGAGGTGCCACTCGAAGTCGGCGGCCTCGAGGAGTCAATCACGGTGACCGGGGAGTCGCCACTGGTGGATACGACTTCCAAGGAAATCGGCGGCCACATCAGCGCCCAGGAGTTCGTGGACACGCCGTCGTTCAATCGGAATTTCGCGGGATACCTCGGGATGTTGCCCGGCGTGGTCGCCACCATCTCGGCAACCACGTTCGGCGCTGATTCGATCAGCGTTGCGGGCCAGAACATCCGCAATGTCAACTACACGATGGACGGGTCGAACAACAACGACACGTTCAACGGCGGTAACGGCGGCGCCCAGGCACGTGTACCCGTTGAAGCGGTGCAGGAGTTCCAGCTGCTCACGAGCCAGTTCGACGCGGAGTACGGCCTGGCGTCGGGCGGCATCGTGAACTCGGTGTCGAAGCAGGGCACCAACCAGTATCACGGCAGCGCTTTCCTGTTCTTCCAGAACGAGAAGCTTGCGGCCAACGAGTACTTTGCCAAGCGCGAAGGCGTCGAAGAGGCGGAATCGCAGCAACAGCAGTGGGGCGGGACGCTCGGCGGACCCATTGTCCGCGACAAGGCGCACTACTTCGCGAGCCTGGAGCGCGTGGTCCTCGACGCCGGCGTCACCACCTTCATCCCGACACGCCCCGATCTCACGCGCACCGACTTCGAGACGTCCAGGGTATGGAACACCTACATCCGCGGCGACCACCAGCTCAATTCGGCGAACACGTGGGGCATCCGATGGTTGCGTGAGACGTCGCCGCAGCCGTTGCAAATCCAGGACACGAACCACACGCCGTCGCGCCACGAGGCGGAAACGGACGTGGACTGGACGGTGGTCGGCACGATGAGCTCGGTCATCGGTTCGAGCAGGGTGAACACGTTCCGCGTATCAGCGGTTTCCGAAGACGTCTTTTTCGGCAACCCGAATTTCAACAACAACGGCCACGACCAGAAGAGCCTGTTGCCGCTGCTCGACTACCTTTCGTTTGAAGATCAGCAGAGCACGCGCGCGAATCGCCGCCTGGATGTCGCCTACGGCGCCGACAACGTTTTTGCCTGGTTCATACCGGGCCGCGGCGGCGATCACGACGTGAAGTTCGGACTGAACTACCTGTACTCGTCGCTCCGCGTGCAGGACTACACGAACATGAACGGCTCGTTCGTCTTCAACACCGATTCGCCGTTCGATCCAGGCAACCCCCGGACGTTTCCGGAGCGGTTCTCCATTCGTGTGCCGAACGCGCTCGACTTCTACATGAAGGGCCACTTCATCGGAATGTTCGTGCAGGACAAGTGGAAGCTGCGCAACAACCTGACGCTCAGCCTGGGCACGCGCTACGACGTGGAAATCCTTCCGACGCCCAACAGCGAAAACCCGTTGTTTGCCGATAATCCCGACAGCTATCCGCGCGACCTGAACAACATCTCTCCACGCCTCGGATTTTCGTGGGCGATGGACGATGTGGGCCGGTCGGCACTGCGCGGCGGACTCGGGCTGTTCTATCAGCGGACGTCGTACACGTTCCTGACCAACATGTTCTCGAACGGTCGGTTCTCGGACTCGTTCGTCGTGCAGTTCCCGACCAACAATGTCGATCCGGGACCGCGACAGGGGAATTTCCCGACCGATGCGACGCTCGTGAGCGGGCCGACCGTGAATCACGATCGGATTGACGCACTGTTCCCCCCGGGCACGCGCCAGCGCAACACGGGCATCGTCCGCTTCGACAACCCGGACCGCGAGAATGCGTGGGCGCGTCAGTACAGCATCGGGTACGAGCGGCAGTTCGGCTCGGTGATCGGGTTCAGTGTGGACTTCATCCGCAGCGAGCAACGCAAGCAGTACGTGCTCAAGGAACTGAATCCCGGCGTTCGCGACACGGCGCTGGCGACTGGCAGGGTGACGCGGACGAACCCGGTGATCGGCAGCGCGGGCGAGTTCGCGTCAAGCGTCCTGACGATCGTCAATGAAGGCTGGATCGACTATCACACCGTCCAGGTCTCCGGGACGAAGCGGTACAGCAATGGCTGGCAGGGCCGGCTTTCGTACGCATGGTCTCGCGGCCGCGGCAACACGCCCGATGGCAATCCCGCCAACCTGAGCGCGCCGTCGCAATTTCTCGACGACTTGCGGCTGGACAACGAGGTTGGTCCGACCAATGTCGATCGGCCGCACATCCTGACGGTGTCGGGGTCGTACGATGTGCCGCGGACCGGCGGGTTGAAGTTGAGCGCGGTGTACAGCGCGCGCAGCGGGTTGCCCTATTCTCTGGTGGACACGTCCCTCGATGCCGACCGGAACGGCCTCACCACGAATGAGTACCTGCCGGCTGGCTCGTACAGCGGGACGGGTGACGGCGCGTTCACGGTTGATTACAAGGGTGGCCGCAACGGTGCGCGCGGCCCCAATTATCAGCGTTTCGATTTCCGCGCCGGCTATCGGTTCCGCCTCGGAGCAGGTCGAACGCTGGACGCGTTCCTGGACGTCTTCAACGCGACAAACGAACCGAACTTCGCGAACCCGATCGCGGCGAACACGTCGAGCGATCGCCGGATTCCAGCAACGTTCCTGCGGCTCACCTCCACCATCGACGAGAGCCCGACGCGCACGGCGCAGATTAACGTGCGGTTCGGGTTCTGAGGTACGCTCGCGCGTCGATCACGCACGGAGCACGCCGCCAGCGTCAGCGTCTGCTGGCGGCGTTCTCCGTACAACGGGCGCTGTCGCGCCTCACGTTTTTTGATCGGACTTGTTGGGACGATGTTCGTGCACGGGTTCAGTGTCGACGGTTGGCCACTGCAGCCCGCATCGTTGGCAGCGCCACAAGTGAACCGACTCGGTCGAATGGGTAAGAATCACGCGGCCGGAGCCGCACAACGGGCAGCCGTCCGGCCGAGTATGGCGATCGTGAAGGGAGTTCGACACTTGGTGCGGGTGTGCGAACGCGGTGCCAGCAACGTGGCACGTTCGTGCCGGCGTGGTATACTTTGCGGATTCTGCGCCTGAAACCGCCCGGAACCCACATCTATCGCCCCCCGACGGCCAGGTAGCTCAGTTGGTAGAGCACGTGACTGAAAATCACGGTGTCGCTGGTTCGATTCCGGCC
>WUUC01034813.1_pt1 | contig 14763 bp, 12 predicted proteins | sample 6278441 | NCBI WGS metagenome assembly WUUC01 (sample SAMN13675441, study PRJNA597444) | soil metagenome | isolation source: soil | place: USA: Washington | collected 2017-10
AGAACCACGTGTAAGCGAGCTGGAGGTTGCGATGCCGTCCCCTCAGCTCGGTCAGAACGGGCCGGGCTTGGAGTCCTTCGCCCACCGATGGTGCATGTACCCATACCAGCGGCTGGTCCGGCTCACGCTCATCGGCGCCCCAAGCGATGAAGCGGTCGATCACCCCTCGTCGCGATGCGATGGAGCGGCGGAGCTTGCTGCCGCCGAAGGGCAGCACCGTGGCGGCAGCCCGGGCGATCGCGCCGGCGGCCGTGTAGAGCGGGCTGAGCAGCGGGTGCATGCCCGCCCGGGCTCAGCGCGTGGTGCCGAGCGCCCGGTCCAGCGCGGCGCGGAACTCGGGAAGCGGCATTGCCCCCTCGACGCGTTCGTTGCCGATGAAGAAGGTCGGGGTCACGGTCGCTCCGGCATCGGCGACGCGGCGGGCGTCAGCGAGCACCATTGGCCGCGTCGCGTTCGACTGGACGCAGGCTCGGTAGGGAGCCGGTTGGACACCGACGCTAGCGGCGAGAGAGTCGAAGAGCGCTCGCGGCTCTTCCATCCGCGACCAGCGACCCTGGGTCCGGAAGATTGCGTCGTGCATCTCCCAGAACCGGCCCTGGACCCCGGCGCACATGGAAGCCTCCGCCGACTCGAGGGCGTGCTGATGGCTCGACAGCGGCAAGTGGACATAGGCCATCCTGATCTTCCGGGTGTCGACGTACTCGCGGACGATGGTGGGAAAGACTTCATCGTGCCACTGGCGGCAGTAAGGACACTGGAAGTCGCTGACCATCACGACCCATACGCGAGCCGCCGAGTCGCCGCGGATCCGGGACTGGTCGGCGCGGGTCACGATGCCGACCGTGTCGGCGGGGGCGGTTCCGGCCGAAGCGGTGGGGACGGCCGCTGAGTTGGCGGCGGGCGGGGTTCGCTCGGCTGCCTTGGAGCAGGCCACGAGGGCGGCGGCGGCGAGGATCGTGCGAACGGCGACAGTACTGGCGACCATGGGTAAGGTATGAGTTAATGGGTGAAGCTAAGCGTGCGCGAAGTGGGTTCGCCACCACGGCCAACGGGTGTTTGCCACCACGCGCAGGCACCCCGCAGTGCGCATGACACACCGCGCCGAGCCGATGCCGGGGGGGGCATGTCTCTTGCACCTGTCGCGAAAGCGAAAGGGGAGGGGTGTGCCCATGAACGACCCCACCAACCGTGATCGGACGAGTCGCGCGGTGCGCGACAGGATCGAGACCGGCAAGTGAACACAATCCGGACTGGAGGATTCATGCGCATCCTGCGACGCGAGACCGCGACGCTCACGTGCGCGCTGGCGACGGCGCTCTTCTCGGCGCGCGCCGGCGCGCAGCAGCTCGACCCCTATCACCAGACGCTGTACTTCGGTACCGGACTCGTGAACATCCCGGTCGCCTGGGTTTCGCCGACGTCATACGACGTCTTCGTGAACATCAGCGGCAAGCGGCTCCCTTCGTTCTCCGATCCGGGCAAGCAGAGCTTCGCAAGCCTCTGGAACACCAACGTCGCGCTCGACGTGCACCTCTGGGGGCGTCTGTCGGCGGGGGCGGTCGCGTACAGCCAGAACCCTGACTACGGGTTCTTCGCCCAGGGACTGCTGTGGCCCGACCAGGTCGGGAGCTATCTGCCGGGCGTGGCGATCGGCGCACGGAATATCGGCGGCGGCGAGCACCAGGATCGATTCTTCATCGCCCACGACATCGCTTTCACCGGTACGGGGTATGAGAAGGGGTTCGATCCGAACTACGAGAACTTCTCGACATCGCCGTCGTTCTACGGGGTCGTCTCCAAGCAGTTCGCGCTCGGCACCATGATGGGACGGCTGCCCGGCTCGCAGATGGGCGTCACCGTCGGGTGGGGCAACGGCATCTTCAGCGACGATGGGGAACTCGGAGAGTTCTACAACCGCCGCGGAACGATCGCCGAGGGACTCTTCCTTGGAACGCGGTTCACGATGCATCCGTCACTGAACTCGACGCTCGACATCATGGTCGAGAACGACGGCTGGGACTACAACGCCGGCCTCGTCTACGACTGGCGAGGTCTGTCGGCTGGACTCTACGCCACCGAGATCGAAGAGGGTGGTCGGGGTGTGGGCGGCAAGGTCTACAACTACACGAAGTTTAATGCCTCGATCGGCTACAGCGGCAACATCATCGGGATCTCGCGCGGCGTGCTCCTGCGCTCGCGGATCACGGAGCTGACGCGTGAGCAGTATCGCCTGACGGCGGAGATCGAGCAGCGTGGACGCCGCATCCGCGGGCTGGAAGTCGCGCTTCGCCGGGCGCAGGCGGGCGAGCTGGCCGGAATGGCCCAGCGCCGCGCCGATCTCGAACGCACGATCCAGGAAGAGCGGGAGGCGATCCGCCGCGCGGAAGAGCGTCTCCGTGGTATCCAGCAGGGCCAACCGAACCCCCCGTCGACGCCTCCGTCCGGGACTCCGCCGAGTATCACGAACCCGCCACTGAACTGAGCGAGGCAGCATTCCGATGCGCATGACACGTACGGCCGCTCTCGCAGTCGTCGCGCTCGCCGCGGCGATGCCGATGCGCGCGCAGCAAAACAACCCGCAAAGCCTCTACTGGGGATCCGGGCTGGTCGACATCCCCGTGGCTTGGGTCGGCCAGGTCCCCGGCGACTTTGCGATCAACTATAGCGGCAAGCGCTTCGACGTCGACGCGTCGGCACCGAAGATCAACTACAACGACCGGCTCAACTCGCAGCTCGTGTTCTCGATCACCGGCTGGTCGATCCTCGAGGCAGGGTATGCGGCGTTCTCGTCCAATCCGGAGTGGGGATTCTTCGGGCGTGCGCTGCTGGTGAACCAGGCCAATCTGCGTCCGCGCGGGGGATTGGCGGGGTGGATGCCGAGCCTCGCCGTGGGCGTTCGCAACGTCGGCCCGTACAAGCACATCGACCGCTACGGAATTGGCTACACGCTACTTCCGCCAACGCCGGCTGAACCGGACGCGCAGCACGTCGAGGATTCGCTGCACCGCAACTTCAATACGGCGAATACGATATACGGCGTCGTCACCGAAGCGTTCTCGCTGAGCGACATTCGCGCCGGATGGGCCGACGTCGACATCGCGCTCACGGTCGGTTACGGCAACGGCCTGTTCAGCGACGACGGGGACCTCGGCTCGCTGTACTCGCGACACAGCACCGGTGGTCTCTTCTATGGTGGGAAGGTCGAGTTCCCGATGTCGCCGAACCTCATGGCGACGGTGATGGGCGAGCACAATGCGTGGGAGTACAACGCGGGGCTCGTACTCAACTATCGCGGGCTCCTCGCCGGCGCGTATGCGACCGATATCGGGGGCGGAAGCGCGGGGACGGCGACGGGCCCTTTGCTGAGCGATGCGCAGACTGCTGCCCGCATCTACAACTATCAGAAGTTCGCGTTCACGCTCGGCTGGCAGAGCAACGTGTTCGCGCTGCTGCGCGGCAACTTCCTGCAGAATCGCGCCGCGGAGCTGGAGCGCCGGCGTCAGGAGCTGCTCGCCGAGATCACGCGCCGGCAGCAGCGGATCGCCGCACTGGAGCTCGAGATCAACCGGTATGAGGCACAGAATCTGCTTGAGCTCGAACAGCGGCGAGCCCAGGCAGAGGCGGAACTCCGTGCCGAGCGCGAGGCGCTGCAGCGCCTCGAGGAACGGCTCCGTCGTGTGGAGCAGCAGACGACTACGCCCACGACGCCCCCGCAGCTTTGACCTGAAGCGAACGCAGATACCCTCAGCAGAGACGTGCGATGAAGCGAATGATCGTGGCCGTCGTGGCAGGGCTCGCCCTGGCGAGCGCCGGACGTGCCGATGCACAAGAAGCGGATTTCCAGCAGCAGGCCTACGCGCAGAAGCGCCAAGAGCTCGTCAAGGAGCTCGAGGAGGCGCAGCGGGCGCTTTCCGACCTGCGCGGGCAGCGCGTCCAGCTTCAGGCGCGAATCGAGAACGTCATCGCGAACATGATGCAGCAGCGGGCGCAGGCGCTGCTCATGAGCAACGAGATGAACTCTCTGCAGCAGCTCGACGCGATCCTCACCTCGTCGCAGGACAACCTGCTCGCGCAACGGGATCGCTTCACCACGATCTCCGATGCGGTTCGGCGGCGCTCGGGTGCGATGCTCGTCGTCCTCCTCCGCGCCGACTCCTCCGCGACCTCTCAGCTGCTGAATCAGGCGACGCTGTCGGTCGACAACGCGCAGGTCGAGGCGCGCAACTACACCGTGATGTCGAACAACGCGATGTCGATGGGCGCGGTCGACCAGCTCTATCGCGCCAATGTGCTCCCGACGGGGCACACGGTGACGATCCAGCTGACGGTGAACGGCCAGCCGCAGACGCAGACGGTGAACGTCGCGGCGCAGGGCGAAACGGTGACCTACGTGCAGTTCGCAGTGCGCAACGGCCAAGTCGTCGCCACGACGTGGACGAGCCGCGGCACGACCCCTTTCTGAGCGCGAGCGCCGAGTGATCATGCTTCGCACAGCCAGTCTGGCGGCGCTGCTCGTCAGCGCCGCGCCGCTCGCGGCGCAGGTGACGCCGACGCCGGCACGCCCCGATTCGGCGTCGCCGGCGCTTTCGGTCGTGACGGCGCGCGCCGACAGCGTGGTGCGTCGCGATAGCGCGATCACGCCCGCCGCCGACCAGCCGCGGGGCGTCGACGCCGAGATTCGGTCCGCGCTCTATGAACTGCTCGAGGATCGATACATCCCCGCGCTGAGCCGCCTCCGCTGGCTCGCGGCGTCGCCGGTCGCCCTCAGCGGCGCGGACGCGGGGGCACGCGCGTACCGTGGACGGGAGGACATGCTCTTCCTGCTCGCGCAGACGTACTACCGCCTCGGGATGGACAGCGCGTTCCGCGCGACGGCGACACAGCTCGGGTCCGGCGGCACGCGCTACGGCCGGCTGCTTCGCACGCAGCTCCTCATGGATGCGTATCGCCACGGCGATTTCGCGCGCGCCATCTCGCTGGCGACGGAAGTGGACGCATCGGACCGCGGCCTCGGCTCACTCGTCGCGGGGTTGTCCGCGTATCAGACCGGTGACTTCGCCGGCGCCGGCCGCCACTTCGCGGCCGCCCAGGGCAGCGGCGGCACCTACGGGCAGTATGCGCAGTACATGGCGGCGCTGACGACGCTCCGCGCCGACACGTCGCAGCGTGCCACCGCGCTCGCATCCCTCGAGGCGCTCGCCGCGGCGGCGACGGGGGAGTTGCAGGACCAGGTGCGCCTGACGGCGGCCGAGCTGGCGTACGAGCACGAGCAGTACGATGTGGCCGCCCGCCTCGCCGGACAGGTGTCGGCGGCGGGTGGACTTGGCGCCCAGGCACTGCTGACGCGTGCATGGTCGCTGTACAAGGCGAACGACATCGCGGGCTCGGCACAGGCGTTCCAGGACTACGCGACCCGCTATCCGCAGCTTCCGGAGCGCGATGAGTCGCGCCTGATGGCTGGCCAGGCGATGCTCCAGCTCGGGCGGACGGCCGAGGCGGCGTCGATCTTCCGGACTGTCGCCGATTCCGCCACGGTCGAGACGCAGAGTCTCCAGGCGCAGGCGCAGGCATCCATGAATGACGCCGCGCGGGCCCTGGTTCGCGCGCGGGCCGCGGGGCTGCTCTTCATCAACGATCCGGCGAACGGGAAGACGATCGCGCTTTCCGATGCCGCCGGCTCCGAGCGTCAGGTGCTGGTGGCCGCGTTCAGCGACACGGCGCAGTCGATCGTGCCGACCGTCTCGACCACCGAGATCATCGCGCTCGACGATGTGTCGCGACGCGTCGACGAGATCGCGCCGTCCACGGCGCTGCCACGTCGCGTCGTCTTTGCTCCGGCGTCGGCGACGAAGAACAGCGAGGACTTTGCGCGCCGCTCGCAGGCGCTCTACGCGGCCGACGTCGACGTGATCGTGGCCCAGCAGGAGCTCGCCGAACTGATGGAGTCGCAGCGGCGGCAGATCCTCGTGCTGCGGGCGCTGCAGGAGCGGCTGACCGCCGATGCCGGCTCGCTCACACAGCTCGAGACGCGGCTGGCCGCGACTCGCGACTCGCTGGCGCGGCTCGCGACGGCACTCGACGCGGCCGGGACGCGGATCCGCCAGCTCTTCGTTGCCCAGCTCAACGCGACGCGGCTGATCGCGAACGAAAATCGCGCGGCGATCGACAGCGCGCGCACGGCGCTCGCCGGGGCACAGGGCAGCAGCGAGTATCAGCTCTTCGAGATCGAAGCGCAGACGGCGACGTCGTATCTCGCCGTTGCCGACATCATCGAGCAGGGAATCGGCACTGCCGTCGGACGGCATCCGGTGTTCGCGAAGCGCGATTCGATGAACGCCCGCAGCCAGCAGCTCGGAACGTTGCTCGCCGATACGAGGAACGCCCTCGGCAGCGCGCAGCAGGCGCTCGCGACCGAGATCACCCGGCTCGAGAGCGGGTCCGACCGTGCCGCCGCGCTTCAGGCGCGACTCGCCGCCGCCGAGTCGCGACGCGCGACCGCGGAGAACTCGGTGGTGGCGGTCGTCGACGCGGAGCTTCGTGCCCGCGCGAACGAGATGATCGCAGGCCTGCGCCGCGACCGGGAGGCGGCGGAGTTCGGCTCCGCGAGTGCCTCCTTCTTCCAGGCACTCGATTCGGCAGGACAGGGCTCGGCGACGGGCGCCACCAACAGCGCGAGCGCGCCACCTTCGGCCTCGACGCGGTCCTTGGCCGCGCAGGGCACGCCGACAGCATCGCGCGACAACTCCCAGCCGCAGCAGAAGTAAACGATGATGCATTCTCTCCGTTCGATCCGATTCGCCGCCCTCGCGGCTCCGATCGCGCTCGCCGCGCTGATGGCTCCGGGTGCGCTCGCGGCGCAGGACGCGCCGGTGCGGCTCGCTATAGCAGCACCAGTCGCAGTCGCCGATGCGGCTCGCGACTCGGCGATCGCGAAGCTGGAGGATTTCCTCACAGACTATCCGAACAGCCCACTCCGCCCGAACGCGCTCTTTCAGCTCGGCGAGCTGATGGTCCGGCAGGCCGAAGAGGAGTTCACGGCGGCGATGCGCACTCAGTCCGCCGACACCACGCAGCGCCGTGAAGGGCTGATCAAGCCCGACTACGCACCGGCGATCCGGATTTACGATGAGCTGGTCCGGCGCTATCCGAACTTCGAGCAGATCGACGCGGCGGCGTATACGCTGGGCACGCTGTACTCGGGCGACCTGCGCTACGCCGACGCGGCGCGGATGTTCGAGACGGTGACAACGCGCGAGAGCTCCCGCTTCCGCGGTGAGGCCTTCTTCCGCCTCGGCGACGCCTACTTCGAGCTCGCCGCGAGTCAGCGCGGCACGGCTCGCCGGGCGCAGTTCGCCCGTGCCGCGGCCGCCTACGAGCAGGCGACGCAGATCAATCCGCCGACGAGCGACATCTACTTCCTGGCGCTCTACAAGCTCGGCTGGTCGTACTACAACCAGGCGACGCAGGCGTCGCAGGCCGAGTATCAGCGAGCCGTGGACGTCTTCGGGCGTCTCGTCGCCGCGTACGACCAGCTATCCCCCGAGCAGCAGTCGCGGCTTGGGCTGCGTGGCGAGGCGATCGAGTACATGGCGATCGCGTTCACCCAGGTTGGCGGCGCGCAGGCGGCGCAGCAGTACTTCTCGTCGCGTGGCGGCGTTCCGTATCAGACGGCGGTGCTCCGCCGTGTCGCGACGGGACTGCGCGACCAGGGCGACTTCCCTCGCGCGGTCGAAGCGTTCCGCACGCTGCGCGACCAGATGCCGAACGACTCGTCGGCGCTCAGCGTTCAGCGCGAGATCGTCGATATCTATCAGAACCGGATGATCGAGCCCGACTCGGCACAGGCGGCACGGCTGCGGCTGATCGAGACTTTCGCGCCCGGCTCGGCGTGGGCACAGGCAAATCCGGAACTTGCGACCCAGGCGGCGCAGGCACGGGAAGAGGCCCTGCGCCAGGCCGGCCAGTACGCGCTTTCCCGCGCGCAGACGGGACGTGACCGCGCGCGGTATGCCGAGGCGGTGCAGCTGTACACGCGTTATATGAGCGAGTTCGCTCAGGCGGACAGCGCGCAGCAGGTCAACAACTATTACGCGGTGGCGCTGGTGGGTCAGGGCGAATTCGCCCGCGCCGGCGAGCAGTTCGCGCGTACCGCCTTCGACTATCCGAACACGAACAACACGCTCGCGATCGAAGCAGGTCGGAACGCGATCGTCGCCTACGATTCGGCACTGGCCCGCAACAAGAGCGATCGCGCGACGCAGGATGCGTTCTTCGCGACCGTCGACCGGTTCGTCGGGATCGCGTCGCCGGAGCTCGGGCAGCAGGCGCTGATTCAGAAGGGCCGCCGCGCGTCCGAGGGTCAGCGGTGGGACGTGCTCGAGCAGACGTTCCGCACCTACGTTCAGCGCTACCCCGACGACGACTACACGCCGACCGCGCAGAAGCTGATCGGTGACGCCCTCTACCAGCAGGGCAAGTACGCCGAGGCCCAGGTGCAGTGGGAGGCGGCGCAGTCGTATGCGGCATCACGCGGCCGCCGCGCCCTCGCCGACACGATCTCGACCCTGCGCACGCGCGCGGCCGTATCGTTCGCCGACACGCTCATCCGGCAGGGGAACTATGAGCGGGCGGCGGAAGAAGTGTACGTCGCGCTCGCCGACAAGAATCCTCGCGGTGAGCGGGCGCCGGGCGCACTCCGCGACGCCATTGAGACGTACCTGCTGGCCGACAGCGTGGCGCGGCAGCGCGGTGATGCCGAGGCCTCGCGCCGCGCGCGTCAACGGGCGATCGAGCTCTCGAACCGGCTCGTGACCCAGTACCCGAACTACCAGTACCGGAACACATATCAGGCGCTGGCGATCCGCCTCACCGGCGAGACGGGGAGTGCCGAGGAGTCGATCCGCGGCCTGCAGACGCTGTTGAGCGAGAATCAGAACTTCCCTGGTCGCGCCGACGCACTCTCGCGCATCGCGTTCCTTCAGGACTCGATCGGACAGCACTCCGACGCAGCGCGTACCTACGAGCAGTTCGCGCGCGAGTTCCCGCGGGACCGCCGGGCGGCCGACGCGCAGTTCAATGCTGCGGTGACGTATGCCGAGGCTGGCGACAACGCGGCGGCTGCGACGGCCTACTCGACGTTCATCAGCCGTTTCCCCCGCGACGAGCGCGTGGCCAACGCGCGGCAGCGGCGCCTCGGGCTGCTTCAGACGGCGGGCGACACGACAGCCGTAAACGCGGAGCTGGCGACGCTCTGCAGCGGGCGGGTAACGGCCGAGCTCCGCGGACCGTGCGCGGCGCGGACCGGCGACCGGTACTTCCGGCAGGGAGCCTCGCTGTTCGCGGAGTATCAGCAGGAGCGGCTCGTCATCGCGAACCGCAACACGCTGAACGCGCGCGGTGTCACGGCGGCTTCGCAGCGCAAGCAGCGACTGCTCCGGCAGATGGCCGACGTCTTCCGCCGCGCGATCGAGAGTGGCGACCCGCGTTCGGTCGCGGCGTCCACGTACTATCTCGGCCTGGCGCAGTGGGAGTACGGCAACTTTCTGAAGAACGTCCAGCTTCCCGCGGAGCTCAGCGAACAGGAACGGACAGCCGCCCAGCAGGGCGCGGAGCGCCAGGCCGAGGCGTCGTTCACCCAGGCGCGCGAGATCTGGCAGGCACTGGTCCAGAAGGCGGACCAGGAAGAGGAGCTCCGCAACAGCGAGCAGGCGCGCCCGTGGCTCGACCGCACGCGCGCGGCGCTCGAAGGGAACGTCGACACCAATCCTCCGACGGCGTCGCGCGCGCGCGCCACCGTCGAGGTGGGAGCCTGATAATGAAGACGACGATGGTCATGGCGCTGATCGGCGGGGCGCTGCTCGCGCCTGCGGTCGCCGCAGCGCAGGAGACGACGCCGCCGGTCCGCCGGCGACAGGCTCCGATCGAGATCCGCGGGCAAGTCCCGACGCCGCAGGTCGTGACGGTGCGTCCGCGCGAGGTGCCAGCGTACAGCCGGCAGGTGCTCGTGCCCAACTTCTACGATCACGACTTCTGGCCGTCGATCCTGCCGGCGTACCGGCTGGTCCCGATGCGCCAGGTGACCGGAGCGGTGCCGCTGGATACGGCGACCCGCCGGACGACGGGCGCGGTGGCGGATAGTGTGCGCTTGAGCACACCCGCGGCGACCGATAGCGTTAGGCCGGCGGCGCCGCCATCGAGTCAGGGTGGAACGACGTCGCCGCCGTCCGGCACGCCTCCTGCTCGTAGCCCGCGCTGAGAACGCTTCACACTTGAATTACTACATCAGTCACACGCCCGTCGGAGACGCCAGGTCATGAATACGGTCATTGAGTGGTACAGGAACGGCGGTTGGGTCATGCACACCATCCTCGCGGTCGCGGTGGTGGGTCTCGCCGTGTTCCTCGAGCGGTTCTACATGATCGTCATCAAGTCGAAGATCAACGGCCGCGCCTTCATCGACCGCGTCATCCAGCTCGTCCGTGCGGGCAAGATCGACGACGCGATCAAGCTCTGCGCGCAGTCGAAGGCGGCACTGCCCGACATGGGACTGCTGATCCTTCGCAGCCGGACGCGCGACGAGGGAGACCTTCAGAACGTCGCCGACGCGGCGGCGCTGTCGGTGATTCCGCGGCTCACGCGGCGCCTGCAGTATCTGCCGATGCTGGCCAACGTGGCGACGCTGCTCGGACTGCTCGGCACGATCTTCGGTCTGCGCGAGGCGTTCAGCGCGGTCAGCGCGGCCTCGGCGGCGGAGCGCTCGGCGCAGCTCGCGGCCGGTATCGCGGTCGCGCTGAACGCGACGGGCTTCGGCCTCATGGTCGCGGTTCCGCTCTCGGTCGCGCACGCCTATCTCGTGAGCCAGGCGGAGACGATCATCGAGCAGGTCGACGAGTTCTCTGTGCGTCTCATCAACGCCCTCGTGGATCGTCCCGACGTTCGCCTCGGCCACCGGTAGCCGACCATGGAATCGCGGTTTCACAAGAGCCGCCAGCGGCGCCGCGAGCGGCAGCCGCTGACCGAGGGCGGGACTCTGAACCTGGTCCCGCTGGTCGACATTCTGACGTCGGTCGTGTTCTTCAGCCTCGCGACGTACACCGGCGCGGCGCTGGCGGCACTGACCGCGTTCGATCTCTCGCTGCCGCCGACAGTGGTGACCGCGGAGCAGGCGGCCACTCGGGGAACGCCGCCCAATCTGAACCTTCTGCTCGCGGTACGGGTAGACAATAGCGGAATCCAGATCGAGCACTCGGGCGGTGGTGGATTCCAGCAGCGCCTCGCGGGGCTGAACGAGAGTTCATTGAACCAGCTGCGCGAAGCCCTGACGCGGATCCGGCGAACCTATCCGGACAACGCCGACATCCTCGTGATCCCGGACGACGCAGTGAACTACGACAATCTCGTGAAGGTTCTCGATCAGGCACGGGCAGCGGACTATCGCAGCATCTCGCTCGGCAGCCGGGCGCGGGCGACGCAGGTCGCGGCGCGGGCGCCGGCGACGGGAGGGCGCTGAGATGTCGACTCGTGCAAAGGCAGCGCGCGAGGCACGCCGCGCCGCCCAGTTCAACAAGTTCCGCTTCATCCAGCTGAACCTGGTGCCGCTCGTCGATACGTTTGTATCGATCGTGTTCTTCGCGCTGACGACGCAGACGCTCGGCGAGCTCGCGCCGCTCGTGAGCGGCGTGAACCTGCCGACCAGCATGACTGATCGGCCGGCAGTACACGAACTGACGCTGGGCATCGCGAGCCGGCCGGCGGAGATCACCCTCGCCGGAACCCGTGTGCTCACGGTCCAGCAGGCGGCCCAGTCGGTCTCGAACGTGCCTAACGAGCCACTGCTCATCCCGGAGCTCTACAGCGCCCTGCGCACGAGCGCAGACTCGATCCGCCAGTCGGACGACGTGCCGGCCAGCCAGTCGGTGAATACGACGCTTGCGATCCAGGCGGACAAGGCCATGCGCTACGATCTGCTCTCCCGCGTGCTGCACACGGCGCGAAAGGCGGGCTTCAAGAACGTGTCGCTGCAGGTAATGAAGGGCGACGCCCCGGCGACCCAGGCGGCATCCTGATATGGCGACGACGAATCGTCCGACGGGGGGCAGCTCGACGGGCTCATCCCGGAACAACGAAGACACGAGCTTCAGCCGCGCGCTGAGGTTCGAGTGGGCGAGCGAGGAGGGTCGCGCGCTGGTTGGCTCGTACGGCATCTCGGTCGGGCTCGCGACGGCGTTCCTGCTCCTCGTGTTCTTCAAGGAGCTTCCGGCGCGCGTCGTCGAGGAAGAGGTGCCGGTGAGCGTGCTGCTCCTTCCTGACACCGCGACGCTCGAGGCGCCGCCAGAGCCTGCCCCGCAGGAGGGGGAGACGGAGCGCGTCGCCGCTGCCGGACCGCGCAATCAGCCACCGGGCCCACGGGGCCCGCAGGCGGGAAACCCGCGTCCGGGACGGCCTGGCTCCCGCACCGAGACGACGAGCAGCGGCGCGATCGACGACGCCTTCGGCACCGGCTCCGGCTCCGGGACGGGCGGCATGGTCGGTGACGTCTCCAACATCCTGCGCGGCGTGGACGTCAGCAGTGGCAGCGGCGGGAGCGGCGGCGGCCTCGGTGGTCCCGGCGGCGGTGGCTCGGGCGGCAAGACGGTGCTCGGTTATGGCCAGGGCGGTCAGGGAGCCACCCGCCCGGGACGCGGCGGCATCGGCGGCGGTCTGGGAACGGGCGGCGGCGGCGGCGGCGGCATCGGCGGCGTGGGACGGGGTGGTGGCGTCACTGCGGCTGCGGTTCGCGTTTCGGCGCCTCGCGTCGTGGCGGCGCCGCGCGGCAGCGGCCCCGGCCGCGACGTCTCGGACCTCGGGACGTTCGTTCGCCAGCGCCAAGCTCAGTTGCGCGACTGCTACGTCCGCAACGGCCTGAGCGCGAACCCGAACCTCGCTGGAACGGTGACTGTCGCGATCACGATCGCGGGCAGCGGTGCCGTGACTGGCGCGGACGCGACAAGCAGCACCTGGAGCGGCCAGCAGGGCGCGTCGGCAGCGGAGTCGTGCATCCTGTCGCGCATTCGCGGATGGCGCTTCCCCGCGTCATCGGTCGGCGAGGGAACGTACTCGTTCCCGTTCAACTTCACGAAGTAGCTGCCATCTCGCGGATCACGCGCGGGGAGGATGGGGCAGGGGCGTCGGCGATGCTCCTGCCCCGTTAGCTTGTCGCGGAGAATGGAGTCCAGGACACGGTGATTCAGTCCGCTCTGCACGTCGTCGCGCTCGCGCTGCTGCTCCAAGGCTCGCAGGCGGTGCCGTTGCCCGCGCCGACGGGGTACGTCAACGATCTCGCGAACGTCATCAATGCGCAGACGCGCTCGCAACTCGAGGCGCTGGCGCGGGACATCAACGCGCGCACCCAAGGCGACATCGCCGTCGTCACCATCCCGGATCTGAAGGGCCGGCCCGTCGAGGAGATTGCCCTGCGCATCGGCCGCGAGTGGAAAGTGGGCGGCCGTGGCGAGATCGGGAGCAGCGCGCGCAACCTCGGCGTGGTCGTCCTGGTCGTTCCGAAGGAGACGAACTCGGAGGGGCGCGGCGCCTGCCGGGTCGAGACAGGACAGGGCGCCGAGGGGTTTCTGACCGACTTCGAGGCGGCCGAGCTGTGTCGTGCGGCGGTGCCGTACTTCCAGCAGCGCGATTATTCGAGCGGCGTGGCGTCGGTGGTGGCAGGTGTCGCCGACGCGTTCGCGAAGGAGTTCAACCTCTCGTCGGACAGCATGGTGTCGACGACGCGTCCGGCACGACAGCCGGCTCGGTCGAGCGGTCGCAGCGGCAGTGGTTTCCCCTTCATCCTCGTCGTGCTGATTGTGCTCTTTCTCATGAGCGCGCTGGGTGGGCGTGGACGGCGACGGCGGGGCGGTTGCGGCGGGGGTGGATGCCTGCCAATTCCGATCATCATCCCGCCGATCGGCGGTGGCGGATATCGCCGCGGTGGGTGGGGCGGCGGCGGCGGGTGGGGCGGGGGCGGCTTCGGCGGGGGCTTCGGCGGATTCGGGGGCGGTGGTGGATTCAGCGGTGGTGGTGGCGGGTCGAGCTGGTGACACGCATGCTCAGGTGACGCGATGGCTTCGATGACGCTCGACGAGCTCGTAGGGCAGCTCCGTACCGTGTACGGCGACGGGCTGCGCGCGGTCGTGCTCTATGGTTCGGCGGCTGCCGGGGAGCACATTCCAAAGCGCTCCGACTACAACGTGCTCGTGATTACGGATCGACTCGGCGCGACCGAGTTGCGCGCCGAAGCGGCCGTGGCGCGCGCGTGGGGCGAGGCGGGGAATCCGCCGCCGATGACGCTCACGGCGGAGGAGTGGCGATCCTCCACGGACATCTTTCCGATGGAGTACGCCGACATCCTCGAGCGTCACAAGGTGCTACACGGCGCGCTGCCCGCGGGTGGAATCGCGGTCAATCGCGAGCATTTGCGACTGCACGTCGAGCGCGAGGCGATGGGCAAGCTGATCCAGTTCAGGCAGGGGGTACTCGCGGCGGGCAACGACCCCAAGCGTCAGCTCGCGCTGCTCGAGGCCAGTCTGAGCACGATGATGGTAATCTTCCGTGGCGTCGTGCGGCTTGGCGGGGACTCGCCGTCCATGGACTATGGGGAGCTGGCGCACACGGTGGGAACGAGGGCCGGCTTTGACGCCGCGCCGTTCGTTCGGGTGGTCCGGCATGTGCGAGGAGACGAGGTGCTGCCCCCGAAAGAGGCGGAATCGGTCGTCGGCGGATATCTCGCCG
>WUUC01146473.1_pt1 | contig 14763 bp, 13 predicted proteins | sample 6278441 | NCBI WGS metagenome assembly WUUC01 (sample SAMN13675441, study PRJNA597444) | soil metagenome | isolation source: soil | place: USA: Washington | collected 2017-10
CGCTGGTCGTCGTGTTCCTGCTGCTGGCGGCGCTCTACGAGAGCTGGACGGTGCCGCTCGCGGTGCTGCTGGTGGTGCCGCTGGGGGTGCTCGGCTCGGTGCTGTTCTCGATGGCCCGCGGGCTGTCGGCGGACGTCTACTTCAACGTCGGACTGATCACGATCATCGGCCTCGCGGCGAAGAACGCGATCCTGATCGTCGAGTTCGCCATCGAGGAAGAGGCGAAGGGGCTGAGCACTTTCGACGCGACGATGAACGCGGTCAAGCTGCGGCTGCGCCCGATCATCATGACCTCGCTCGCCTTCATCCTCGGCATGGTGCCGCTGGTGCGGGCCACCGGCGCCGGCGCGGCGAGCCGCATCGCCGTCGGCACCGGCGTGGCCGGAGGGATGATCGCGGCGACGGTGTTCGGAATCTTTTTCATCCCGCTCTTCTATCTGGCGGTCCGCCGTTGGATCAGCCGCAAGCGCCCACCCGCCCCTGGGGAAAAATCGCATCACTCTGATCCGCACCCTTCCGAACCGGAGCCTTCGCATGCGTAGGATGGCCGCGCTCCTCGCTCTCACCCTGCTCGGCGGCTGCTCTCTGGCGCCGCCGCACGTCCGCCCGGAGATGCCGGCTCCGCAGGCTTACCCGGACGAGTATGCCGGCGACGTGGAGCGCGGAACCCGCGCTGCCGAGATCGGCTGGCGCGAGTTTTTCGAGGACCCGCGGCTGGAGGCGCTGATCGCCGCCGCGCTGACGCACAACCGCGACCTCGCCGTCGCGGTAGCTCGGATCGAGGAGGCGCGTGGGTTCTACCGGATTCAGGAGTCCGATCGCCTGCCGACGGTCGGCCTCAATGGAGACGCGGGGCGCAGCCGTTTCAGCGCGGCCGAGGGCGTGCCGGGGACGATCAATCGCTTTTCGATCGGCGTCGGCGTCTCGGTGTTCGAGCTCGATTTCTGGGGCCGGGTGCGCAGCCTGACCGAAGCGGCCCGCTCTGAATTTCTCGCCACGGTCGAAGCGCAGCGGGCGTTCCGGCTCTCACTCATCCGCGAGGTTGCCGCAACCTACCTCGGCGTCCTCGAAGCCGCCGAACGGATCGCGCTCGCCGAGGCCACCGTGGCGAGCCGCCAGGAAGGGTTGCGGATCGCCAAGGTGCGGCTCGACGCGGGGATCACGTCGGCGCTCGATTTCCGGCAGGCGGAGTCGCTGCTGACCCAGGCCGAAACCGAGCTGGCCGGCCTGCGGCTGGCCCAGGCGCGGGGCAACAACGCTCTCGCCGTCCTCGTCGGCGGCCCGGTCCCCCAGCCGTTGCCCGATCCGCTGCCGCTCGCCCGGCAGGCCAGCCAGGTGACGCTGGCTGCCGGGCTTCCCTCGGAGCTGCTGGCCTCCAGGCCCGACATCCTCGCCGCCGAGGAGCGGCTCCGCGCCTCCAGAGCCAACATCGGCGCCGCGCGCGCCGCCTTCTTCCCCTCGATCGCATTGACCGGCAGCCTCGGCTTCGCCTCAGCCGAGCTCGGCGATCTGGTCGGTGAAGACGGCCTGACCTGGAGCTTCGGTCCTTCCATCACCCTGCCGATCTTCAACCGGGGGCGCCTGCGCGGCAACCTGACGGTCGCGGAGGCGCGCGAGCTGATCGACATCGCGACCTACGAGCGCGCGATCCAGGTCGCGTTCCAGGAAGTCGCGAACGCGCTCGCCGGCCGCCGCTATCTCGCGGAACAGGTCGCCGCGCAGGAACGCGGCACCCTGGCGCAACGCCAGATCGCCGATCTGGCGCGGACGCGCTATCGCGAGGGTGTTGTCGGATATATTGAAGTGCTTGACGCTGAACGCAACCTGTTCGCGGCTGAACAGGCCCTGGTCCAGCTACGCCGCGCCGAAGTGGACAACCTCGTGGAGCTCTACGTCGTGCTGGGCGGCGGAGTGGCCGAGAGCCCCGACGAACCCGCAGACGAGTCACCATCTTAAAGGAGATGACATGAGTCAATATCAGATTGCCCTCGTAGTCGGCAGCCTTCGCCGTGATTCGTTCAACCGCCAACTGGCCAACGCCCTGGTTGCCCTGGCGCCGCCGGAGCTCTCGTTCAAGCATCTGGAGATCGGTGATCTGCCGCTCTACAACCAGGACGACGACGGGCAGCCGGCCGAGCAGGTGAAACGGCTGAAGGCGGAGATCACGGCCTCCCAGGGGGTTCTCTTCGTCACGCCCGAATACAACCGTTCGATCCCGGGCGTGCTGAAGAACGCGATCGATCACGCCTCGCGTCCGTATGGCCAGAGCGTCTGGGCCGGCAAGCCTGCCGGCGTGGTGGGCGCTTCGGTCGGCGCTCCGGGCACGTCCATGGCGCAGCAGCACCTGCGCAACATTCTGGCGTACCTGGACATGCCGACGCTCGGCCAGCCGGAAGTGTTCATCCACGTGAAGGACGGGCTGTTCGACGAGGGCGGCAACCTCGCCAACGCGGAAAGCAAGGCGTTTCTGCAGGGCTGGATGGACAAGTACGTCGCGTGGGTGAAGCAGCACGCCGCGTGATCGAAGACTTCACGATCGACAACCAACAAGGCAAAGGGAGAGTTTCCACCATGGTGACACTACAGGACGCGCGGAAGATCATCGATGCGGCGGAAAAGAAGGCTCAGGAGATCGGCCAGCCGATGAACATCGCGGTGGCCGATGCCGGAGGCAATCTGGTGGCTCACGTGCGCATGGACGGAGCCTGGCTCGGCAGCGTCGACATCTCGATCAAGAAGGCCTACACCTCGCGGGCTTTCGACATCTCGACCAAGGACCTGGCGACGCACTCGCAGTCCGGCGGCCAGTTCTTCGGCATCCACGCCTCCAACGACGGCAGGATCATGATCTTCGCGGGCGGTATCCCGCTCAAGAAGGACGGCAAGGTCGTCGGCGCCATCGGCGTCAGCGGCGGCTCGGGCGACCAGGACCACGAGGTCGCCGAAGCCGGTGCGGCGGCGTTCAAATAGGAGCAAACCCCGACGTAGAAAGGAAGCAGCATCATGGCAGACAATCGCGGTGTGGCGTACCTCGGCCCCGGCAAGGTCGAGGTCCAGTCGATCGACTCTCCCAAGTTCGTCAATCCCGCCGGCAAAGAGATCCATCATGGCGTGATCCTGAAGATCGTCGCCACCAACATCTGTGGGTCCGACCAGCACATGGTCCGTGGACGGACGACCGCCCCCAGCGGTCTGATCCTGGGTCACGAGATCACCGGCGAGGTGATCGAAAAGGGCAAGGACGTCGAGTACATCGACATCGGAGACCTGGTGACCGTGCCGTTCAACGTGGCCTGCGGCCGGTGCCGGACCTGCCGGGAACAGAACTCGGGCGTGTGCCTGAACGTGAACCCCGGCCGCGCCGGAGGCGCTTACGGTTACGTCGACATGGGCGGCTGGATCGGCGGCCAGGCGGAATACGTCATGGTCCCCTACGCGGACTTCAATCTGATCAAGTTCCCCGACAAGGCGCAGGCGCTCGAGAAGATCCTCGACCTCACCATGCTGTCCGACATCCTGCCCACCGGCTTTCACGGCGCGGTCACGGCGGGCGTCGGGGTCGGCTCCACGGTCTACATCGCGGGCGCGGGGCCGGTCGGCCTCGCCGCCGCCGCGTCGGCGCGGATCCTCGGCGCCGCCGTGGTCCTGATCGGTGACATGAATCAGGAACGGCTCGCGCACGCGAAATCGGTCGGTTTCGAGCCGATCGACCTCACCAAGAGCGGCAAGCTCGAAGAGCTGATCGAAGCGGTCCTCGGCGTGCCGGAGGTCGACGCGTCGGTGGATGCCGTCGGTTTCGAGGCGCACGGGCATGGAGAGCAGCACGACACCGAGGCCCCCGCGACCGTCCTCAACTCGCTGATGGCGATCACCCGCGCCGCCGGCCGCATCGGCATTCCGGGTTTGTACGTGACGGAAGACCCGGGGTCGCAGGACGAGGCGGCGCGTCAGGGCAATCTGCGCATGCGCTTCGGCCTGGGGTGGGCGAAGTCACACAGCCTCTTCACCGGCCAGACGCCGGTGCTGAGATACAACCGCGCGCTGATGCAGGCCATCCTGCACGGCCGCCTGCCGATCGCGAAGGTCGTCAACGCGACGGTGATCTCTCTGGACGAAGCCCCCGAAAGCTACAAAGCCTTTGATTCCGGCGTCGCCAAGAAGTACGTCATCGATCCGCACGGACAGCTTCGCAAGGCCGCCTAGAAGTGCCGGCGGGCGGGGCCGCGCCGGTGTGGCCAGGCCGGTGTCGCTAGACCGCGGCCCCGCCGTTCTTGCGGCCGGCGCTCCAGAGGACCGCCACGCCGATCACCGCGGAGAGGACGGACGCGGTGAACACCGCGATCTTGGCGGCCGCGAAATCCGACACGTCGGGGAAGGCCTCGCCGGCAATGAACAGAGACATCGTGAAACCGATGCCGGCCAGAGCTCCGGCGCCTCCCAGTTGCCGCCAGGAGTAGGCGTCCGGCTTGGCCGCGATTCCCGACCAGATGGCCAGGGCCGACGCCGCGACCATGCCCAGCGGCTTACCGATCACCAGCCCGGAGATGATCGCGAGCATCAGCGGCGCGCGTCCATCGATCACGCCGGAGCTCAGCTCCACCCCCGCGTTGGCGAACGCGAACACCGGCAGCACCACGTAGCTCGACCGCAGCGACACGGTCCTCAACATTCGGTCGGCCGGTGATTCCAGCCGGTCGTGAATGGCATCCAACGCCTGCATTGCCGGTGCGGAAGGGCCACTGCGCAGCACGTCACCGCTCTGCTGCGCTTCGGCCAGGAGGATCGCGTCGGCCTGCGCCATCAGCGCGCGCAGATTCGGCGACGGCCGGGTCGGGATGAACAGAGCGAGGATCACGCCGGACAGCGTGGCGTGGAGCCCGCCGGCGTGCACCGTGGCCCAGAGGACGATACCCAGCAGCACATAAGGCGTCACGGCGTACACGTTGAAGTGGCTGAGCAGCATCAACGCGACGACGACCACGCCGGCAGCGGCCAGATACCAGAGGTGCAGCTCACCGGAGTAGAAGAGCGCCACCACGGCGATCGCGCCGATGTCGTCGATGATGGCGGCGGCGGTCAGGAAGACACGCAGCTCGATCGGCACGCGGCTCCCCATCATGACGATCAATGCGACCGCGAAGGCGGTGTCGGTCGCCATCGGCACTCCCCATCCATGCGACCAGGGCCCTTGCGAGATGATCAGCAGGTAGATGAGCACCGGCCCGATCATGCCGCCGACCGCGGCCGCGATCGGCAGTGCCGCGGACCGCCGGCTCGCCAGATGCCCGACCGTGAGCTCGCGTTTGATCTCCAGCCCCACGACGAGGAAGAAGACGGTCAGCAGAGCGTCGTTGACCCAACCGAGCAGCGACATCCGGAAGCTGGCGTCACCCAACGTCAGACCCAGCGGAATGTCCCAGAGTCCGAGGAAGGCGGGGCCCAGGCCCGAGTTGGTCAGGAAGACCGCGAGCACGGTCGCCAGCAGCAGCAGCAGGCCGGCGGAGGGTGCCCAGCGCGCGAAGTCGAGCGCCGCCGCACGCACGCGATGGCCCAGCGAGCCGAGCATCGCGTCGGTGAACGAGCTCTCCTCCCAGAGGCCCTCGTAGCGGCGGCCGTTGATGAAGAAGGTGGGAGTGACCATCACGCCACTCTCGCGCGCGCTGGCCTCGTCAGCCGCCACCCGTTCCTGGGCACGGAGGGTGTCCTCCATGCCCTCGTCCGGGCTCTCCCCGGTGACGCCGAGATCGTTGGCGACGGCCCGCAGATCGTCCTCGGTCAGCGTCTCGGAGCGCGTCATCAGGGCGACGTGGGCCCTCCAGAACTCTCTGGGATCGCGGGCGTGCTCCACCAGCTCGGCGGAGCGCCGGGCGAGGTCGCTGCCCGGCACGGGCCGGTGCCGGAACACGTAGCGCAGGCGATCGCCGAACTGATCGCGGATCTGCCTGATCCGCTCGTTGGCCGCCCGGCAGTGCCCGCACGCGTAGCTGCCGTACTCGACCAGCGTGATCTCGGCGTCCGGCGGACCCAGAATGTGATCGGATGCGCCGTCCACCGGCCGGTCCAGCCGGTTGCGCTCCGCGAGGTCCGTCATGTGATCTCCTCCCTCTCCTGGTTTTACAGCAGCCCTTCGATCGGCAGGATCGACAGGAACCGGACCCCCGCACGCAGCCAGAAGCTCGTGCCGGGCTCCGTGTCGTGCCGAAGCATTATTCCATCCCGGCGCTCGATCCAGATCAACCGCCCGGCGTCTGTCAGCTGGACCTCATAGGCGTTCGCGGGAACGTCGCCGTCGAACACCGCCGCCATCTGCCCGGCCAGCCGCGGGCTGTCTATCACGAAGCCGATCTCGGTGTTGAGCGACGCCGAACGGGGATCGAAATTGAACGAGCCGATGAAGAGCCGCGCACCGTCCACCGCGAACGTTTTCGCGTGCAGGCTCGAACCGGAGCTGCCGATCTGCGATCCAGACCCGGAGCCTGGTCCAGATCCTGACCCAAACCCGGCTCTCCTCTCCACCGGAGCGCCGGGCGACAGACGCAGCTCGTAGAGCTTGACGCCCGCTTCGAGCAGTGCCTTGCGCCGCTTCGCATAGCCGGCGTGAACGGCCGCCACGTCCGTGGCCTCCAGAGAGTTGGTGAGCACCCTGATCTCCACCCCTTCCTCCGCCCATCCCGCGAAGGTGTCGACGCCGTCGGCCGTGGGGACGAAATAGGGCGACACGAGGTCGAACCGAGATCCCGGCCTGCCGAAGATCGCCTGCATCTGATGGAACAGGAGCTGCTCACGGACGGCCCGGCCGAGCCCCTTGGCCGGATCGTCACTGATCATGCGCGTTGCCGCCCATTCGAGCGGCAAGGTCCCCTCAATCAGCTCGCCGACGAAGGGCGAGCGGCGGATCGCGCCCATATAGGCGACCGCGGCGGGATCGCGTTCGACCCGTGAAGCAGCCGCCGTGAGCTCCGCGATCTGCGCGGCGCTCACGGGCGGGACCAGCCGGTCGGCGGGATAGGACGATTCGCAGGCCCAGTAGCGGTCGAAATCACTCGATACCGCGTCGACGACCGGACCGACGGCGATCACGTCGAGGTCGGCGAACAGGACCCCCTCCGCCGCTCCGAAATACTCGTCTCCGACATTGCGGCCGCCGATGATGGTGGCCTGGTTGTCGGCGGTGAACGACTTGTTGTGCATGCGCCGGTTCAGCCGGCGGAAGTCGGTCAGGTATCCGACCGCGCGCGGTTTGCGGATCACGAACGGATTGAACAGCCGGACCTCGATGTTGGAATGAGAATCGAGCGCGGCGATCGTTCCATCCATCCCGGGAGTGCTGTTGTCGTCCAGCAGCAGCCGCACGCGGACGCCGCGTTCCGCCGCCTCGTGGAGGGCCTGGAACAGCAGGATGCCCGACATGTCCTGGTGCCAGATGTAGTACTGGACGTCCAAGGTCCGCTCGGCGGCCTCGGCGAGCAGGAACCGCGCGGCGAACGCATCGCGCGCATCGCGTAGAGGATAGATTCCGGAGACGCCCGGATGCGCCGCGGCCAGCGGTGCGATCGCCTTCCCGAGCCGGGTCGTGCCGGTGTCTCTGAGAGTCGTCGAGACAGTGCGGTTCGCGAGCGGCGGCAGGCTGGTGCAGCTCCCGAGCAGGAGAATGCCCAAGACGAAGACGAGAGCGAGAAGGACGAGCGCGGCGCGCCTGCGGCCGGTCATCGCGTCGCGATCGTGCGCCGTGTGACCAGCTTGTTTGCCTCGCGGAGCCAGAGCACCGAGCTCGCCGCCACGGCGCAGCGCAGCCAGTCCCCGGCGCTCAGGCCGACCGTGCCAAATGCTCTCTGCATGCCCGGAATGTACAACACCAGCATCTGCAGCGCGAGCGACAGCCCGATGGCCGCCCACAGCCAGCGGTTGGTGAACAGGTGGGTGAACGCGCTCCGCTCGTCCGACCGCGAGTTGATCACGTTGAAGAGCTGGAACAGCATGAGGGTGGTGAACGCCATCGTCTGTGCGTAGCGCAGGTCGCCGGTGCCCTCCACAAACCCGCCCGGCAGGGAGGCGTCGAGGACGAACAGCGTACCGGCCGCCATGACGGCTCCCACGAACACGATGCCGCGCCACATGCGGGGGGTGATCGCGCGCTCGCCGGGCGGGCGCGGCGGCTGGCGCATCAGCCCCTCGTCCGCCGGATCGACGCCGAGGGCGAGGGCTGGCGCGCCGTCGGTCACCAGATTGATCCACAGAATCTGCGTCGCCAGCAGCGGCAGCACGACGGTGCCGTCCTCCGACGGCAGGCCGATGCGGCTCGCCAGCAGCACGCCGAAAAACATTGTCATCACCTCGCCGAGGTTCGACGACAGCAGGAAGCGGAGGAACTTCCGAATGTTCGCGAAGATCCCCCTTCCTTCCTCGACCGCCGCGACGATGGTGGCGAAGTTGTCGTCGGCGAGCACGATGTCGGCCGCCGCCTTGGAGACGTCGGTCCCGGTGATGCCCATGGCCACGCCGATGTCGGCGGCCTTCAGCGCGGGTGCATCGTTGACCCCGTCGCCGGTCATCGCCACGATGGCGCCCCCCTGCTGCAGGGCATTCACGATCCGCAGCTTGTGCTCGGGATTGACGCGGGCGTACACCGCCGTCTCGACGACGGTCCGTGCCAGCGTCTCATCGCTCATCCGTTCAAGCTCGGCGCCTGTGACGACGCGCTCGTCGGCGGTGATGCCCAGCTCGCGGGCGATGACGGAAGCGGTCCGCGGGTGGTCTCCGGTGATCATCAGCGGGCGGATGCCGGCGCTCCGGGCGCGCGCCACGGCCTCCGTCGCCTCGCCGCGCGGCGGATCGATCATGCCGATCAGTCCCGCGAAGACGAGGTCCCGCTCCACCCGCGCGTCGACCTCACCGGGATGGTCCGGCGAGAGGGTGCCGGTGGGGAGCCAGTGGAGCGCCACGCCGAGCGTGCGGAGAGCCGCGCCGGCAAGCGATTCGTTGACCTGCAGGATCTCCGCGCTACGCTCGGGCGTCAGCGGCCGCGCCTCCGCGCCGACCAGCTCGTGCGAGCACCGCGTGAGCAGCACGTCGGGCGCTCCTTTGGTGAAGACGATCAGGCGCTCCCCGGCCTCGGTATCGCGGTGGACCGTGCTCATCAGCTTGCGCTCGGAGGAGAAGGGCACCTCCCCGACGCGGGGCAGCTGCTCGGCGAGCGCCGCCGCACCCAGACCGGCCTTGCGCGCGGCCACCAGCAGTGCCGCCTCGGTGGGATCGCCCTGCACGCTCCAGCGGCCGTCGCGTTCCACCACCGCCGCGTTGTTGGCGCGGTCGGCGGCCGCGAGCGCGCGCTCGAGCTCCAGCCGCAGCGGGCCTTCGATCGCCCCGCCGTCCTCCCGGAGGACCTCCCCTTCGGGCGCGTACCCGGAGCCGCCGAACGCGACCCGCCCGCTGGCGGTGACGACCAGCCGCACGGTCATCTCGTTCCTGGTGAGCGTGCCCGTCTTGTCGGACGCGATGACGCTGGCCGAGCCGAGCGTCTCGACGGCGGCCAGATGGCGCACGATGGCGCGGCGCCGCGCCAGGCGCTGCACGCCGATCGCGAGCACGGCGGTGACCACCGCAGGCAGCCCCTCCGGGACCGCGGCGACGGCGAGAGCCACGCCGAGGATCAGCACGTCCAGAAGCCCGGCGGTGCTGCGCACGTGCTCGACGAGGACGATGGTCGCGATCATCACCACCGCGATGGCGAGCACGGCCACCCCCAGCACCTTGCCGGTGCGGTCGAGCTCCTGCTGCAGCGGGGTCGCCTCGTCGCGCGTCTCCTTCAGCAGCCCGGCGACGCGGCCCATCTCGGTCCGCATCCCGGTCGCCGTCACGATCGCCCTGCCGTGGCCGTAGGTCGCGGAGGTGCCGCTGAAGACCATGTTGTGCCGGTCGCCGAGCGCGGCCTCACCGTCAATCGGGGCGGTGTCCTTGGATACCGGCAGACTCTCGCCGGTCAGCGCCGCTTCCGCCGTCTGCAACGCCGTTGTTTCGACCAGGCGCGCGTCGGCGGGGATGGTGTCTCCCTCCTCGATCAGCACTACGTCACCGGGCACCAGCTCAACCGCGGGAACCTGCCGGCGCTCACCGCCGCGGACCACCGTCGCCTCCGCAGCCGACATCGCCCGCAAGGCCGCGACCGCCGCCTCGGCGCGCGATTCCTGGATGTAGCCCATGGTCGCGTTGAGCAGTACCACGGCGAAGATGGCGAACGCCTCGTACGGCAGGGCCGTCTCGCGTTCGAGCGCCCACAGTGCGACCGAGATCGCGGTGGCGGCGAGCAGCAGGATGACGAGCACATCCTGGAATTGGACGAGGAACCGCCGCCACGCCGGGACCGGCTTCTCCGCCTCGAGCTCGTTGCGTCCGTACTGTCCAAGCCGCGCTGCCGCGTCGCCGTCGCTCAGGCCGCGTTGCGGATCGGTGCCGAGCGCCGCCGCGACCTCCTCGGCGGCGTCCCGGTAAGGCGTCACCTGATCCTTCGTCTGGGGATTGTTTACCATGAGGACCTCTGCTGGGGGGCACGGGGCCCCTGCCCTTTATGCAACAGCGTTACCAGGAAGGTCGAGCGACTCCGAGCACCCGGCGATCCGCCAGCCGTTGCGGTGCTCGATCCAGACCAGCTGCCCGGCATCTGACAGCCGGACCTCATAGGCATTCGCGGGAACGTCGCCCTCGAACACCATGGCCATCATAGCTGCTGAAATCCCTGGGAGAAGGAAGTTCTCCTTGGCTGGCTCATCCATCCGGTATACGGATTGTCCCGCTTTGCTCCGAAGCCGCACCATCTATTGATAGAGACCGAAACTAAGGACTGGATCATGAAAATGGTGCGCCCCCTTTCCCTGCTCCTCCTGTCGGCGCTCTTCCTCTACGCCGGCATCGACAAGGCATTCCACTACGGCGGCTTCGTGAAGGCACTCGGCGGTTACGTGATCGTCCCGGACGGTCTGGAGCGCCATCTCGCCCTGCCCCTGATCCTCAGTGAGATTCTGATCGGCTGCGGCCTCCTTCTCCGCTCCTGGAGACCCGCCGCCTCCCTGCTCGCCGCGGGAATGCTCGTGGTTTTCACCGTCGCTCTGGCTGTGAACCAATATTACGCCCCGGGTGTCGAGTGTGGATGCTGGTTCACGATCACACTCGGGAGGGCCACCACCTCTCACATCCTTCAGAACGTCGTCCTGTTCGGATTGGCGATCAGTATCTGGATGGACGAGCGCGGCATGATCGCGCCGAAGCCGCTCACGCAGGCGTCCTCTCTCGCGGAGAGCGAATGAGGCGTCCGCTCACTGGCTCGGAATCCCTAGCCGCCCCCAGGAGATCGACATGCCTCGAGAGCGGACATTCTGGCTGATTCTCGCCTCCCTGATCCTCGCGGGCTTCGTCGCGAGCCTGTTCGGCCAACGCCCGCACACCGAGCAAGTGACTCTTTCGCCGGAGGCGCCCCCCCTCGAAAGCCAAAAATCCACCGCCCGAGTCTGGAAAGAGGCAGCGTTCAAGAAGATCGCCGCGATTCCGACAGGGCAGGGATCGCGGCTGGAAAGGCCCACCCTCCTCCGGACTGACCGGCAGAGAAATCTCTACGTGCTCGACTCCGAGCACCGACGGATCGAAAAGATCTCGCCCTCCGGAGAGCTCCTGGCCACCTATGCGTCCGACTTCCAGAATCCCAGTGATGTCGTGGTGGCGGAGAGTGGCGAGGTCTGGGTCTGCGACCCCGCGCCGCAACAGATCACGGTCTTCTCGCCGGAAGGGCGCATCGCACGCGTGATCCGTCTCGAAGCCATGCCCATGCGGATCGCCCTGGATCCTAAGGGAGGCTTTCTCGCGATGCTCCATGCGGAGGGCGCTCAGCTGTTCCGGCGGTACTCGCCCGAAGGCCGCCCTCTCGAGGCGTTCGGGACCTTCTTCCCCGAGGCTCGCCAGAACGCGCTCACGGCCGACGGCTGGTTCCTTCCCATCGGTTCCGGCGCCATCGCCTATCCTTTTGAGAACGCGGGCCTGCTCGCCAGCTACAGCCTCGATGGACGGCTGCGCTTCTTCCGGGAGACGATCGATCCCGCTCCACTTCCCGTGATCGCCGTCGATGCCGCCGGAGGTCAGCGGATGGACGCAAAGGCGAGGCGGTCAACTCTCAGTAGCAGCGTTCTCGGTGACGAGATCTACCTCCTCGGTCCCGAAGGAAAAAAGAGCACTCGCGTGCTGGACGTCTACGGCGCGAAGGATGGCTCATATCGATATTCCCTCGCTCCTCCCGACCGAGACCTCCGTTCCTTCGCATTGGCTCCCGGGCTTCTTTACGGAGCCAGTCGGCATGGTCTCACGATCTGGCACTACTCTCCTCCGCCGCTCTCCCGCACATCGTCGGCTTCGGCCGTTTCATTCTGAAAGGAAACTGTATGAAAAATATCGCTTTTTCTCTCAGGTTCATGTTCCTCCTGCTGGCCGTGATCGTCACGGCGGTGGGTCTCGCTCCGTCCGGCGCCGAGGCCGCTAAGAGCTGTGAGTTCTATTGCGGTCCCCCGGGGCCGAGCAACTGCTATGTAGTTGTGGGCATGAACTGCCCATCCTGGGGAATCGACTGACCTGATCCGGCCCTGACCGACGGTGTGGGTGGGCTCGGCGTTCGTTCAGAGGGTCCGGGCCCATCAGTTTCCGCGGAGATTCCCCAGCGCGCTCTCTCTGCCTTCTCGCAGCCTCCCCCAGGTGTCAGGTTCGGTGAAGATCCCAGTTGAGCCGAAACGGCTCAGGCGTAGACTGCCCTCAAAGCTCAACCGCGGCCGCTGAGCCGAGCCGATGGGAACGAACAGGTTTGAAGCGTTCAGTGATGGCGTGCTCGCCATCATCATCACAATGGAGCTCGCTCTGCCAGTTCTGCAAGGACTCGAACCAGAAGCGTGACGTCCCCATGTACTCCAGCAGGGTGACCGTGGTCCCGCCGTGCTGGAGCTGCTCGTCGTTGTACTCCCACCGCCCGCCGACCCCGTGCAGCCAGAACGAGATCAGGAAGAGCAGGAAGGCCTTCCCCACCGGACGCCCCCCTGAATCGAGCTTGACTGCCGAGAGAAGAAAGCAATACTGTCTTCAGACGTTTGAAGCCAGCTCGCCTTATTTCATCCATTTCATGCTCCACCCTGAATCCCACCATACGGGCTCCACCGGCTGGCTCCGCGCTGCCGTGCTTGGAGCCAACGATGGCCTCATCTCGACCAGCAGCCTCGTGCTCGGCGTCGCGGCGGCCCAATCCGGCCGTGAGCCGCTCCTCATCGCCGCCCTGGCCGGGCTGGTCGCGGGAGCCCTCTCGATGGCCGCCGGAGAGTACGTGTCGGTCAGCTCGCAGGCCGACTCCGAACGGGCCGATCTCGACCGCGAACGGCGCGAGCTCGCCTCGGACCCGGAGAAGGAGCGGCTCGAATTGGCGGGGATCTACGAAGCCCGCGGGCTGACCCCCGAGCTGGCGGAACAGGTGGCGGAACAGCTCACGGCTCATGACGCCCTGGGCGCCCACGTCCGGGATGAGCTGGGGATTCTGGAGACGACTCGCGCCCGCCCCCTCCAGGCCGCCCTGGCTTCAGCGGCCGCCTTCGCGGCCGGAGCCGCCCCACCGGTCCTGCTTGTCTGGCTCCTTCCACTGGCCTTCCTCAGCTCGTCCGTGGTTGGAAGCACCCTGCTCCTGCTGGCGGCTCTCGGAGCGCTCGCTGCCCGCCTCGGCGGAGCCCCGCTCCTGCGCGGGGCGGCGCGGGTCGCCTTCTGGGGATCTGTGGCCATGGGCTGCAGCGCGCTGGTCGGCCATCTCTTCGGCACGGCCATCTGAGCGCGCGAGCGACTCCAAGCACCCGGTGATCCCGCCAGCCGTTGCGGCTTGACTATCAATCAATATCTTCCTATTGTACGCGCACACTGAATCGCCACTGACAAGGAGGAACGTCGATGCGGAAGAAGCTGGCTCTCCTGGTGTTTGCTCTCTCGGCCGTTGCGGCGGCGGGCGTTTTCTCCCCCCCGCTGAAGGCTGCCTGTCCGTTGCATGAATGCCCGACAGGTGAGGTCGTCCGCTGCTGCGATCAATTCTGCTGTCCTCCCTGCTGCCCCTGAGGTGTTTGAAGGCAGGGGGAAGCTCCCCCTGCCTTCTCTTCGGAACACAACCGTCTCAGCCGGCGGAGAGTCACTCGTCCAACCGGAACACCGGCAGCCGGAGCTTCCAGAAAATCGCGGCGAAGCGGATCGCGATGACGGTGACCATGCCGAGAAGAGCGGTGGGCGTGGGGAGGAGGCCCGCGGTCTCGGCGAGGAGATAGACGGTCACTCCGGCGATCGCCGCGGTGGCGTAGAGCACCTCGGTGTTGCGGAGGAGGAGAGGGACCTCGCCAAGCAAGACATCCCGCAACACCCCTCCCGCCGAGCCGGTGATCGTCCCCATCAGAACCACGATGATCCCGGGGTGCCCCTGCTGCTCGGCCACCTGGGCGCCGCTGATCGCGAACAGGGCCAGGCCGAGGGCGTCCGCGACGAGCAGGGCGGTCCAGGGCGGCCTGCGGAAGCGCACGTAGAGCAGCGTCAGCCCCGCCGCCCCCAGGATCACCAGGAGCTGCAGCGGGTCGGCGATCCAGAAGATCGGATGGCGGTCGAGGAGCAGGTCGCGGATGGTGCCGCCACCGATCGCCGTCACCCCGGAGATCACGACCACTCCGATCAGGTCGAGCCCCTTCCGCCCCGCCGCCAGGGCGCCGCTGGCCGCGAACA
>WUUC01006950.1_pt1 | contig 14760 bp, 12 predicted proteins | sample 6278441 | NCBI WGS metagenome assembly WUUC01 (sample SAMN13675441, study PRJNA597444) | soil metagenome | isolation source: soil | place: USA: Washington | collected 2017-10
CGAGCGGGATCCATACATCGACGCGGCGCTCGACGGTGAAGTCCTCGCACGCGATCTCCCACGCCTGGTTGGCGCTCGATACGGCTTGAAAGTCGTAGCCGGGCATCGTGCACGTGATGTCGAACGGCACGCCGTTGAGCTCGCCGACCGCCGACACGCAATGAACGGTGTCGGTGCGCGTGGAGCAATCGACGCTCGGCGCAGGGAACGCCGGGTCGCCGCCGCCGTCGACGCCACCGCCGTCGACGCCACCGCCATCCACGTCGCTGTTGCTCCCCGCGTCGCCCGCGTCCGCGATGCTGCCGCCCGTGCCGACGCTCGTGCCGACGCCCCCACTGCCGGCGCTGCCGCTCACGCCGCCGCTTGCTGCCATCGCGCCGCTCGCGCCGCCGTTGCCGCTCGCCCCGCTCGCGCCGCCTGCGCCGCCGCTCGCCCCTGCGCCGCCTGCGCCGCTGCTCGCCGCGCTTCCGCCGCTGTTCATCGGGGCAGGCGTCGAGTCACCGCACGCAACCATCGCGCTTGCGCACAACATGCAGATCGCAGAGACGAACGCTGCACGCCCAGGCTGTCGATACTTCATGGGGTCCCTCGAGTGCGGCCGGTGCCTGCTCGTGTAGCGCTTTCGCACGGTTTCACCGTCGCAGGAAAGGCCGAGAGGTTGCGCGGGCTCGTGGCACGCTCGCGAGCGAGGAGGGGCCCGTGGACTACCAGCGCACGTTCGATGCCGTGTGCGCGCACCTTACGCGCGTCGGTCAGCGCTACGAGCTCAAAAAGCAGCCGCGCCTGGGCAGCGCTGCGCTCGCGCGCGCCGAAGAAGGCATGGGCTTCGCGCTTCCGGCGCCGCTGCGCGAGCTGTACTCGAGCTACGCGAACGGCTTCTTGTTTCGTTGGTCCGAGAGCAAGGACGATGGGCCGTTCACGATGCTCGCGTTTCCTTCGATCGCTGCGCTCAAGAAGCTGCACCGCGAATGGCCTGAAGGCTGGCCGCAGGACGCGGACTACGCGTTCGAGTTTACGGACGACCCCGCGCTCGCTCGGCGCACCGCAGCGCGCATGAAGCTGTGGCTTCCAGTGCTTTCAGAAGGCAACGGCGATTCGATCTGCATCGACTTGGCGGTGGCTTCGAGGCCTACCGTCTTCAACCAACACGATTGGTTCGACGGTGGCAGCGGGGCCAACGGCCACGTCATGGGCGAGACGTGGGACGCGTTCTTCGAGGCGTGGTCGCGCGTGTGCTTCCAGTTCCCGCGCACGCTGTGGTGGCCGGATGCTTTGGCCGCCGGCGCAGGCGTCGATTGGAGCGGTCCGCAGTTCGCTGCGCGCTATCGCTTCTAGAGCGAGCCCGAAGGGATCACTTCGAGGCACGCCGACTGGCCTGGTAGGTCGATCGCGAAGCCGACGAAGTAGCACATCTCGTTTTTGGTGCTCTCGCCGTAGCCGACCACTTGGTCGAGCGTGTTGTCGTAGGTGCACGTCACGCGCGTGACGGTGCCGGCTGGCAGGTTCACCGCGACGTTGTCGATGTGTTGATCATCGAAGTCGAACGGCTCGCGCTTGTAGACCTCTTCGAGCGCGGCCTCGGACGGCCCGACATAGCCATGCGAGTTTCGGCCGTTCGAGCGAAAGGGATAACGCTGCTGCAGAGCCGTTCCGACTACTTGCAGCGCGTGATGCCAAGGCGCTGCATGAGCGCATCGCCTTGCGCGTGAGGCCCGAAGCTCGACCACACGCAGGGTGCGTCGCGCGCGAGCTCGGTCCTCAGCTCTTCGAGCAGCGGCTGATTGTCGGTCACGCCCTGCACCTCGCGAAGCAGCAGCGCCCATACGGCTTCTTCCGCCTCGAACGAATGTAGCCGCGCCGCGAGCGCGACGCTGGCGCGTTCACGCGCGGCCGGGCACACGGCGCTTGCCAGCCCACGCTCGAACGCGGCCAGCACGTCGCTCGGCTGCATGTGCCAGACGCTCTCCTTGATCGAGCTCATCGCTGCGGCGCGCACCGCGCAGCTCGTGGGCCCGTCTGCGAGCAGATGCACGCTCGCGAGGCGTGGACCCAAGAAGCCGTGCAGTAGCTTGAGCACGACCTGCGCTGCGCGCTCATCGTTTGCGAAGCGCGCGAGCCTCGCGTCGAGCATCGCCACGAACGTGCGTGCTTGGGCCTCGCTCGAGCAGTCGACCGGCGTGCTCGTCGGCCCTGTGCGGTCGCTCGTCGCGCAGGCCTGCGGATGAAGCGGAAGCAGAAACGAGGCTGCGTACGAAAGGCGCCCGTCGTCGTCGGGCATCGGGCGGTGCGATGTCAGGTGGCGATCCAAGAACGCTTGCAAGAGTGTCGCGCGTTCGGTCGACGCGACGACCGCGCGCAGACCCTCCGCTGCTTGCCGCGTCCAATGCGTGTCGTCGAGCACATTGCGGATCAGCTCGGGCGCGCACGCGCCGCGCAGGGCTTCGATGAGTCGCTGCAGCGCATCGCGATCCTTGCTCGCGACGGTCGAGGCGATCAGCGCGCTGCATGTGGCAGGGTCATTTTGCTCGGGCAAGAGGCGCTCGAGCGCAGCTCTGCGCACGGCAGTGCTTTCGTGCTCGAGCAACGCGAGCTGCGCGCGATGATCCCGCGCATCGAGCGCCGTCGTGCGCACGAGCGGCGTCGTCGCTCCGACTTCTTTCACGCCATGGGGATATCGACTGTGCGCTGAGCGCATCGCCAGCTCGCTGCCCTCGACGACGACCTCCGTCCAGTAGCGATCGCCTGTTGCGTGGATCCTTCCGTCAAAGCTGACCGCGCCATTTGTCGTCATCCCGACCAGGCCGCTCGCGATGCCCACGCAGCCATCGACGAGCGCGACCTCGGGGCCCTGCACGAGTGCGTGCGGAGCGGACGGCTGCGCTGCGCGCGGTGCGTAGGTGCCGGAGGGCGGTGCGTCCTGCCAGCACCTGCGCTTTTCGATCACCACGGGTTCGACGATCGAAGTCGCGCGCGGGGCAGTCGGCGTGCTCGTCGGCTCGCGCGTCGTCGCTGCAGCGGGGCTCGTATCGACGCCGTGCGTCGCGGACGTGCAGCCCACGCTCGCTGCGCCGATGCACAACGAGAACGCGCACCGAAGCGCAGCAAGCTGGCGCATGCGCTCGCTCATGAGCGCGGAGGGTAGATCGGCTGCGCAAGTCGCAAAACGACCTGCGTGTACCCAGATGCCGGTTCGGTCGTGCATGCAACGGCACCGACGCTGAGCCAAACGGCGATCCAGGTGAATGTTCGTTCGTGCACGTTGCCCTGCCGAATCGTTCGCGGTGCAAGGTCTTTGGCGACACGCGGCGTAGCCATCGTGAATAGCGCAGTGCGCGCCTGCACGTGCTCTACAGCGCGCCGTGTGAGTGACGCACGCGTCTACTCCACGAACATCAGGCACATCTCAGCTTCGAAGAAGACGTTCGCGCCGGGCCCGAGGTACGTCGTGCTGTTGCCGGTGGGCGCAACGAGGTGCTGGAACGAGCCGAAGCGCTGGCCGTAGCCGACGGCGTTGTCGCTCGAGACGGGGTTGACCGCGTTGATGAGGCCGCTGTTCCAAGCGGCGAAGCCGAAGGCCGAGTTGTCCGACGCGGTGGGGCTGAAGGTGGCGATCGTGCTGTTGTCGTTGGCGTTGAAGCCGTGGAGGCTGCCACTCGCGACAGGTCCATCCGCCGCTAGGATCGCGCTTTGGAGATCGGCGTTGAAGCCGTAGCGCATGTTGCCGGTCGCGCTCGCGCCGTTGGCGACGATTGTGGAGCCGAGCCACGAGGCGTAGCCGTCTCGCTTGTTGTTGTTCGAGGTCGAGTCGGTCGCGTCGATCACGCCGCCGAGCTCCGCATAGATGCCGAACTCCTCGTTGTCTTCGCAGCGCACGCCCTCGGCGCGAATCACGCCGGACTCGGCGTGCAGGCCGTGCTTGAACTCACGAATCACGACGCCCTCGCCGACCCGCGCGACCGCCGCGGCTTGCACGTGGATACCCGCGCCCGCGAAGCCGTCGCCGCGGATGGTCATCGCGTCGATAAACCCGACCCGACGACCCGGCGGAACCAAGAAGCCGTCCGCCGCTTGAAAGGTGAGGCTCGTCGCGTCGGGGCCTTGGCCCTTAATCTGGATGTGTCCGCCGTCGCGGTGATCGATGGTCACCCGACCTCCGCACGGGAAGTCGCCTTCAGGCAGCTCGAAGGTCACCGTCGCGTTCGAGGTGATCAGCCTGTCGTCGAGCGACGCCAGGGCGGCCTTGAGCGCGACGCAGTCGGCCACTTCGAAGATCGTGTCGTTGCGGATCACGCGCGCGTTGAGCTCGTCGTAGACGACATCGAAGCTCTCGTTGATCGCGTCGGCCGTGATTCGATCGCCCATGCCGAACGTGTGTGGCCGCGCCACTTGGTCCGCCATCACGACCACCGTGAAAGAGAGCGTGCACACGAGCGCGAGCAAGCCCGCTCTGCGCACCGACAGCTTGCGTGAGAACCAGCGCGCCGCGCGCACCAGGCGATCGTCGATCGTAAGCTTGATATGGATATCCATGCTGATCCCCTCGAGGCTGATCTCCTCGTGCAATGCGCGTAGCACCAAAGCGCGGGCTAGAGAATGGCGGCGTGTCGCGCTTCGCTCGGCGTGCTCCCCGTCCAGCGCTTGAACGCGCGATGGAAGGGGCACGGCTCGGAGTAGCCGAGCAAGTAGGCGACCTCCGCGATGCCGATCTTGGGATCAGCGAGGTAGCGCAGCGCCAAGTCGCGGCGCATCGCGTCGAGTAGCGCGTCGAAGCTCGCGTCTTCGTCGGCGAGCTTGCGCTGCAGGCTGCGCTCGCTCATGCGCAGCCTGCGCGCCATCGCAGCGAGCGTCACTTCACCTTCGCCGAGCGCGCGCGAGAGCAAGTGCTGGACGCGGTCGGTCGTGCGTTCCGTCCGCTGTGGCAGCTTGGCGAGCAGCTCTTCGGCGTGGCGCTCGATGACGCGCGAAAGCGCAGGGTCCGCGGACGGCACCGGAGCATCGACGTGCTCGGACGAGATTGTGACGGCGTTCATCGGTCGAGCGAACTCGGGTGCGCGTCCGAAGAAGCGCTCGAGCTCGGCGTTGGCGACGGCTGAGATCGGCCGCGCGTGCCGGAGCTCGACCGCGAGCGCCGAAAGCGGAGCGCCGCAGATCTGCGAGCCCACGACCAGCCGGACGCGATCGTAAACTCGGCCGAGTGCCGCGACTGAACGGCGGAGGCGGTGCGACGGCAGGCGCGCACCTCGGCTATCGCATCGCGCTGCCCAGCGGCTTCTACGCGACGCCGTGGCTCGGCGTCGGCTACGCGTTCGGCGCACAAGACGTGCGCTTGGGCGGCGCGCAGCTCGACGCGATAGCGGTCAGGGTCTTTCCCGCGATCCACCTCGGCGATCAGGCGCTGTAGGGAGCGCGCCGCGCCCTGGGCTACCCGTAGCGCTGAGATTCGTACCAAAGACGGGGGCCCGTCCCCAGCGTGCCGAAGTGTGTGCGAGATATGTACAGGGCACGCTGCGGAGTTGAAAATGCGTCAAAATCACCAGGTTCTTGCGCTGTTGGGTCTGATGACGCTTGCCGCGTGCGCCGACGGCGGTGCCGGCATTGAGTTACCCACGGATGGTGCCGGCAACGGCGGCATGAGCGCACCGAATACCGGGGGCGCCGGCGGCGCTTCGGGTATGGGCCCCGCGACGGGCGGAACCAGCGGCGGCAGCGGTGGCGCGGCCGGCACGAACAGCGGCGGCAGCGGCGGCGCGGCTGGCATGAACAGCGGCGGCAGCGGCGGCGCGGCCGGCATGAACAGCGGCGGCAGCGGCGGCGCGGCCGGCATGAGCAGCGGTGGCAGTGGCGGCGCGGCCGGCATGAGCAGCGGTGGCAGCGGTGGCAGCGGAGGGTCGAGCGGCGAAGGCGGCGAGAGCGGCGAAGGCGGAACGGTCGCGCCGGAGCCGCCGCCCGAGTACTTGCCGTCGCCGAGCAACCCGCCGGAGTGCCCGGCCGTTGCGCCCGAGGATCCGGTCGGCGACTGCTTGGGCTTGCCGGTCTACGTCACGTGCGAATACGGCGACGACAACTATTGGTACGTCTGCACGTGCGATTGGTACCACTGGCTCTGCGCCGGCACCTGAGCGCGCGAGCGCGTTTGACGTCGCAGGATCCGTAGCGATCCCGAAAGGATCGCTTCGCACAGAGCGGCCAGTCTCGCGTCGATCGCATGCAGCGCAGCACCCGCGCTGCGATCGCGATCGGAGTGAGCGCCGCGATGAAATGCATGCTTCGTATCTGCGCGCTGTGTTCTTTGCTCGCCGCATGCACGAGCGCTGAGCCGGGCATGCAGACGGGCGGCAACGCAGGCGCTGCGCCGATGGCGGGCGCGGGCGCGGGCGGCGTTGGCGGAGTGCCGAACGGCATGGCGGGTGCGGGCGCGGGCGGCTTGGGCGGCGCTGCGGGCATGGGCGGTCAGCCCGGCGGCAGCGGCGGCATGGATGCCAACACCGGTGGGATGATGGCGAGCGGCGGTCAGGGCGGCGTGTCGAGCGATGCAGGCTCGATGATGGGCGATGCGTCGGACATGGCGGACGCGACGGTGGTCGACGAGCCGTCGATCTTGCCGCCGATCACAGACCCAGCGGTGGAAGGACCGTTCGGCGTGGATCGCATCGATACGGTTGCAGGTCTGAGCACGCACTCGTTGTTCGTGCCGGACGCCGTCGCGCTCAACGGCAAGCATCCGATCGCGATCTGGACCAACGGCAACGGCGGCACCATCGACACGCTGATGTATGCGTCGTTCCTCGAGCACGTCGCCTCGCACGGCTTCTTCGTCATCGCCGACAAGGCGAGCAACGGGACGCGCGAAGCCGAGGTCGAGTCGCAGGGCGCCGCGATCGAGTGGGTGCTCGCAGAGAGCTCACAGAGCGGCGGCACGTACTTCGGCTTGCTCGACCTCGACCGCATCGCGGTGATGGGCCACTCGCTCGGCTCGCTCGCGAGCTTCGCGACCGCGTCGAACGAGCACGTGCGCACGAGCATCCATTTTTCGGGCGGCATCACCGACAACCCCGTCGGCTTCGACGCGAGCTGGCTTCAGCAGATGAAGAAGCCCGCTGCATTTCTGTGCGGCGAGAACGACGCGATGGCAGGCCCTTCGTGCAAGAAGGACTTCGACATGGCGCCGATCCCGGTGTTCTACGGCGTCCTCGAAGGCGCCGACCACCTCGGTCCGTTTCTCTTCACCCCGCGTGCCGGCGAGTACGGGCGCGCCGGTGTCGCGTGGCTGCGCTGGCAGCTCGCAGGCGACTCGACGTTCGAGCCGTGGTTCGTCGGCGCCGACTGCGTGTTGTGTTCGAGCCCGTGGGTTGCGGACCGGCGCGACCTCGACTGAACGGCCAACGATCATCCATCTATGGATAAGCGTGCGCCGTCGGAAGCACCGCGTTTCTCACCTCAAGTAGGAATCCTGACGCGATCTTACGCAGCGCCCGTCGCAGCATCCGCACATGAACCTGCATCGGTCGAAGCAGCGGTCGCGTGGCGGACGGTGGATGAGCTTGGCGGTCATCGCGTGGATGACGGCGTGCACGGATTCACCCGCGCAGAATGAATCCGGCATCGGTACGGGCGGCGGTGGCGCGGGTGGATTGGGCGGTGCGCCCGCGACCGGCGGTATGGGTGGCGGCGGCGCGGGCGGCAACGTCGCAGCCGGCGCAGGCGGCATGACTGGTGGAATGGGCGGCGCTGGCGCAGGCGGCATGACCGGTGGAATGGGCGGCGCAAGCGGTGCAGGTGCATCCGGCGGCGTCGGCGGCATGACCGGCGGCAGCGGTGGCACGACTGACGACGCCGGCGCGATGGATGAGCCGTGCATCGTCGACCCACCGACGAGCACCGACCCGTGCACGGCCGAGCTGAGGCCGAACGACGACCGTCTGTGTGAGTTCACCTATGAGGGTGCAGAGCGCCGCTACATGATCTACGCGCCGCCCAGCTACAACCCGTGCAAGCCGGCGTCGCTCGTGCTCGACATGCACGGTGCGACCGAGTCGATCGAAGTGCACACCGGTAAAGATGGCTTCAACGCCGACTCGCCGCTCGGCTACGGCTCTTCGTGGCGGCGCGCGGTGCAGGGCGACAACGCCGTCGTCATCACGCCAGAAGGCGTGAGCCTCTACTGGAGCGAGGCCTCGGATGCAGCGTTCCTCAACGAGGTCGCCGATCAAGTCGAGCAGATCGCGCAGATCGATCCGGAGCGCAGGTACCTCACGGGTATTTCGATGGGCGGCATGATCACCATCGAGACGGGATGCGGAGACTCCAACCGTTGGCGCGGTCTCTCACCTGTCGCGATGCTCAGCAACACGTGCGACAGCCTCGCGCGTCCGGTGCCCGCGATCTTCTTTCACGCGATGACCGACTCGATCACCTCGTACCCCGACAGCCTCGAGACAGCGGCGCAGGTGGCCGAGCTGAACAACTGCAAGAACGGTCCGGTCGCCGACGCGCTCGTGTTCGGCGGCGCGAGCAGCAGCACCGACGAGGTTTGCTTCGCGATGCCTCCGAGGCCGGGCGGCCCCGACGCGGCGGACCCGTACAGCGTGCCGTTCGCTGCCTGTCCGAGCTCCGCACCCGTGTCGACCTGTCAGCTGTGGGATCAATGCGACGAAGGTGTCGAGGTCGTGCACTGCACCGTCGAGGCTGCAGACCAGGTCTACGGCGGGCACCTGCTCTACAACAACGATACGGGCCTGGCGTTGCCGGCGCTGGCGTGGCCGTTCTTCAAGAAGTTCCAGAAGTAGCCCGGTAATCGCGCGTCACGGGGGCCATTGAGTCCCAACGCAGGGGCGTGCGGCCGCTTGCGGCAACGGCTGCGTAGTGCGTAGCGTCCGGCCCGTGGGGTCGGGTCGCATGCAGTCTGCCGAGAGCGCCAGTGAGCTCGAGCACGAGCTTACGAAGTCGCTCGTCGCGAGCCGGCTGTTCGGCGATGGCGCTGGCGTCCAAGTGGGGCGCCTGCGGCTGACGCGCTACCTGGGTCACGGCGCGGTCGGCGTCGTGTACGAGGCGATCGACCCGGAGCGCGGGGCGGTCGCAGTCAAAGTGCTCGGTCGGGCGGACGGTCGCGGCGTCTACCGCGTGAAGCAAGAGTTTCGTTCGATCGCGGGCCTGCAGCACCCGAACCTCGTGATGCTGCACGAGCTGGTGCACGATCGCGGGCATTGGTTCTTCAGCATGGAGCTGGTCGACGGCGTGCCGTTCGATCGATGGGCGAGGTCGAGCGGGCAGGTGCTCGATGAAGTGAAGCTGCGCTGCGCCTTGCGGCAGTTGGCGAGCGCCGTTTGCGCGATTCACGCGTCCGGCAAGCTGCACCGCGACCTCAAGCCGAGCAACGTGCTCGTCACGCGCGACGGCGTGGTCAAGGTGCTCGACTTCGGCTTGGTGAGCGATCACGTCGACGGTTCCGCAACGCCGGATACGGGGCTCGCAGGGACGCCGGAGTACGTCGCGCCGGAGCAAGCGGCGGGTGCGCCTGCGAGCCCGGCCAGCGACTGGTACGCGGTCGGCGTCATCTTGTATCGGATCCTCGCGGGCCGTTCGCCATTCGAGGGCGACGCCTTCAAGGTGCTGCAGGCCAAGCAGCGCGACGCGGCTCCACCGCTCACTGCGCCCCGTGCGGTGGACGACTTGCAGGCGTTGTGCGAGCGCTTGTTGCTCCGCGATCCGGCGCAGCGCGCGGGAGCGAGCGATGTGCTCGCGACGCTGAATGAAGGTGAAGACGCAGCCAGCGCGCCGAGCGTCGCGCCTACGGCCGGATCGGTGCGCCCTGTTTTCGTCGGCCGCGAGGTCGAGCTCGAGCGGCTGCGCGGCGCCTTGCGTGCTGTCGGCACGGACAGCTCATCGATCGTGCTCGTCGGTGGACCTTCCGGCATCGGCAAGAGCGCGTTGCTCGATCGCTTCGCGAGCGAGCTCGATGACGACGTTCTGGTCTTGCGGGGCCGTTGCTACGAGCAGGAGTCGCTGCCTTACAAGGTCTTCGACGCGGTCATCGACGCGCTCAGCCGTCACTTGCGCACGTGCACCGCGGAGCAGGTGCAGCTCGTCGCGCCGCGCAACGTCGCGGCGCTGATGCGGCTCTTTCCGGTGCTTGCTCGCGTCGAAGCGCTCGAGAGCGCCACGCGCGTGCGGTTGGACGAGCCTGGGGAGCTGCGCGCGCAGGCGTTCGCCGCTGCCAAGGAGCTGCTGTTACGCCTCACCGATCAACGCCGAGTCGTGATTATGGTCGACGACCTTCAGTGGGGTGATCTCGACAGCGCGCGCATGATGACGCGCGTCTTGGGTCCGCCCGAGCCACCGCCTCTCTTGTTCATCGGCGCCTATCGCGACGACGAGACGCACGAAGAAGCCTTCGTCGATACGCTGCTCGACGAGCGCATGGACGGTAACTCCTGGCATGCGCAGCGCTTGGCGCTCGCGCCCTTGTCGCAGCAGGCGGCGATGCAGCTCGCCGGCCAGCTGCTCGTCGATACGGCGTCGTCGGTCGATGCGCCCGACGTCGACGAAGCGGCTCTCGCGGTCGCCAAGGAAGCGGCCGGCATGCCCTTCTTCATCACCGAGCTCGCCGCGCGCGTGGCAGAGCGACGCGCGTTGCACGAGCCGTACAGCGCGCCGGCCTCGCTCGAAGAAGCCGTGCTGGACCGCGTGCGCGCGCTGCCTCAGGCGTGCCACGAGCTGCTCGAAGTGCTGGCGGTCGCGTCCGAGCCGATCGAAACCAAGGTCGCGCTGACCGCCGCCGGTGTCGCGACGAGCGAGCGATCGTTCTTGAGCGCGCTGCGTAGCGCACGGCTGGTCCGCAGCCACGGCATGTCGTCGAGCGAGCGGATCGAGATCGACCACGATCGCATCCGCGCCATCTTGTCGTCGCGGACGCCGCCCGTACGCGCGCGCGAGCTGCACGGCCGCATCGCAGCCGCGATGGAGCTGCATGGTGTGCGCGATCCCGATCGGCTCGTCGTGCACTACATCGGCGCGCTCGATCATGCGCAGGCGGCGCGCACTGCGATCTCGGCGGCGCACGCGGCGGCCGCCAAGCTCGCGTTCAACCGTGCAGCCGAGCTCTACGAGCGCGGGCTCGAGCTCTTGCCCCACGCCGATCCGCAGGTCCCCGGCCTTCGCGTCAGCCTCGCGGACGCGCTCGCGAACGCGGGGCGGGGCGCGCCAGCCAGCGAGCAATACTTGCTCGCTGCTGCGGCAGAGCTCGAGCCAACGGCTGCGCGCCAGCTCCAGCTCAAGGCGGCGCAGCAGTGCTTCAAGAGCGGGCTGACGGCGCGCGGCTTCGAGCTCGCCGAGCCGCTGCTCAGGCGCCATGGGGTCTCGCTGCAAGGCAGCCAAAGCACCTTGATCGCTCGCCTCCTCGTCGAGCGCGGTCGCATTCGAGTCGAGCGCGCGATCGGTTTGCGTCCCACCGAGCCGGATGCAAATGGCGCGGAGCGGCTCGCGACGCTGGGCGGCTTGTTCCAGGAGCTGATGGTCAGCGACCAGCTCCGCGGCGCGATCCTGCACGGGGCCTTCCTGCGCCACGCGATGCGACAACCCGATGTTCTCTTGCAGCTCAAGGCGCAGGTCTGGGAGTGCGCGCAGACCGCTTGGCTCGGCGGCAGGAACAGCGAGAAGGCTGCGGAGGCGATCTACCGAGGGGACGTCATGCGCCTGCGTCGGCAAGTCGAAACTCCATACGCGCAAGCTCTAGAGCACTTGGCGGCTTCCGTTTTGTACCAACACACCGCGCGCTACGCGGTTGGCTTCGAGCACGGCCGCAAAGCCCGCGAGCTGTTCGAGCAGTGCCCCGGCACGTATTGGGAGCGCGCTCACTCGGCGCTCGTCGAGTTCGCCTGTGCCGAGTACGTCGGCGACCTGCGCGCCATCACGGTCGCCGCGCCCGAGCTCGCGCGCGCCGCCGCCGAACGCGAGGACGACGGTGCGCTCATGCAGGTGACGTTCTCGACCGCGCTCGTTCGCTTGGCGCACGATCAGCCGGAGCCGACGCTCGCGTTCCTCAAGAACCGCCTGGCGCTGCTCGGGCCGCAGTTCTCGATCTTTCATTACCTCGCGACGCACCGCATCGCGGACTGCCTCATCTACCTTGGGCGCGGACAAGAAGCGCTCGACTTCGTGCAGGCGCGCTGGCGCAGCATCACGAGCATGCTCGTCTCTCGCAGCCCGTTCATTCGCGCCGTCATCTCTTCGTTGCGAGCTCGCGTCGCGGTGTCTGCGTACGCGCAGAGCCGGGATCGCAACCTGCTGCCGCTGATTCGCTCGGACTTGAAGCAGCTGCGGCACGGCTATGGCGGCATGGGTTTGGCGTTGCGCGGCGCGCTTCACCACCTCGAGGGCGACCGCAGCGCGGCGATCGCCAGCCTCGAGCTCGGGATCGCTCAGCTCGAGGCGGAAGGCATCGAGCGCTTCTTGCATTGCGCGCGGCGACGGCTCGGCGAGCTGTCGGGCGGCGAACGAGGCGCGGAGCTGGTAGCGCAAGCGGACGCCTCGATGCGCCGGCAAGAGGTCAAGCGACCGGAGCTCTTCACCAACGTCATGATGGCCGACCTCGGAGACCGTTTTTGAGCATGTCCACCGACTCTCGCTCCGACTTCGAGCTGCTCGACGCGTGGGGAAACGGCGACCCAACGTCCGGCCGCCGGCTCTACGAGCGCTACTTCCCGATCGTCTTTCGTTTCTTGCGAACCAAGATCGATCAAGGCCGCGACGATCTGTTGCAGAACGTTTGGCTGGCGTGCCTCGAAGGTCGCGACCGCATCCGCAGCCGCGATTCGTTCCGCGCGTACCTTTTGCAGACCGCGCGCTTTCAGCTCTACGCGCACTACCGCAAGCGAATGCGCGACCCGCAGCTGGACTTCAGCGTCTCGAGCGTCGTGGGCCTTGGCCAATCACCGACGAGCGCCATCGCTCAACAAGAGCAGGAGCGCTTCCTGCTCGAGGCGCTGCGCACGGTGCCGCTCGAGCAGCAGATGGTGCTCGAGCTGAGCTTCTGGGAAGACCTCACGGGCCCGGAGATCGCCGAAGTGCTGTGCATCCCGGAGACCACCGTGCGCGGTCGGTTGCGGCGCGCGACGGAGCGTTTGCGCGAAGCGATGCGCGCCCTCGAAGCGGGAGCTCGGCTACCGGAGAGCGATGACGACCTGCGCGAATGGGCGAGGCGCTTGCGCGAGCGGCTGAGCGACGGCGACGGTTTCGGAAAGAAATAGTCACCAAAACGAGCCAAGCCGCGACCACACGGTGTTGCTCGGCCGCGTGCAGTGAAGGCTCGGCTCAAAGTCGCTGCCGCTCGAACATCGCCCACGCCGTCGCCGCGACATCGAAGTCGAGCGGGTTGTCGTACAGCACGTGCCCGCCGCCCGTGATGCTGCACAGCGTGACCTCGGTGCCTGCTTTGCACGTGGCGTAGGTCTCGCAGACGTCGAGCACGCTCTCAACCGCGCCGCTGCACTCGTCGATCATGCGCCAGCGCTCGAGCGTCGCTTGCGCGCCGATCGATTGGTATTGCATGCCGGCGGGGCCGACAGGCCCCCCCTCATACAAGCTGAGCCCGTCGGCAGTGCCGCGAAACGACAGCTCCGATATCGGACGCACGGGCATGCAGGGCTCGGTGCGTAGATCGGAAGAGACGGGCGCGACGGCGGCGAAGACATCAGCGGCCAAACAACCGACGTGATGCGCCATGCCGCCGCCTTGGGAGATGCCCGAGGCATAGATGCGCGCGGGGTCGACGCAGACCTGTGCTTTGACGTCGTCGAGGATCGCGCGCACCGCTGCGACTTCATCGAGGCTCTCTTCTGCGGCTTGTCCGCAGCAGCCGTTGACGTGCCAGCTGCCTCCGACGCCATCGGGATAGACGGCGATGAAGCCGTGCTGATCGCTCAGCTCGCGAAAGCCACTCGCACCCATCTGCCCTGCGCCCGAGCTGCCGTAGCCGTGGAAGTCGAAAACCAACGCGACCGGCTCGTTGCCCGAGTAGCCGCTCGGTACGTGCATCACATAGGTGCGCTCGCGTCCGTCGCTCGAAGCGCTGCCGTCGTGATCGCCGGCTGCGACGGCCGTCGGTGGACAGATCACAGGCTCGATCGGATCTGCGTCGAGCGTGCGTGCATCGGTCGGCGAGAGCGCGGCGTCTTCTGTGCTCGCATCGACCGGCGCCGCGCCTGTGCCGCCTGCACCGCCGACGCCTGCACCGCCGATACCACCGATGCCTCCGACGCCTGCGCCGACTCCCGCTTGCGGGGAGGCGTTCGCGCCGCCCGTGCCTGCGAGCGCGCCACCGCCTGCGCCGCCCGCGCCGCCAGACGTGTTCTCAGGCGGGCTCTTCGTGCAGGCGTTGAGCGCGAGCATGAGCAGCGTCGCGCCGATGGAGATCGTCACTCGGGTTGCGTCCACTCGCGCACGCTTACCCGAGCCGTGCGCGGCGTTCCTTTCATGGTGTGCTGGGGCAAGTCACGATTGCGTAGGATTGCGGTCGTTTTGCGCGCGCTGCATTGGCCTAGGGTCCGCTGCATGCGTAGGCGCGATGCGATGAGTGCGTGGGTAGCGGGTGTGCTGTGCTTGGTCTTCGCGTGCGCTGCATGCGAAGGCAGTGAGGCGCCGGACGCGTTGCCGGCGGCGGGCAGCGGCGGTGCAGGCGGCGGCGCGTTGCCGAGCAGCGGAACGGGTGGCGCTCCGGTGCAAGGCGGAATGAGCGGCGGCACGGCGGGCAGCGTTGGCGCCGGC